>JACCDZ011236821.1_pt1 | contig 21909 bp, 12 predicted proteins | sample 7449551 | NCBI WGS metagenome assembly JACCDZ01 (sample SAMN15323452, study PRJNA562643) | freshwater metagenome | isolation source: river surface water | place: USA:Blue River Watershed | collected 2017-08-18 | reverse complement strand
CTTGGCTTTGGTCCAGCCGCAAAACATGTTGCAGAAGCCATTCACAAAATGGCTTCACCGGATGGCTTTGTGATTGGTATTGAAGGGGAGTGGGGCTCAGGTAAATCGAGCTTCATCAATCTGGTATCGAATGCCCTGAGCAAGTCAGGCAACGCTCCAGAGGTTGTTCGTTTTCTGCCCTGGCTGATTAGTTCACGTGATGGGCTGCTACAGGAGCTTTTTACAGAGATCACCAAGGCTGTGCTCCGTGTTGACTCCAGAGAACTGCAACTAAAAGGTTGGCGCTCATTTCTCGGCTACATCTGGCCAAAACGCTACTCTGCACAGGCCGTTCGCAAGCGGAAGATTAAGGGGCTTTTTTCCCGCTTCTCATCCCGTTTGGTACAGGCCGGAAAGATGGTCGAGCTTTTCGGTTTGCCTGGTGTTGGAGCAGTGATGGAGGTGGGGAAACGCACCATCGAGAAGTGGCTGGGGAATAACTCACTCGAAAAGGAAAAGTCATACATCCAAAATGAGCTTGTGAAATTGAATCGTAAGATTGTCGTTTTTATCGATGATCTAGATCGCCTTGAGCCAAATGAGGTTGTTGAGGTTCTGCGGCTGGTGCGTGCCGTGGTCGATTTTCCCAATATTGTCTATGTGTTGTGCTACTCACGGGAAATCATTGCGAGCAATCTATCTACGTCATTGCACATCAAAAAAGGCGATGAGTTTCTTGAGAAGATCATCCAGGTAAGTTTTTCGGTTCCACAGCCAGAGGCTTTTGACCTACGCCGCATGTTCCGCAACGAGCTGAACTTGCTCTACCCGGATCTTTTGAGTGACGAAAGCCCACAGGCTCAAGCCATTTTGGATCGGCTTACGTATGTTATGGACGATGAGGGCGGGCGGGCATTACTCACGCCGCGGCATGTGGTTCGAGCAATTAACGCACTACGCTTCCATGCCACTCCGGTACTGGATTGCATAGATATTCCCGACATGGTGTGGTTGCAGCTTATCTATATCCAGTCGCCCAAACTCTATAAGTGGATCGAGGGTTACCTGATAGGTTTTGCTGCTTTACATGCCGGAGCCACAATCAGCGAGGAGGGGAAAAAAACTGAGTATCAGAAGCTTAACTTGATACTTGATGACCTTGTTGACATTGAGTCTTCGCGTCAAACACGTTACAGGGGTTTTTATTCGGTTCTGCCCGGCGTTGATTTTGACTTTGAGGGCCAGGGAGATCAGCAGAAGATGCTGCTGGGTTTGTATGGCAGAGAGGATGTTGATCTCGCTATTCGACAAAAAAGGCTCGGTAGCCCTCAGCACTTCCGTTACTACTTCGCTTTGGCCATGCCGCAGGACGCTATGCATGACACTGAATATTTGACTTTCCTCGAGAGTGCACAGAGGGCCCCGGAAGCTGCGCAGGCTCAATTTTTACGAATGGCAACCACAATTACCAGCCCAGGCCGGGTTGCTGCTCAGGCTTTGTTGGACCGTCTGAAGGGAAACGGGCTGGACGAGGTTTCCAATGCGGCAATCCCAGGAATACTAGAAGCATTGGCTAGCAGCATGGATGCGGCGGCACTGAAAACGGGCCCGGGTGACTGGGGGCGGTACTGGGTTTGGGAAGATGCAGAAACCATTCTGAAGAGTGTTTGGCTGAAAGTTTCAGAGCAGGAGCGGGCGGCACTTATTCTGCGCATGTTTGGTGATGGAATGTCGCTTGGGTGGCTGACCAAAATTTTTCGTAGGGAAACCTACGCCCACGGTGTTTATGGGCATAAACCAAAACCTGAGAGTGAGCGACTGTTGTCTGTCCAAGAGTATGAGGCAGCGGCGAAAGCATTGCTGTGTCGTTATAGAAATCTAACACCCTTGCAATTACGGCAGTTGCCTTACACCAGTGATCCGTTTTACGCATGGTTGCAGTTCGAGCCTCAAGCGAAGGAAGAAGTCTTGGCAAAGGTTCAGGAGTTGTCCTGCAACGACGAAGATTTCCTTGCGCTTTTGCAGGGGATGCGTGGCTGGCTCGCCACAAATGGCGTGGTTTCATTCCCGCTGAGAGAGTCATCTTTGTCTGAGTTCATGGAATTTGATTCTGTTAGGGAGCGGCTAGAAAAATTGTCTCTGCACACAATCGATTCCGTTGCGCGCCAAGCGAGGGGATTGCTGGAAGCAATGCTTAAAAGGGGGGATGAGTAGGTGTTGCGGCGTTTTATTTTCTTTGTTGTTGAGGGGCATCATCTGCAGTCAGAGCAGGTGTTGAATGCTAAGTGGAAAGCTCAACAATGGTCATATTTGTGGTTGATTTTGTCGAAACCAGCTACCGCGCGGTTTGGACGCATTTTGCTGTCAGCGTCGATATAGCAAGAATCACTCATGAGAAGGGATTTTAAGTATGAATACCATGTTGGTAAGCCCGCTGCTCAAAGTCTCGCCCAAGGGCCCCGTGTCGTCTGAAAACGGTGGCCTGGTTCATTTGCGTCAGGGGGAGCTTGATGGTGCCTGTGGTCCTTACTGCGTAATAACAGCAATTATTACGCTAGGTTTGATGACCCGCGATGACGTAAAAGAAAACATGCATCGCTGGAAAGGCAGCTCGCGCGAGGGTCGTTTTCGCGATGCGCTATATAAATTTGGTGTGTTGAGTAGTGAAGGAACCGATGGGCGTGACCTGCTATGGCTGACGGACTTTTTCAAGAAAAAAGGGCTTACGGCACGTCATGTTGAGAGCACCAAAAAGCAGGTGTTCCATACGGTGGCTGACGCCATCGAAGCCGGTGATTTGCCGATTGTTGGCGTCGAATGGCAAGGCGGTGGCGGTCACTGGATGCTCGTGGCGGGTTACCAGGGTGTGATAGTCGATGACGAGCTCCAGTTGACCCATCTTCTGTGCCTTGATCCTGGGCAGGAATCACCCAAAGCCAGCCTATGGAATGCAGTCGTGGAGGTATTCAATAACGATGGGGCGTCGGTCAACCAGGGGCGCATGTCGTCCAACTTTTGGGGTATGGATGGCGATCTGTGCAAGTGTCAGATCAAGGATACGGTGATCCTTTCAGTCAATAATTAGCGCAGCAAGCCGTGATTCTTTAATGGCTCAAACCTAACGCTTTAACCCATCAGGGAAGACGAATTATGTCGTATGCAGGGATTTCCGTTCGCGAAGCGCTGGACAAACTAAACGCCCCTAATAGCGGCTGGTTTCTGCCGCAGGTTCAGCGCCAATACGTGTGGGGTGCACGCCATGAGTCGGAAGACTATGTGTGCTTGTTGCTCGACTCGCTGCTCAAGCGCTACCCAATCGGTGGGGTGGTGCTGTGGGAGACGGAACAGAAAGTGGCTTATCGCTGTTTTGTTGGGGACTATGCTCCGGGTCAGCATGCCCGTCAGGTAGATGAAGGTTTGTGGGGGGCACCTAAGGCGTTGGTATACGACGGTCAGCAGCGTTTGCAGACCCTGTACTCAGTGCTTCGTCACCGTTTTAATGGCCGTGTCCTGCACTTTGATTTGTTGTTCGATCCAGCGACTGCTGAGTCGGATGAAACAGGCTTTCTGTTTCGTGATGCCAGTGCTGCACCGGAGGCCCGCTATCTGCGAATGACTGAATTGTCCTGTTTACGCTGCAATGAGGACGAAAAGGTTGATCTCGAAGACCGTGCTCTGATGGCCGCTGGTGATGATAAAAACGTCAAGCTGCGTGTTCGCAGAAGCCTGAGTGCTCTGTGGGACATTTTTGTCGACACTAACCACAAGTCTATAGCCTATTTTTCGGTGAAGGCGGATAGCCCGGCAGAGGTTAATGAAGTCTTTCGACGGCTGAATACCGGTGGCGTGGCGTTGACTCAGCTGGAGTTGGTGCTAGGCAAGATCAAAGCGGTTCAATCGGACTACGAGGAAAAACTCTGGGCGCTATCTGCAGAGATTGCCAATAAGAGCGGTGGTATCGAGTTCTCGTCTACATCGATCCTTCAGTTCTTTCATTTGCTGATTAAGAACACCATCCGAATTGATGAGGGGCGTCTGGATAATAAAGATATCCAAAGCTTTCAGGACGCTCTTGATAGTGACAGTGAGCCGTTAATCGAGGTGTTTAGTGGATATCTGAAGGGACTGCTAAATATCAACCACGCTTCCATCGTGCCGCGTTGGTCGGCCGTATTACCTATCGCAGCGTACCTGACTGAACTTAAGCGCCATGGTCATGAGTGGCGTATCCGCACCTGGGATGAGTCAGAGGTTCAGCTGATTCACCAGTACTTTTTGCTGTCTCAACTGTGCGACTGGAATACTCAGACCATGATCAATGCGTTTGCGCGCGTGTCTATGGATGCAGGTAAGGACAATTGTTCTTTTCCGCTTGAGGCAATCCGGCAGATTGCTATCGAGAAAAATCGTACTGGAGAACTTAACGAGTACCAGCTGTTGAGTCAGACCTGGTTGGCTACCAAGGTGCTTATGCCAAGCCGAAGCTATGTGTTTCACGACAACAAACCGCAGGTTGACCATATTTTCCCGCTCAAATTGATAGGGCGTGATGATGCTTATCAAGAGGCTGTCGATGTACTGTGGAACTTCCAGCCTATGCCGGCTGAGGTCAATAACTACAAGCGAGCACGTCACCCTAAAGAGTTTTTTCAAAGTCAGGACGGCAGTAAGTACTGGGCCTCTTATGATTTTATTCCTGCACCGAAAGACTCGCTTTGGGACGATCCTCTAGCATTTGTTGCTTGGAGAAAGCAGCAAATGTTGACCGCATTGGAAAACCTCTATGGTCTGAAGGTAGCGTCATCGGCTGACGAGGCGATCTGATCGTGCAGCCACTAATCGTTTCCCAGCAGGTCACTCAGGGCGTCGCAGACTTTCTGCGTACGGCATTCCCGTCCACTACACCTGGTTTTGAGGGCTTGCTGGAGCGTTTTCTGGCTGAGCGTGGCAATATCTTTAAAGGGCCGTATCTGACCCTGCCACTGCCATTTCGTAAGCAGTCAAATGGCGGTGTACCAGCCTTCCCCTGGTTACCAACCAGCTTTGTGCCGCACGCGCATCAGGCCAAGGCTTTTGAGCGACTGGCTGGAGGGGAGGCTCGATCTACCCTGGTGGCCACCGGTACGGGGTCGGGTAAAACAGAGTGCTTTCTGTATCCGATTCTTGAGCATTGCCGTGTTGAGGGCGCCGAGGGGCGGCGCGGTATCAAGGCGATCATTCTCTATCCCATGAATGCCCTGGCCAGCGACCAGTCCGGGCGCGTGGCCAAGGAAATCGTTAAGGCCGCTGGCCTGAATGGAATTCGTGCCGGTTTGTATGTGGGCGATGCACCGGCAATTGAGTCGCAAACAGTCGCTCAATTGAGTGAAGGCAGTTACTCGGTGATTACCGACCGCAATGCGCTGCGTGAAAATCCGCCGGATATTCTGCTGACCAACTACAAGATGTTGGACTTTTTGCTGCTGCGTGCAGCGGACGCCCCTTTATGGGCACACCAGCAACCAGACATGCTGCGTTACCTGGTGGTCGATGAGCTGCATACATTTGATGGTGCGCAGGGTACTGATTTGGCTTGCTTGATTCGCCGTCTCAAGGGGCGGCTGAATGCGCCGCCGGGCCAGTTGGTATGCGTGGGTACTTCGGCAACGCTGGGTGACGACGGCGTTAGTGATTTGTTGGCCTTTGCCGGCGATGTGTTCGGCGAAGCATTGGATGGCAGTGCGGTTATCGCTGAGGACCGTGAGTCGGTCGGCGATTATCTTGCTGAGGCCCTGGTTGAGTTCACCCAAAGCCCGCAGCCCAGGGATCTGGATGTGTTGGCCCCCGAGAACTATGACGACCTGCATGCCTACCTAGCGGCCCAGGCACCCTTGTGGTTCGGCGAGGCTTGCTCTGCCACACAGGCAGCGGATTTTGTTTGGCGCTGTGGCTTGGGCAACCGGCTGAAGAGCCACTTTGCCTTCCAGAATCTATTGCGCGACTTGGAGCGCCTCGGGCCAAAGTCCGTGTTGCTGGATGACCTGTTGCTGTTGCTCAAGCGCCGCTTACCTGGCTGTGAGGATGAACGCTTTGCACTGCTGTGGCTTTCCAGTTTGCTGTCGCTGGTGGCACATGCACGGCAGGATGCCCATCAGGATTTCTTTTTGCAGGTGAAGGTAGAAATCTGGCTGCGCGAACTTCGGCGGATGGTGGCTGTGCTGGATGCCGAGCCTCAGCTACGCCATCACGATGACCTGCGCAAAGCGGATATGGAGCGGCTGCATCTGCCGGTGATCCACTGCCGCGAATGCCATGCCACTGGCTGGGGTTCCACGCAGCAAAAGATCAGCCCCAATCAACTGACCCATGATCTGCAAGGTTTTTACGGCGCGTTCTTCGCCGAGGATGTGAGCACCCGTTTTATCTTCCCGGCCAGTGCGGGAGCGAACTCGGCAGTGTTTGAGCGTAAGCAGGTTTGCCCGGCGTGCGGCACCTTGCATCAGGCCTCGCAAACCGAGTGCGCGCACTGTGAGGATCAGCCTTTGCTGGCCGTGGATATTGCCAGCAACCTGCGTGAAGGTACGCGCAATGGGGCTAAGTACACCAAGTCGCACCATGATTGCCCCTACTGCGCGGGTTATAAAACGCTGACGATTGTTGGCTCGCAAGCGGCAAGCTTGGCGGCGGTGATGGTGGGGCAGCTCTTTGCAACGCGCTTTAACCCGGACAAGAAGCTGATTGCCTTCTCTGACTCGGTGCAGGATGCAGCGCATCGTGCGGGATTTCTTGCTGCTCGAACCTGGCGAATGAACCTACGCCCCGCGTTGACTCAGGTAATTGCTGCTGCCGACGCTACTGGTCAACCCCTGACACTGGCAAATCTGCCAGCAGCATTTGCTCAGCGTTGGCGTACAGCGCTTGGCGATGGTCACTACATCGCTAATTTCCTGCCGCCGCAGATGCAGTGGCTGCGAGATTACGAAACCCTGATGGAAGAAGGGGCGCTGCCGGAGAACAGCAAACTACCTAGTGAGTTAGCAAGGCTGTTGCCGTGGGTGGTCAATGCCGAGTTTGGCCAGGATGCTCATATTGGCCGGACCCTGGTCGCAACGGGTACCGCATGTGTGGTGCCGCTTGCCGGCGGTTTAGATGAGGCCGCGCAATGGTTGTTGCCGCGTGTACGCGACACGCTTGAACCCTTAGCCGGCGCGCAGCTGGCCGAAGTTGTTCTTCTACTGCGTGGGCTGCTGGAAAACATGCAGCGCATAGGGGCGTGGCGCGATCCGGAACTCGGGTTTTATGCGCGAATGGGGAGCAGTTCTTGGGTGTACAAGAAGAACCCGAGCCAATTCAAGCTTCTCACCAGCCCACGGCCACCGCGGTTTTTGACCCTGCCAGAGTTTGGCCGCTGCGTCAGTATTACTAAGAGCCATGCCCGGTTGTTTAGCGACTGGGCATTCAAGGCATTGCCAGCTTTGCATGATGTCGCGCTGGGAACAGATGCACTGATTGCACCGCTGTATCGTCTCGCTCTTGAGGCGTTGGAAAGCGTGGGCTTGGCTGGTTTTGAGGAGGCCACTGAAAAGCCTGATATCCGGGTATGGGGGCTTGAGCCATCTGCCTTCCATGTTGTGCTCGGCGGTAAAACGTGGCGCTGTGATCGTTGCAACAGCACAGCACTCTCTGGCCCAGAAGATGATTTTTCTGAGCAGGCTTGTCGCCGCGTTGATTGTCGAGGCGAGTTGCAGGCGCTTGAGGTCCCCGGTGATTTTTATCGCAAGCTCTACCTGAATGCGGACATTCAGCGGGTAGTAGCGCATGAGCACACGGGTCTACTTCCTCGCGAAACGCGCGAGGCGGTAGAGCGTAATTTCAAGTCCAACAGTGATCGCCCTGGCGGCATCAACGTGCTCTCCGCGACACCCACGCTTGAGATGGGTATCGATATCGGCGACTTGTCCAGCGTGCTGCAGTGTTCGGTTCCGCCACAGCAAGCAAACTATATCCAGCGAGCCGGTCGGGCAGGGCGTAGTACGGGTAATGCGTTGCTGATGAGTATGGCGACCAGCAAGCCGCATGACCTGTATTTTTGGGATGACCCCAAGACCATGATTGCGGGCTCTGTGCAGGCCCCGGGGGTTTTCCTTAACGCTTCGGCGGTACTTGAGCGTCAGCTCACGGCATTCACCCTTGATTGTTGGGTACATGAGAACGGGCGGGCGGCGCAGATCCCTCCGGAAATCCGTGGCGTATTCACGGCGATCAATAATCAGACCAGCAGCAAGTTTCCTTACCCTTGGTTGAGCTATGTAGAGCAGCACCAAGCATCGCTGCTAGAGCGCTTTTTGCGCTTGTTCAATCAGGGGGAGTTGCGACCTTTGAGTGAGGGTACGCGCCAATGGCTGGCTGATTTTATTCAGGGTAGTAACGGCGATAGCAGCCCATTGGCCTACAAAATCGTCAATCGTTTGCAGGGCATTGCCAGTGATGTTGAAAGCATCAAGCGCAAGCGTGAGGCCGCAGTAAAAGAGATCGACAAGCTGCAGGCATTGACGGTACGCGGTGAGGATCAGGACCTGGAGTTGGCTCGGCTGCTGCAGGATCGAACCGCACTTTCGCGTTTGATTGGCAGCATTGAGGGTAAGGCCACGCTCAATGTGCTGACTGATGAAGGCCTGCTACCTAACTATGCTTTCCCGGAACAAGGTGTGCTGCTGCGTTCGATTATTGTGCGCGACCCAAAACCGGGAACAACTGCTCCCGATCCGCTGACCTTTGAATATGAACGGCCTGGATCAACGGCTATCACCGAGTTGGCTCCGAACAACACCTTTTACGCCGAAGGCCGGCGGGTGGTTATCAACCAGGTCGACGTGTCGAAGATTAAGCCGGAGCACTGGCGCTTCTGTCGGCAGTGTTCTTATACCGAACCGCTATCCTCCGGTGACCAACACCCCAATTGCCCACGCTGCGGCGATACGTTGTGGCGCGATAGTGGGCGCGTGCACGAGATGTTGCGTTTGACCACGGTATTTGCCCGCACGCTGGATCGCGATAGCCGTATTGCCGACGACTCTGATGAGCGTCAGCGCGGGTTTTATGTGCGTCAGGCGTTGGTGGATAGCCCGCCTGATGCAGTGCGCCAGGCCTTTGTGATTGACGAGCAGACGTTCCCATTTGGTTTCGAGTTTCTCGACCGAGTGACCTTCCGTGAGGTGAACTTTGGCGAGCAGTCGGCGGAAGGTATGCCGATGGAAATCGGCGGGAAGGAGCTTAGTCGGCCTGGCTTCAGCATCTGTCCTGAGTGCGGAACCTTGCAGCGCAAGCGCAAGGCCGAGGAGCTTTACCGAAATCATTCATCCTGGTGCTCTAAGCGCAAGAACCCTGAAGCGAGCACGCAGCAGTGTGTGTTCCTTTATCGGGAGTTCACCAGCGAAGGCATCCGTCTGTTCTTGCCCGAGGTGGGCTTCGCGGATACCAATGAGGCTTTGTTGAGCTTTGTTTCAGCCCTTGAGCTGGGGCTGGCGCGTCGTTTCAGAGGGGCTGTGGATCACCTGCGTATTGCTCTGGATATGCGCATGGCTGCGGGCTCAGATACGCCACGCTGCTATCTGGTGATCTATGACAGTGTTCCAGGTGGCACTGGTTACCTCAAGGAGTTAATGCGCGCTCCCGAGCCGTTGCTGGAAGTCTTTGATATTGCGTTGCAGGCCCTAAACAGTTGCGCTTGTAACCAGAATGCCGATACAGATGGCTGTTACCGCTGTGTGTATCGTTATCACAACAGTCATGACCGTAAGTCGATTTCACGGCATACCGCGCAGAAGCTGTTGGGTGAGGTTGTGCAGCACAAGGGGTCGTTGAAACCGGTCACTCACTTGGTCGACACCAAGCCGGGTAACCAGCTGCTCGACAGTGTGCTGGAGAAGCGGTTTGTGGAGGTTTTACGCCGAGAGTGCCAGGGCGAGACATTCAAGCTGAGCGAGTTGTTGTTCAAGGGCAAGGCCGGCTATCAGGTGCAGGCCGGTTCTCGCCGTTGGCGCATGGAATTGCAAGTGAATATAGGCTCCAGCGATGGCGTGATGGTGCCATGTAAACCTGATTTTGTGTTCTGGCCTGATGACGCAGTAAACGATTTGCCAATAGCTGTATTTGTTGATGGTTGGCAGTACCACAAGGGCATCATTACCACTGATTTGGCCAAGCGTATGGCAGTGGCCAAGAGTGGTAAGTTTTCGGTCTGGACACTGACTTGGGATGATATTGAATGTGCCTTGCAGGCCAAAACACTGACTACGACATCCCCCTGGCCGTTATTGCTCACTAACGACTCTCAACAGGTTGTGCAAAGGCTCTGTGCAGCCCAGGGTGTCGAGTCGTTATCTTCTTTGTATTCGCTGGCTCCTTTTGCTCAGTTGCATCACCGCTTGGCACATGGGTACCACCAGGCCTTTGGGAAGCTGGCTACCTCGCTTGCCGCAGCGCTGTTAATGCCCACTGGTGATGCTGCCGCCTTGGCTGCTGTTAAGGAGGGAGCTTTCTGGCAGCGCTTGGATGAGCTGGGACTGATCGATGATTTGCATAGTCATCGGCAAAGCGTTCGCCATATTGGCACGGCTTTATCGCTAGTTACGTCTATGCATCCGGACCAATTAAAGCAGGTGATGACGGGCAACGGTTCCGTTGCTTCTGAGCCTGTGCTGGTAGGCGAGTGGCGCGAGGACGGCCTGTCCGAGAGCGAGCTTCAACCATGTTGGCAGCAGCTTTGGCAGGTGCTGAACCTCTTGTTGTCATTACGTCAGCTTTGGGTTGGCAGTGCCGAAATGCCTGGCCTGCCAGCATTGCAAAATTGCGCGGCGCTAAAGGTGACTTCAGGGTCTCTAACTGAAGTGTGGCAGGAGGCCCTTGAACTGGCCGCTCAGGAGGTTCAAGCCTGGGGCTTGGCGCTCGCCGCCTTGGGTGCGAGCGCTCCACAGCCAGGTTATGAGCTTATGGATGATAAAGGCCGTGTCATCGCCGAGGCTGAATTAGCCTGGCCAGATGCACTAACCGCGGTGCTAATGTCCGGTACTGCTACCGATTCAGCGCTGTTCGTTGAACAAGGTTGGCACGTTTTTACAGCTGACGGTGGTGAGCTACCTGCCGCGCTAAGTAACCTTTTGATGGAGACGCAGGCATGACGCTGGCACTTAAGATTGCAATGTCCGATGACTTCCTAAAATCTTTTGCGGCGGTACCCCGTTCGCACCAGCAGGCCGTACTGACCTTTGTCGCCAAGTTCCGCCAGAACCCCATGGCCAGCGGCATCAACTACGAGCGTATTCGTGATGCTGCTGATCCGAACATGCGCTCGGTGCGGATCAACGAGAACATGCGCGGTATTGTTCTGAAACCGGATGTGGGCAACGTGTATTGCCTGCTATGGGTTGATCAGCATGACGATGCCTATCACTGGGCGCGCCGTCACCGTGTAGCCATTCACCCTGATGTCGGGAGTATTCAGGTGTATGCGGTGCAAGAGACCGTTGCAGCTGAGGCTTTGTCCGCTCCCGCGCCAGCTGCATCTGGTTTGTTTGATGGTCTCAAAGATCGCGAAATTCGACGCTTGGGCGTACCCGATGAACGCCTGAGCGCGGTGCGGGCTGTGACCAGTGAGCGGGAGCTTGATGCCCTTGAGGCGCTATTGCCTGATGAAGCATTTGAGGCGCTGTATCTGTTTGCTGCTGGAGAGTCCTTCGACAAAATTGTCAGTGACCAAGCCGCATCTGATTCGGTTGATCCGGCGGACTTCGGCGCGGCGCTGGAGCGTGACAGCACTCGTCGTCATTTTGTGGTGCTGACCGATGATATTGACCTTGAGGCCTTGTTGGCTGCTCCCCTAGAGCGGTGGAGGGTTTTCCTGCACCCTAGCCAGCGCAAATTGGTTGAGCGTGACTGGAACGGGTCGGTGAAAGTCACCGGCGGTGCAGGCACCGGTAAAACGGTAGTGGCAATGCATCGTGCTGCTCGTTTGGCTCGGCAGTATTCTGCTTTGCCTGGCCGACCAGTGTTGTTCACTACGTTCACCAAAACGCTGGCTGAAGACATTCGGCAACACCTAGCGCTGCTGTGTACGCCACAGGAACTAGAAAAAATTCAGGTAGTGAACCTGGATCAGTGGGCTTCCAGCGTGCTACGCCGATTTGGGTATTCACATAATTTGCTCTACAACGAGGCGGATCGCCGTCGTTACTGGCAGTCCGCGCTTTCTGCAATGCCAGCGGCAGTAGATCTGTCGGCATCGTTCATGCGTGCTGAGTATGAGCGTGTGGTGTTGCCGCAAGCCTGCGAAACCGCGGAAGACTATATCCGTGCCAGTCGTGTGGGCCGCGGTGGGCAGCTGGGACGAGCTGTACGCAAATCCATTTGGCCAGTATTCGCTGAATACCGTGCCCAGTTACAAGCTGCGAATCTGCGTGAGCCTGAAGAAGCCTTCCGCGAGGCATCACAGCTACTGAGTAAGGAAAAGCCTGAGCTTGGCATCCGCGCCATGGTTGTAGATGAGGCTCAGGACATCAGCAATGCAGCTTTTGAACTGATCCGGACCGCTGTGCCAAAGGCCGAAAACGATCTATTCATTGTCGGCGATGCCCACCAGCGAATTTATCGCCATAAAGTTGTGTTGAGTCGTGTTGGTATCGAGGTTCGCGGCCGCAGTCGTAGCCTCAAGGTGAATTACCGTACCACTGATGAGATCCGCCAATGGGCTTGTGCTCAGCTTGAAGGCTGCGCTGTGGATGACCTTGATGGCAGTGTCGACTCACTGCGTGGATATCATTCGCTGACCCACGGGGATGCGCCTGAAGTGATTGAGTCCGGATCGTTGCAGGACGACGTAGGGCACATCAAATCGATCCTGGCTGATCTGCAGCACGATGGTATGGAAATGCGCCAGGTGTGCATTACGGCCAGAACCAATGATGATCTCGACGGCTTAGCGAGGGAGCTTCAGGGTGCTGGAGTACCTACCCTCAGGCTAGATACCTCTACAACCGACGACGCCAGTTCACCGGGCGTGCGTTTGGCAACAATGCACCGAATCAAGGGGCTTGAGTTTGGTGTGGTTGTCCTCGCTGCTTACAAAGGAGGTTCCGCATATGCAGAGCAGTTCAGTCGTGATGAGGATGCTGGTGTGACCGAGGACACCGAGTTAGCGGAGCGCTGCTTGCTGCACGTTGCTGCTACAAGAGCTAAGAGGAATCTTTTTGTCTTGATGCGTGCGTGAGGGCAGGTATTTGTACAGAGTTAGCCATTCTAGGTCCCATTCGCTTAAGGATGGTCTGAAGTAGTCATGTATTTCTGGCTGACTTAAGCCTCCGCTGATTTTGAAAGCAGAGCTTTGGTTTTATCAGCGCCCTTGTTGAATCGGTTTATAGATCAGCTCTGATGCGAACCAGGTCTCAATCTTTGGCGCGAGGTACCCAGATCCGAACACACAACCGAAAAGTAGCCCGATCAGGAGGCAAGTGATAGACGACTTCTGGGCGCTCTGGTGTGCCGCGGCGAGCAGCTCCCGGGCCTTGTCTTCGCGGTCATTCAGATCGTCCCTGTGCAGGGCGGAGATCCGCTGTAAATCATTCGACAATTGCTCGGTTAGGATCGTGAGGCGTTTGAGTTGTGACTCGGACTTTTTCAGCTTGTAGAACAGATCCACCCTAGAGCCTTCCTCCCCAAAAACTTCGGACTCTGCTTTTTTCAACGCATCGATAACCAGCACACGCAGATCGCTGATGACGATGGCAACGCCTGCCGTCGCTGCTTGCTCTCGGGCTGACTCAATTGCGGACGTCAGCTCACAGGCCATCGCTTCGCGCACCGACTTACGAAAGCCTTCGGACTGATCCGGCCGGAGCAACTGCGTCGGCAGAACCTTGAGTTGCTCATGGAGTTCGGCTGCGGCAATCAAACGATCTACCAATAGAGTCAATTTTTCGACTACTGCTGAAACTGCGTTGACCAGCTCGCCAGTCTGGGCAATAGCACCCGGTTGAGATGGGGTTCCATCGAGACGGACGACTAGCGTTCGCATCTCTAGCACCAGATCGTAAACGCTCTGGAGGCTATCATCAGCCAGACTCATGCAGCCTCCTGGCCGGCTTCCCGGAGCTCGTCGAATTTACGATGCAGTTGCTTGATCCAGGTGCTGGCTTCTTTCGCGATCGCTACTACTTCGACCAGCATCATGCAGCGTCGTGCGTCCTTGCCTTTACCCTCGCGATCGAGAGTCAGGCTCTGCTCGCGGAGCTGAGCAATCAAATCATCCGCGCCGGCGGTGATTTCCAGCAGGGTTTTCCCAAAGTTGCGCGACAGGCCATAACCCTCTACGCCGGGCATGATTAGGACCGGCATATCTAGGTCTTCGCCGAGGTCGAACACGTCACCGTAGAGCGCGCGAATGCGGCGGTCCTTGGGGTCCTGGGTTTTGCGGCTTAGCCCATTAAGAACCAAAACTATTTTTGCAGCAGGCTCATCTTCACGAATTCTGTTGATGGTTTGCTTTGCGTTTTCTACGTCCTGGCCCACGTCCTTGACAGGTACTAGGATCAGATCGAACCGGCCGAGGAGGCCGTTTCGGCCCATGGCTGCAAGAGCTGCCTCCGCAGTCTGGTTGCCGATGTCCAGAACGAAAGACTTACCGGCGAACTCCTCGAAAAGATCGAGGACGGCAAAACCGGCATCGCCGTCAACTAAGATCTGATGTGATTCGATTTTCGAGTTTTTCATCCAGCGCGAGTCGACGTTTTGATCATCGAGTTCGATCAAAGTGCCCGCGCCCTCGCGATCCAGGAGATATGTCGTGGCCACCTGCTGGGCGATGGTAGATTTCCCGACGCCACCTTTGGTCGAGGTGCAGAGGATTCGAATCATGGATTACTCCTAACTTGAGTGGTCTTTTCGCCCGAGCACCTGCTCGAGGAGAACGTTCACGTCTTCAGGTTTCGCCTGGTCCGCGGCGGCCGGTGCCTGTGTTGCAGGCGGGGTGGTCTTTTCTTGAGTTACTGCAGTCGTTGCTACATATTCAGGAGGGGTGTTCTTCTGGATTACGTCAGGATGTAGCTCCCGCCCAAAATCAGGGTCGGCGCCTGTAGTTCGTGCGTTCGCCAGAAAATCGCGATATTCACGAGCTAGAAATTTCTGGATGAATTTCCGCAGGCTGTTGTAGCTGACGATGATCCCCGCTCTTTCCAGCATTTCCTGCTGCTGCGTAATGGGCGTACCTAGGCGCGTTGCCTCGCGCAGGATGTCGATTCGCGGGAGCAGAGCTTTCGTGACGCTCCCTCTCACGTTTTTCTGGTCGCTGCCTGATTGTGCGGCCGCTTTCATGCGCTCCAGCTCGGCTCTCAATGCCGCCGTTTTGCGGTCGGCCTCTTCCTGCTGCATGCGGATCCACTCCAGCTCTTCTTTCTCATCTCGGGCGCGCTCGGCGTCAGTGCGTCGGTCGTACATGGCATCACCTTGGTTTGTTGTGATTGGTTAGAAACTGCTTACCAACTCTACCAAAGGTTCCGCCATTTCCTGGCTGTTTATTGTAAACATGGTTAAAACATCCTTCTCTTGCCTTTAATAATAGTTGCAAACTGGTGCGAGTCAAGCATAACATCCTTAAAGAGATGCTAAATGCTTGTGTGTGGGCGGCGGATACAGAACACGGCTGCACTCGCTTCGCGAGATGCACCCGTGTAAGCCGCGCAGCCGGGCATAGAACGAGATCGGTGGACTACTAAAGCCGTAGTAGCCACCCCTGAAGGGGTAGATGGGCGATGAGCTTCGAGCGGAAAAACCACACGCAAAGCATGGTTAATGAGGCGGCGCAGCTGGCCTTTGAGCGCCTTGCCCGTGATCTCCAGGTGCCGAAATCGGCCGTGCTCCAGGCCATCCTGGAGGCCGTACCGACCTCAGATCTGGTCGCCCTGGTGCGAGGCGATCTCGCTCTGCACGACGCCAAAACCGTCGCCCTGGAGCCGGGCGCAGCGCTGGCAGTCCGCTCTGAAATCGAATCAGCCCTCGCCCTTCTGGGGCCTCGGATCGCGGAAGCGAGCCGCCTAGGAGCGCAGCGCGCGGTGGCTGAACACCTGAAAAACCTGATGGCCGAGGAGGTCTGAGATGAGCATTTTCACTCTGAGTAAGTTTTCGGCTGATACGGTTCGTGAGCGAGCAGAGTATTTCGAGCGCGGATCTGACTCCCTTGCGAGCTTTTACCTGGGCGGCGCTTCCAAGCATCTGGCAGTAGAAGGCAAGCCGGCCAAAGGTCATTACGACGCGCTGATGTGCGGCTACTCGCCTGTAAGTGGCGAGTCGCTCCTGAGCGATCACCGACGCAAATGCCTCCTTTCGCCGCGCAGCGTCATCGGTTTCTCGACCTCTATCGGCCTGCATAAATCGCTTTCTGTCCTTTACGCAGGACTCTGTAGCGCCGATCAGAAGTTATTCCTGGATGGGCTTGTTGTGGCCAGCCACAACCTTTTCGCCGAGCTGGAAAGCAACGGATTCTTCAGCTCGCGCACTGGTCGTGGAGGTCTCGCTCGCATCGATGGCAAGGCTATCGCCCTGGCTTACGTGCATTGCACCAATCGAGCCCTTGAGCCGCACCTCCATGTGCACATGGAGATCCCGAACCTCTGCCGCTGCTCAGACGGCAACTGGCGAACACTGGCCGGTGCTGCTCTCTATGATCGCCAATCCGAGATCGGGCGAATTTTTGATAAACACCTGATGGCCGAGCTGGGTGTGACTTTCTCTTGGCTGAAAGATCACTTCTGGTCGGATGATCGCGGGGTTTCTATCCCCTCTATCCCGGCAGAGGTTCAGGACGCTGCCAGCACTCGACGAAAAGAGGTGATCGAAGCGCTCGCTAATGGCGCCGAAACGAAACTGGAGGCCGCTTACGCCACTCGTCAGCAGAAGGGGGAGGTTGATCTCAGTGCCCTGACCGCCGCCTGGCGTGATGAGTTTTCCTCAGCCATTCAGGCTCTGCGGGGCTGACATGACGGTCTTCACAGTCGACAAATTCACTGGCGGCGATATCGCCGCCCGAGCCGAGTATTTCGAGAAGGGCGAAGGCATCCTTCTTGAAGACGGGCAGGAGCCGCAGCTTTCGAGCGGCGGTGAAGACTATTACCACAAGCCAGGAAACGACACCCTTCTGACCGAGTATCTGGGGCAGGGTACCCAGGCAATGGGCCTTGGAATCACGCCGCAGAACGGGGATTACGCCGCGCTTATGTCTGGTACAAATCCTCGGACAAATGAGTCGTTTGTCTCGGATCGGCGCCAGGGTGAGCTTGAGCGTGGAACTGGTTTGGCTGGTTTTTCTACGAGTTTTAACGTCGATAAGACGCTCTCTCTTGTATATGCGGCAGTTCGGCGCGATCAGCAGGTGCTCTTTGAAAAGGCGATGATGGAAGCCGCGCGTAGAGCCATGGAGCACGCAGAGGCAAATGGCTACTTCGGCTATCGCCTTGGTGCCCAGGGCGTAGAACGTCACGCAGGTAAGGTCATGGCGGCGGCGTATCTCCACTTCACCAACCGGAACCAGGAGCCGCATCTCCACGTCCATGTCGAGATTCCGAATGCCTGTCTTGGCACCGACGGGAAGTGGCGACCGCTCGATGGTGGGGAGCTTTTTAAGCGACAAGCGGAATTCGCAGCCCTGTTTGATTGTTACCTCGCACATGCGCTGGGTCGCGATATTCCGCAAATCGCTAAACACCTCGAGTCCGATCTGGAGCGCAACGGCTTGCGCATTGCTGGCATTTCCCGGGAAACCGTACTGGAGTTCTCGACTCGCCGAATTGAGGTGCTCCAGGGGCTCGACGAGATGGGAGCCAGCGGCGCAGCTGCCGCTACAGGCGTGGCGAAGCGAAGCCGGGAAGGGAAAAAGGCTATCGAGGCAGAGACGCTCCGCGCCGAATGGCGCGAGCAGCTCCAGAACCTACACCAGGAGCTGCAACGCGGCGACCTGACCCCTGAAACCAAGCTGTTCGCCGAGCAGCTCGTATTCCGTAACTCATCCGTGTTCGGTGAGCACGCCCTTGACCGCGCCGCGGCCCAGCTCGCCATCCTGCATGGCGGTGAATCTGCCATCCCGTCCATCAAGTCCGGCCTAATCCGCCAGCTTGGGGTGATCGAACTACCTCAGGAAGGGCGCCACCGCGAATTCACAACAGAAACCTACCGCCAGCTCGAAGCTGAGATGTTGGCCTACGCCCACGCAGCTCAGCGACCTGAGGCGAGATTCACGCTGAAGGAACTCGAAGTAGAGATGGCCATCGCGCGTATTGAGCGCGAGAAGGGCTACCCCATGCGCGACGAGCAACGCGCAGTCGTTCGGTTTTGTACTTCCGGCGCTCGCTTCCAGATCGTGCAGGGCGCCGCAGGCACAGGTAAATCAGTGAGCCTGGCCGCGCTCCGCGAGGCTTATGAGTCTGCCGGCAACCGAGTGATCGGTCTGGCACCGTCCGGGGCTGCTGCTGCTGAATTGCAAAACTCCGCTGGCATCCAGGCTCGTACGATCCACTCGCTGCTGATGCGCCTGGAAAACGACAACGCGAAGTACCGCGATAAGTTGCGGGCAAACGACGTGATTATCTGTGATGAAGCAGGCCTTGCGGATCTGCGCACCCTGCACAAGCTGCAAGGCTTCTGTGACGCCGCCGGCGCTAAGCTGATTATTGTTGGTGACGGACGCCAGCTTGAAGCTGTTGGCTCGGCATCCAGTCTGGATATGCTGACCGAAGAGGTTGGTTGCGCTGAACTGATCCAGATTGCGCGTCAGAAAGACCCGGCAGACCGGGCTATCTCTCAAGCATGGTTCGAGGGACCGGCCGAGCAGGGCGGCCCTGACGCCCTCGATATGATGATCGCCCGCGGCCTTCTGAAAATGCCGGCAGAGGGCACCAAAGATAAGCCGCTCGACCTGATGATGCGCGACGCCCTGCAGGCGCACGCAGAGGGCGCCGACTGGAAAGAAATCCTGCTGTTGGCTGACCGAAACCAATCTGTCCGCGCCCTAAACAGCAAGGTCCGCGAACACCGCTTCGAGATCGGCGAACTGGACAAGGCCCAGCAGGTCCGCATTCCGGTCGAGACCGGCCGAGGCGACTACGCAGACCTCGACCTGGTGCCAGGCGATCGGATCATGCTGCGCAAAAACCAGAAGGTCGATGGCGAGCCGGTCTACAACGGTGACCGCGCGACCCTCACCGGCATCGAGCGCGTGCAGACCGGCACTGACGATAACGGCGAGCCGATCTACGACACCAAGCTCACCGCGCGTCTCGATCGCACCAAAGATGAGGTCAGCTGGAACCTGTCGGACTACGCCTCGATCGATCACGCCTACGCCATGACTGTGCACAAGTCCCAGGGGCTCACCGTCGATCGAGCCTTTTACCTCACCTCGGATTCGACTGATCGACGCCTCGCCTACGTTGCCTATACCCGCTCGCGGTACGCCTGCGGCTTCTACAGCAGCAACGACCAAGAGTCCCTCGACACGTTCGCCAGGAACACCTCGGAATTCAAGTCGAAACGCTGCGCCCTGGACGCCGACAAGGAATTCCGAGCCCTTATCCGCGCCAACGCCGAAGCCGGCCTTCACGAAGATAAGCCGTTCAAGACCGTGCAGCCGAGCACAAAGGATCTGCTGGAGAAAGCAGGTGACCGGTTCGAGTACGCGACTGAAGCGAAGGCGGAGCCAAAAGTTGCGCCAGAAATCCAGGTCATGCCCGCCACCCAGGCTGACCACGACCTGTCCGTCGCCCGCGGCTTTGCCGTGACCGGGCTGATCGACCAGCCGAACGATACCCGCCTCAAACCCGGGAAACCCTACGAATTGCCGGCCGACGCCAAGCGTGTTGCGCTCCTGGCTGAGCCTCTTCCTCTCCCCCCAACCCCAAAACAGGAAATCGAAAATGAGCGACCTGAACGATCTCTTACCGCCGCCGCTGGACTATTCCGAGCCGATCGAGAGCGAGCCCCCAACCGTCTCGCCCAACTTGCAGCCGCCGAGCGTGCCGGCCAGCTCACCCATCACCGGGTCGAAGACGCTCGCTTCGCTCAAGGGGCCAATCCCCGAGACGGTCTGCGCAATTTGTCCGAATGCCGTCTGGCATCAGACTCAGGGCGGGGACGTTCGGGTTTATTGCCGGATCATGCACGTTCTGGTGGACGAGCTTCTGCTGGAATGCGACGGGACCGTTCCGCCGCAGTAGGAGGCGACATGCCGAAACAGCGCCGTGTCTGGACTAAGGCCGAGCAGCAGCGTGAGACCCAAGCGATCCGCGATCGGGTGGATCTGCGCGATCACGCTGAGCGCCTCGGCTATATGCAGGTAAGCGGCTCGGGTGCCCGCGTACGGATGGAAAACAAGGGGCTGGATAAGGCCGACCCAATGCGCGAAATCACCCTCAAGCCGAACGCCAAAGGCGAACCGAGCTGGGTGGCGACGAAGGCTGGCAAAGGCTCAGGCCTTGGCGGCGATGTATTCCACCTACATCAGCATTCGACCGGACAGAGTTTTTTGCAGACCCGCGACGAGTTGCGCAAGCTGTCCTTCAACAAGGAGTTCGACGCCGGCGCCCGTTACCAGGGCATGAGCAACGCTGAGCGCGATGCGCGCATTCAGGAGCACCGCGAGGCTGAGGCGCTCAAGGCTGAAGCCCGCCGGGCAGTGGCGTTCCGTCAGTACCAACACACCTCGGCAGAACCAAACCGGTTCCTGCTGTCCCGTGGGATTACTGAGCAAACCCTCTCTGAAACGAAATCCCGCACCGACCGGCACGGCAACGCCGTGTTCCCCCATGTCCGTGAGGACGGGAAGTTCAACGGCTTTGAGCGCAAGAAGGACGGTCCTGCGCTCTACTCCAAGTCCGAACGCGGGATCTACGTCGCCAACCCGAATTGCCCCAACCCTGAGCGAATCAAGTTGGCCGAGGGCGGCACTGACGCCCTGAGCCTGTACCAGATGGACACCCCAGAGCAGCGCGCTCGCACGCTCTATGTCAGTTCCGGCGGTAACCCAGCCGAAGACACTGCTCGGGCTCTGCGCGGTCTGGCTGAGCGCACGGGCGCCAAGCAGGTCGAGCTAGTGTACGACCAGGACAAAGCAGGTTCAGACCACACCGAAACGCTGCAGCAGCTGCTAGCCGAAAAAGCCCCTCATCTGCAGGTCGAAGACCGTCGCAGCGACTACCCAATGCGTGAAGGCGAAGACCCCAACGACCTCCTCCGCCGCCTCCAGGCCGAACGCCAGCAGCAGGCCGAACGCACCCAGCAGCAGTGGCAGACCCGCTCCGCCGATGACAACCGCACCCAGTCGGCTCAGCCAACCCTCGAGACGAACCAGGACAAACCATCCATTCAGGATGATCTGGCCCAGCAATCCGAACAAACCAAACCGGAGCCGGCCCACCAGGCCGAGCCTGAGCAGAACCAAGCCCAGCATCAAGACCGCGGCATGAGCCGCTGAGGAGACCCCAAATGAATCGCCTACGCCCCACCATCGACCTGTCCTACGGCGACCAAGAAGTGCTCCAGCGCGTCCTGGCCGAACCTCGTCGGATCGCCGACGCCCTGGCCCCCGACGACGCCCGCCAGCATTCGCGAATCATCGGCGTGCTGGAAGAAGTGGCCACCGCCTTCGCCGAAGTGTTTTTCCAGGTCGTCGAGCAGCTGCCGGACCCCGAGCCGGAGCAGACCCAGGAACAGGGTCGCGGGATGTCGCGATGAGCGCTCGTTTGAAAAAAGTGCTCGATTTCATCGAGTCGAGCGGCGAGCAATTAGCTGGATGCTGCTCAGAAGAAGAAGGACTGGCACTCGCGGAAAAGCTCGCCCCAGACATGGCCTACTGCACTGTCAGGAACTGGACGATCGCTGATCTTGACCTTGCAGAGCCCGAAAAACACCTCTTCG
>JACCDZ010150738.1_pt1 | contig 21942 bp, 21 predicted proteins | sample 7449551 | NCBI WGS metagenome assembly JACCDZ01 (sample SAMN15323452, study PRJNA562643) | freshwater metagenome | isolation source: river surface water | place: USA:Blue River Watershed | collected 2017-08-18 | reverse complement strand
CTTCCTCAAACACGATTCCAAACGGTGCAGCAGCACAAGTCATGTTCCGCGAGAACACCAAGTTTGACGAAATTCAAATCAACCCCGCCACGTTGACAATGAATGCAGGTCAAGTTGACCCTAGCACTGCCAGCTTTGCTGCTGCAGTAGCCGCAGCCAATACCAATGGGGCGACGTTGACAAAAGCCAGCATTACCGCGAACAAGTTCAAAATCAGCACTGACGCAGCAGGCATTGCTGGCACACTCCCCTCGCCCAGCAACCAAGCGCGTACCACTGGCACTTACGATTACGCGGTGACATCGAGCATCGCAAACAAGGTGAGCAGCACCAGTGCAGCCCCTGCGGCTAAGCTGGTTGTTCAGGCATCTAACGTGATCCCCGTGCCTACGCCAGTCATACCCACAAGCAACACCACGCGCGTAAAAGTGCCTGTAGGTTCAGCCAATCCATTTGCACTGGCTTCTGCAGAAAGTTTGGTTGACGATGTGTGTTCCGCCAACAGCCTTGAGAACTGCCACTGTGAAGAGTCCTCGGTGAACGAAGGCGTCAACATTTGCTACGAACCTCATGCAGGTTCTAAATGAGCAGTGCCCCCTAATTTAAAATGAGTTTCTATTTATGACATCTATCAACCACGCTTTTTCTATGCACAAACTCGGTTACATCGCCAGCGCTTGCGCGTGCTTGTTTTCGTTACAAGCTGTTTATGCCCAAACCTCCGGCCCCACTGCGGCCGATGTGCTGCGCAATATTGACCAAAGCAAGCAGCTCACCAACCCAACAGCCCCTAAGCCTGCGGTCAAGAAGCCTGTAGCACCTCCCACAACCGACCAAGGCTTTGCGCGTTTGAGCGCGGTGCAAGTGAACAGCCCGCTTTTCCAAGACGAGTTGATGGCTTATTGGGTGAGTGAAATCAACAAACCCGTGCCCGCCCAAAAGCTGGCTGATTTCAAAGCATTTGCATGGGAGTTGTTTCAAAAGAAAGGCTATTTGGCCTACATCAACACCAGTGCGCAGCCAACATCAGAAGGTTCCGTTCTGACGGTGAGTGTGGTTTTCCCCTCAGTGGGCAAAGTGTCGGTGGTCACGGTGGATGGCGACAAGGGTAAAGAGTTTGCAGACGAAGTCGCACGACGTTTCACCGCCATTTACAAGGCAGGCACTCCCGTGGATGTGCAGGGGTTCGAGAACCAACTCAACGCTGCCTCTTACGACCTACCGGTTGACTTGGAGGTCAGCCTCCGCCAAGTAGACGCCAAATTGGTGGATGTCGTCATCAACCTTCGCCCAGCGGACCACAAGCCGGGCTCCGTGCTGGGTGGCTTGATGCAACTCAACAACTACGGCCTCGACCAATTTGGCAAAGAACAGTTGCTCGGCAATGTACGTATTGCTGGCTTTACGCCTTTGTCTGAGTTGTCACTCACCACACAGCAATCACGTGGTGTGGGTTATTACCGCGCCGACTACTTCGCCCCCATCGTAGGAACGGGCATGCGCTGGAATGTGTACGCCAGCCAAGTGCGAAGCGATGCCACTGGTGTGCGTGGTTTGTCTAGCGAAGCAGGCGCTGGTTTAACCAAGTTACTCAGCACCGACCGCGTGGGCCGTTGGCTTGCCAGCACCGAAGTGTCCAAACGTCAAACCCAGAACTGGGCGTCGAGCATCGAAAGCGCCAACCGCACGGACCAACAAGTACGCTTTAAGTTGCGCGCTGAATCAAACAAGGGTTGGGTTGACAGCTTTAGCAACGAAGTCACTTTGGTGGCAGGTTCGATGAACCTTGACCGCAATGAGACAGACAAGTCAGACGATGCCACAGGTTTGAAAGTGGCAGGCACTTATCGAAAACTAGAAATGAATGGTGGTTTGTCGCATGCGCTCAGCAACGACGGTGTTTACACAGGTACTGTGCGTTGGCGAGCACAGGCTGCCTCAAAGAACTTAGACACGTACAACCGCATCTCTTTAGGTGGCGTGAATGGCATTCGCGCTTACACCTCGCTAGACGGTGTGGGTGACCAAGGTGTACAAATGTCTTTTGACATCACTCACCAAGTCGTACCCGACGTGTACGGCGGTTTGTTTTATGACATCGGCATGGTGCGCAACAACCGTAACCCACTGGTAGGAGCCGCTGACACGGGTTACTACACCCTGCAAGGCGTGGGTTGGCAAATCGGTGGGAAGGTGGAGGATGTGAACTGGTCTTTGTCAGTGGCGCATGCGATTGGAAAGAACCCAGGCCCAGGCGTGTGGACATCGGCCAACACGCAAGTGGGTGATTGGCGAATGAATGTAGCCATCACCAAGCCCTTCTAAACAACACCCCACATGACAAAAAATGCCTCGGTTTAACCGAGGCATTTTTCTTTTGCTTGCGACGAAAACTCCTTGGTGTTTAAGACCCCAGCGCTGCCTGCAAAGCTGATGCGTTGCTGTGGGTTTGCATCGCAAACTGTCCGGCGTGTGCAGACAACAAATTTTCGAATTGCAGTGCAGTCAGGGGGGGGCTAAAACCCCTCCCCTGCACCAAAGAGCAATTCATTTCATGGAGTTTTTGAGCTTGTGCATCGCTGTGTAAGCCATCCGCCATGACTTGCAGATCAAAAGCTTGCGCATAAGTGGCGAGTGATTGCACGAAGGTGAACATTTCGTCGTCATGTGCAATGTTCTTGATGAGCTGTGGTGCAAATTTAACTTTATGCACCAACACTTCCGCCAGAAGGTCTTGGGCTTTGGGTGACAAACCAAACCCATCGAGCGTCAAGCTCATGCCTTGCTGTGTAAATGCTTGCGTACACGCTTTGGCGTCGGGCCGACTTAACAACGTGGCTTCATTGATTTCAAACTCTATCAACTGATGGGGGTAGCGTGTTGAGGCACAAATGCGTCGCACCTCATCAGCAAACTGAGCATCCATTAGCTGATTTGGCGCGATGTTGAGTGCCATGACCAATGGACCGTACTGATGCTGCCAACGTGCCATTTGTTGACATGCGTTTTCCAATACCCATGTGCCAAAAGGTAAAAACAAACCACTGGCTTCAGCCAGTGCAATGAAGTCAGATGGGGCAATATGCAATGTTTGCCCAGAGGGGTGCTTCCAGCAAATGACCACTTCTGCACCATAAATGCCTTTGTCTGACATTCGTTGGATCGGCTGATATTCCACAGAGATATCTGCGTCTTTGAGGGAGGTTTGAAGCGCTTGGCCGAGGTCGAAATCGCCCGAGCCTGAATCGTTTGCATGAACGATTTTTTCAATTCGAAACTGAAGATGCAGCTGTTTAAAAAACACATACAAGGCCGAGGGCACGATGAGCAACACACCCAGCCATTGAATGATGCGCAAATAAACAGGCCACACACTCACAGCAATGTGGAGATTGGCCAAGATTTGAGTGTCAAACGTCAACGGCGCCATGACATGTAAATGCTGACTCGCCGATGCTTCACCCGCTGAGGCCAACGCAAATTGGCCCTGATTGACATCCATCATCGAACCATCGCGAACATAGCTCGCCAATGGAACGCCCGCACCGCTGATGAGGTCGGCCGATTGAATGCCGGGATGGGTTTCTAGCGCCTTGAGCAATTGCTCTACTTGCTGCGAGTCTCCTGCTAATAGAGCTGGCAATAAACTTTGCGCCATGTTGTGCACAAGCGTTTCGTTCTCTTCAATGATGAGTTGCTCAATCGCCCTAAAACTCAAATAACACACGGCAACGATCAACAGCGCTACGGTGGGAGCCACCAACAACAAGCGAATTGACTTTTTCATAATTTCCTCCGAACGAATCGATTTCGAAGAAATTCTAGAAATCAACTTGTAAGAACAATGCTAAGTTTTGTTAAGTTTTTAGGCACAAAACAAGGCACCCGAGAGGAAATAAGTATATCTAAAGAATTAATTTATAAGGATGCATTCATCGCCAAACCACGTGGCGAACAGTCGGAACACTGATTAGGCGGATTCACTGCGCGCGAGTATTTAGGCAGCTGTTTCATGAAGTCAGCAGGCGTCATGTCAGGCTTGTGCGACAGCAACAACGACACAAAACCTGCCACCAAAGGCGATGCATAGCTGGTCCCCATACCGCTGTGCAAACTTGCAGGGGCTTCATCCCCTTTGAAGTTGACATCAAAGGTGGCGACCTTTAATTTGTTGACTCGCCAGGGGGCATCGACCGACATGCGTTTACCCCCGCCCGGTGCGTAGATGGTGGTGCGGGGGTCAAGTGCCGAGTACTTCTCGATATTGTTTTCTGCATCCACAGCACCGACAGAAATCACACCGCGGCAGTTGGCTGGCTCAGCCAGAGGTTTTCCAAACGTGTTGCCCACAGCGGCAACGACAAAGATATTTTTCTTAGCCATGCGGTCGAGCAGTTGCTGCAGATCATCACCACAAACCGATTTACCGCCGGAGAAACTCAAATTCACAACCCGAGCGGGATGGGGATTGGCCGACACCCCCGCTACTGGAAAACCGGCAGACCAAGCCAAGCTGTCGAGCAAGTCTGTACGTGACATATGGCAAGAGCCAAACAAACGCACAGGCAAAATTTTGGCATTCGGATTGACACCCGTGACGCCGTCTCGCCCATTACCGGCAATCAAACTTGCGACTTCCGTGCCATGCGTGCGGTAGCTGCCCGAGGCTTCGCGCTGACCACATTTGGTATCACGTGGGTCGGGTGAAAAATCTGCAGAGCGCCCGCCTTTGAGATTGTTCGGCGCAGAAAGCATATCGAAGCCAGGCAAAAGACGCCCCGATAAACTGGGGTGATGGGGCAAGATCCCACCGTCAACCACCGCCACAACCACATCATGGGGGCCAGGTTGGGTGCCTGCTGTATTGATGGCCGCTGGGGCCGCTGCCACGGCGCTGTTGAGCGAGCCCAGATGCCAAGGTAAATCTTGTGCATGCGCCCCCACTGAGGTGCACAACATGCCGAAGCCCATGGCGCAAACACCGAAGAAACGCGAAGAAACAAACACAGGAAATTAGCCCTACTTAACAGCACACCAGCAAAATTGCTTTTGTTGGCGTGAATGTTAGTTTTGTAGGTTTAAACCTGCAATTCCATCAATATGGTTACTTTTGGAAACCCTTGTTTCCATTTGTCACATCTGAGGAAACGATGTGAATTACTAAGGTTTCGAATTTATCAATTTATGAAATCATCACTTCCAAAATAAGTGATCAGATTTGGCACTATGCCGACTTTGATTTACGATCTTGACCATGAAAAGAAAGTTGCCCACTATTGAATTGCACCAACTTGTGCCCTACGCGTTGGCTGTATCAGCTTTAGGCTTTTGCTTGATGCAAACCGACACCTTGATGGATATCGGTGCCATTTTGTTTTCGCTAGGTTTGCTACCGCCGGCGATTGTGTTGTCACGCTACAAAGACTAAATCAAAGCGTGCTCTTCTGTGGCGAGTGTCGCCCCAACAAAACCTAGGGGACGTGAGGGTGCCTAATTCATACAAAAATTTGCTATCGCATTTGGCACCTTCTCACACTGGATTCACGCTTGATCGCCCCGCAGCCAATAGACAGAAATTTGAAGATCTTGTGGCTTGGATTGATTCAAACCTAGAGAACAAAATCACTCTGAATGACTTGATTGCGCAGTCTGGTCTCAGCATGTACGAGCTAACAACACAGTTCATGCTCAATGCCAAGATGTCACCGCTTCAATTTATCAAGGAACTTCGGAAATACAAGATTGCAATTGAACTGCAGAGTCAAGAACCCGTAGATCGCACCTACGCGTTGTTCGACCCGAAAAAGAAAAACCCCCGATGCACTGAGTGAATCGGGGGTTTCAATTTTGCAACGGAGGGATTCACATCATCCGTCACAGCTCAACAACTGAGACCACCTTGGCAGCTGTCCTTCAACTCGTTACCCAAATTGATACCCGCTAAACAAATTAATTGCACTACGGGTAATTCAGTTTACAGCAGCTAAACCAGTAAACGCTTATGCGAGCTGGCAAAAACACTAGCGTGCAACGAAAAATCGGCCCATAAGGGCCGACCTACAGGTTTCAAGTCATCACTCCCCCACTGCAGCCTCAAGAAACCTAGAAGCACTGAAGTTTGGATTACATGCAGCCAGCCCAGTGATCAAAGACTCAGCAAGAATCTGACGCAGCTCTCTATCTGGGATGTTGTTACGAATGGCTTGTGCGATCAAGATAAAGTGTTTGCGACTCATGGCTTCTCCTGTTAGTGATACATATAGCCGGCACGGTGCGTTAGCGGCTAATCACTACAGGTATTGACGCGACATTACTGGGGTATGGGGGTACGGGGGTGGACCAAATGAAAAAGCGCCCCTAGGGGTGCTCACCTATCACTCACATCGCAAAGTCAAATTTTCAGTACGTGTGTATATTTTTCACACTTACAAAAAGAAATAGCCGCCACCATCCAGAAGTAGTGACTCAATCAACTTGATAAAATTTACCATTGCAGTTCTTTCCTCCCAATGATCAGCGAAGGCTCTACTAGCAGTGACAATGGCCACTCTTCGCTAAATTCAAAAGCCACCTTCACATGAAACTATCAACCCAAAAAATACAAATTGCTATCGCTCTAGCTATTAGTTTTAGCAGTACGTCCTACGCTCAACAAGTAGTCAATACGACAGTGGGCTCTTCCGCAACATATGTGATCCAAAGCAAGGTGTTCAGTCCTGACTTAAAGCAATGCAGTCTTATCATTACACAACCTAACGGGAGTGAGGATGTCGTCATCCTTGAGGCGCCAGACTTTAAAACCACATTGTCTTACACCCCTAGCATGCAAGGCACCTCAGTCGTTTTGTGGAAAGGTGCATACACGTACAACGGCAAACCTGAAAATGCAATTGCAGGCGGAGTGCAGCAAATTTTTACAAACATTGGTCAACTGGCAACGCTTAACAAATTAACGCAAGGAATCGCAGGTTGCCCGGGCGAAGGCACCATCACAGTAGTTGCGACTTCAAGCGGACAGCAATCCCAACCAGCTCAAGCGCAAACTAACACATCACAAAGTGCTGGAACGATGGGGCAACCCCAAGGAAGATTCAAAGCAACGGCAACTATTCCTAGCGTAATGAATCCACCAATTGAAAATAGTGCGTTCAAAGTCAAATACAACAATGATTCAACTTATCGTTCGATGGTCGATGATTTCAATGTAAATCGATCAAAACATTCACTTACTGCACTGCGTTTGTATTCTGAACTCGGGGATGCGAACGCCCAATTTTTGTACGGCTTAGCCCACCTAGAAGAATGGACTGGACTTTACGATCCCAAAAGAGCATGCTATTGGATTCGTGAATCCGCAGTCCAAGGGCTAAGTCAAGCTCGATTAGTTTTAGCTAACAAAGCCATTTATAACAAGGATTGTTTTGACGTCCCTCCAACCATAGAGGAAGCTAAAACTTGGGCTCAGTTAGCAGGAATGTCAACGGAAAGAGCCGTTAAGGAAAATGCAGAGAAATTACTTCAAGATATTCTTAGAATCCAAATCACAAACCCACGTTAATCGCGATCGTAGCCTCTATTGGGAAGAGAATGCAGACAAGCAAGTGTGCTCGTACTTAACGGGCAACTCGACGAAGCGACATTTGAAATCTTTCCCCATTTTTTTACACCCCCCTGCAACCGGCCCTATTGGGCCGTTGCCACATTTGTCATCTGTAGCTGTAAACCCAAGAGATTTTATGCCTACGAGCGAAAAGTCTTTAAACACATACTCTTTGCTATATTCGTTATAAGTGAAAGATTTTCGATAAATTGCCAGGTCGAATTGCTTGTCAATTTCGCTCATTACGAATTTAAATGAACGTATCGCCAAATCAGTTTTTGGAATGGAATACCAAGATATTTCTGGCGATGTACTTACCACCTCTAGGTAAGACATGGCTTGTTGCAATGCAACATTATCTGTAGTCCCCGTTCCAACATTTCTTGCATCAGTCATGGATGTGTCAGAAATCACCGATCTATCCTCAATTAAGATTGGCTGAACTTTAATTTGCTCAACTTCTGCATAATCAACTTCGGATTTACTATAGAAACCATACCCAATAAATAGCAAAAATATAATGAAAAAGGATGTTCCAGTGAATTTCCAATTTTTTATAAATGAGCCAGATTTTTCAAAACTTACAAAGGTGCTGACATCATTTTTGAGAATTTTTACACTCTTCTCGAAATGCCCCACATTAGGCAGAGAACTTCGCAACAAGGCGATAGATTGCGGTCTATCAGATGTTGACAACATTAAAGAACGATCTATTAACTCTAAAAATTTCGAGCTATACCCCTCTGAAATTAGTACAGAAGCAGCCACGTAGTTGTCATATTTCAACCGATCTGTTGCCACGGGCACTTTCACGCCAGTAATTAACTTATAGAATGTCGCACCTAACCCATAAATATCTGACCAAGCACCAATATTTCCTACGACTTCGTAAAACTCTGGTGGTGAATATCCATCAGAAACTTGACCAACTGCCATTCTCAACATTTCCTGACGCGCAGAACCAAAATCCAACAATACAGGAACCCCATCTGACCTTACCAAAATATTAGACGGCTTTAAATCTCCATGAAGAATTCCATGTTGATGAACATGCTCTAATGCATTGATTAAAGATACATAAATTTGAAATACTTTTCGTGGAGAAAGATTGGCCTTTTCGTTAAAAAATTTATCCAGAGGCTTGCCATCACAATAATCCATTACCAAATATGCCGTCCCATGCACCTCAAAACATCTCTGCACTTTTACGATATTAGGATGATCTAGACGAGCCAATACCTTAGCTTCATCAAGGAATCGCTTCAGACCCCATTTAAAAACCCGTTGATCGTCCATTTCGTGATTAGGCACGATGGTATTACCGGCTGCTCTGTTGGCAAATCGTTTTGGGAAATACTCTTTGATCGCCACATACCTTTGCTGGACTGGCTCCATGGCAAGGTAAGTAACACCGAATCCGCCTTCACCGAGAATTTTTTCAATTCGATAGCGATTTAAGATTGTGCCAGCGGGAAGAAGCTTACGTGACATAAATTGATCCGTATTCAGTCACGCCCAGGAAGTTTGGACATCTTTTCCATAGCCAAAATCTCGTTATATAACTCCTGGAATTTTCCAGGAGATGCAAATCGTAAAGAGGGATCGATTTTTTTAGCTTTATTGAGCTTATCACGCGCCTCTGAATATCTATCTTCCTTAGCGAGAATCTTCCCTAATCTAAAATATGCAGCTGCACTATCAGGATTATCTTTCATTACCTCCTTGAGAAGAGTCTTCGCCTTTGCTAGTTGGCCACCATCAATAGCGCGGTCAATTTCACCAAAGAACACCGGCTTTGGCATTGCTGCCTCTTTAAGATCTTCAGAAGAATCAACAGGTATCTGAGAAGGCTGAACTGCTGTTTCTGAGGCGGAAACTACTGCAACTTGTGTCTCAATAGTTTCAGATTTTTTATATGAATAAGGTACAACAAACCAGCCAGTTATGCCTGCAAGGGCCAATCCAAATAAAATTTTTCCGAAAATTCCAGCATTTGATTTAGCATTCTTCTCCAATATTATTTCTGAGTTTTTGCACTCAACATCAGCAAGATTCTTTAATTCCACAGGATTAACACGATCTCCGAGAACGGGGTCAGATTTAATAGTTTCCGGGATATTTTCTATAGATAACGAACTAAGAGAATCTCTTTTTTCAGGAGTAGATGTATTTTTAATTAACTCACGAAACTCTGCAACTGATTGTGGCCGTGATTCAGGTCGAATAGCTAAAGCCTTATCTAAAGCAATTAAAAAACTAGCAGAAAATTTTCCTTTTAGCAATTCAGAAGCTGGCTCTAAGGTATCCTCTAGCATACGATCGGGCGCATCTTGAGGCTTGACACCTGAAATCGCACGATAAATCGTAGCAGCCAACCCATATATATCAGACCAAGCTCCTTGTTTTCCCCTCGTCGAATATTGCTCGAATGGAGCATAGCCTGCTGTAGCAAGGCTGGTCACACTCTTGCTATGTGTAGTCATCTCATGTTTTGCCGCACCAAAATCTAAAAGTACAGGACTTCCATTACGTCTAATAAAAATATTCGCAGGCTTAATATCTCGATGGAGAAAAGCTTTATCATGCACATGCTCCAATCCATCTAACAATGGGAAAAGTATTCCATTCAACTCAGACTCATCTAAAGGCCCATGGTCGCGGATAATCTCATCCAAAGGCTTACCATCACAATACTCCATTACAAGATAGGCTGTTCCGTGAGCCTCAAAAAATCTCTTGATTGAAATAATGTTTGGATGATTCAATTGAGCTAATACTCTAGCCTCTTCGAGAAAACGCTTTAAGCCCCAAGCAAAAGTATCCTTATCTTCTGTATTCCCTACGGCATGAATCGTGTACGTACTATCTCTATTGGCAAATTCACGCGGATAATACTCTTTGATTGCAACATGCTGCATTAAGTTCGTATCTAATGCCAAATATGTGATGCCAAAGCCCCCTTGTCCCAATACCTTCTCAAGTTTAAACTCGTTAAGGTGAAAATCATCCGGGAGTGACTTCAAAAAATTTTCCATATTAATACTTACCAATGGTCAACTCAACAGCACCGATCGTTAAATCCCCTTGAGAAGGAATCTCTACTGAAGAATTCTTTTTAATTGATCGACCATTAATTGCGATACCGTTAGTCGATCCTAAATCTTCAATAAAGATTTTCTCGCCTAACTTGATAAATCGCGCATGTCTACGTGATACCGATTGATCTTTAATGTAGAGTTCACAACTGTCATAACTACGCCCAATAACAAGACCTGATCCATTTAATCTAGCGTCATCGCTAGAAAAAGTAATTCGCACAAGGTCCCCTTCAGCGCCGAAACCAGCAAAAACCCAGTTAGATGGGGGAGTAATAGAGCTTATCAGTCTAGGCTCAACTGGACCTTGCACAGGATCCATTCCATTCTCCGCTTTACCTCGATAGACCAATGTGTTCGCAATAATGTCGTGCAACGCCTGTTTATTTTGTGTTAGCCCTGCAATTATGTATCCGATTCCAAAAATAAGTGAAGAAATAAACTTTGAAAAGTATCGACCAGAAGCACGACCAAATGAAATTCTCTGACCATTCAAGTCTGTAACATATATACCTAACAGTCGCTTACCAGGAGTTGCCTGCCATTTCCCTGCTTCAAAAAGTGCACAATACAACCAAGGAGTCAGCACCGATAGCAAAAAGTATAAAAATGCAAGACTCTGCCCGGCCCCCATCAAAATAGCATCAAATGTAAATTTCAAATAGACCAATATCAACAATGGCGTCCAAATAATTGAATCAATTATTTGAGCCCAAAATCTAACCCAAAAACCAGCATACTGCATATTTCACTCTTTTCTATCTTAGTCTGTCTTGCTCATATTGGGCTTTTCAACATCCACCAATTTATTAGCCTGCTCATTATCACTTTTAGGCAAAGATTCCAATTTAATCGGAGGAGCAACAACATTAGTCTCATTTAATAATGGTTTATCGATTTTTGACTTCTGCGATCCACTATTCAAAGTTCCAGCTTTGATAGCGCCCTCAGATTTAGATTGACCTTTGGATCCTGTCGCCATTTTCTTCTCTGGGATTGATTTACTAATTCTCACTGGAGATTCAACATCTACAGACGGCGTTGAAACTGAAACTGGTATTTGTCCACTAGTTACAGAGGAAGGTGATTTTTTATCAGTTGAAACAGACTCTTCAACTAAAATAGGAGTGATTTTTTGATCTAGCTTTTTCGAATCAGGCAATTCCTTTTTTGCATCTGTAGCAAACCAATGTGAAGCAAACAATTCTTTATTTAGAGTCAAATATGTCAATCCACTCATGAATATCAGAGCAGATATCACTGCAATTAATGATGAAAATTTTAAAAAAGAACGATTGATACTCGAAATCTTCACCAGCTCAATGAGAGTATTGTCTTGACGAGGTTTATTAATTTTAACAACTGCATCTAATAATTGATCAACAATTATGCTTGCCGATTTTGTCTTGTTTTTCTCAAGAACGATGCCAATATCTACCTCACTTAACGTCAAGATTCCATCAGTTGCAAGCACGAGCACATCTCCGCTTTTTAAAGGCAATGGCTCCTCACGCAAGTCAACAATAGAGATCTCCTCGCCAGTCACAGCAGAGCGTAGTGCATTACGATGCGGATGTACGCGAGCCTCTTCGTAGCTAATCCTGCCACGCCTGACTGAGTCCTGAAGGACTGGCATCATTGAGTGGTCATCGTTTAATCGTTGAATTTTTTTATCACGATACAAATACAAAACAGAGTCACCAACACTAATCCAACTGACGCCTGTATCGTCAATTTGTGCGGCAATTAATGTAGCTCCCATCCCCTTCAATCTAGGGTCAGCAGAAATACTTTTGGCTATGGCTCTATTCGCTTTATCAAGAGCAATGTTCAGTTTTAGAGGTAAATTTTTTGAATTATTCGAAAAAAAACTTTCGACAAACTCATTTACCACGCCTGAACTTGCAACCTCTCCTGCAACCTGCCCACCCATGCCATCAGCAATCACAGCTAAAAGTTGCCCTGATGAACCAGTGCTCTTTATTACTCCGTAATCTTCCTGGTTATCACGTTTACCTATTATGCTGTTAAGGGCGTAATCCATCAAAAATCAATCCCAGTTGAAGTTTGTTCCACAGAAAGGCACAAAATACAATTTCGTATTTCCGATAGAAATAATTTCATTCCCCAAAAGCTCATAAGGCTGAAGAACAGGAGAATCCCCAAGATACGTTAAATTCGTTCCACCTCCATGCTGAATGTAAAACTTTTTATTTTTTGCATCGTATGTAAGCAAGGCATGGTTCTCGCGTGAAATTTGATCATCACCAAAATCTATAGATACTCTAGACTCGGCACTACGACCAATCGCGTTCATTCCAAAACCAAGCTTTACAAAATTTCCCTTACCGGGGCCTTCAATGATCACCAACCAACCTACAACCGGCTCAGTTACAAAGCTCTCGCTTTGCACACCATTTCCTATTGCGGTTTTAGATGATGGACGGAAAATCTTTGTATCAGAATCACCATCGAGCTCTGGCAGACTAGATTGATTCACGCCAAATAATGGTGTGGTTGGTCTGGTATCCGAGATTTCATTATCACGAGACCTTCTAAATACACGAGTAGTTTCCTCTTCTGACATAACAATCTCCTTTTAAATTACCAATTCAAACCGCAATCGAACTTCACCAAGTTCAATAATGTCATTGCTTTTTAATTCACCTTGATGAACTTTTTCTTCATTTACAAAAACACCGTTTGTTGAAGCCAAATCAACAACATAAAAATCACCTTCTCTGCGCCGATGAATTTCAGCATGATGTGATGATATTGAATCATTCATAAGCCTAATATCGTTATCAGCCCCCCTGCCAATACGAATTGCGGTCTTCTGAATGATGTGTTTCGTACCCATGCCATTCAACTCCAACAAATTAGCATAAGTAATCGGTTTCAATTTGCGATTTTTTTTGATTACCAAATAACCAAATCCCAAGACTGAGAGAATAAACAGAACTGAGCAAATCAAAACCCAAATCCAGTTGATGACCACATAATCAATAATCTTTTGCCCCAAAGCACGATCATCAGGAGGAATAACTTCCGAGGTCAAAATAACTCTTTCACCATTCGCACGACCCAAAGACAAACTCACCTTGTGAACATCATAAGTTTTATTTATTTGATGATCAATTCGACCGCCTTTTTCAATAAAAGCAAACGGTTTGCCAACCAATCCCGATGGAAGTGCACCATTCGTATCTGAAACATCGTAGTAAAGACCAAATGTTTCTTCTGACAATCGTTTTAGGCTTTGCAGAAAAGGAGTATCTTGACTACTCTCCAAATATCCGAGTGAAAGTATGACAATATTATTATCTTTGGCTAGTTTTATGACGTCTTCAATTTTGTAAGCGCGATCTTCGTCTTTGCCATCCGACATAATCACCAAGCCTTTGCGCTCCCCAGATGATTTTTTTAATAGATCAATAGCGGCCAAAATGTTTTTATAAAACTCGGTAGCCTGTCCTGTCGCCTTCAGTGACTGGGATGCTTTCTGTAAAGAATTGATGTCAGAACCAATTGGTGCTAATACCCTGATTTCACTATCAAACTCAGCCAAACCAATACGCTGATGAGGCTTAACGGATTTCAGTATTTCACTAATTGATCTGCCATATTTACTCTCAACAGTATTTCGCCTTTTAGGATCACTAACATCTGTAAGAATCAATAAAGTTGATGATTGATCTTTAGTTGCGGGAAATAACTTGTGCTCTTCCGGCTGAACTGGCACATCCTTACCATCGACTTGAAGTAAAACGTCTTTGACATCTAGCCGTGCAGACCACCGATAGTCACAACTCAAGATAAAGTCTTTGCTAACTGAACAAGCACTGGACGCCTGTCTAACATCAGGAACGTCCGTTTGAGCGAAGCATGCACAACTGAAAAACATCATCCAAAGCACTACATAGGCTTTAGGACTGTATTTAAAATAATAAGAACTCATGAGCATGCCTCCAAACGTATCTTTCATGATAACACCTACACATTTGATACAAGATTCCAAGATAACAACTATTGAAGTTTTCCCTTGAACGCCGGATGTTGAGGTGGTAGTCAATTCGACCAGTGGAAACTTGCGACTTGGCTCAAGTGTTGCCGGAGCCGTCCATGCAACTGCAGGCCTTAAGCTCTAAGAGTACTGCCTGCAATTTGCACCACTACCGCATTCTTCACGCCTGTTAATTAGCTATGTTGCCGATGACGACTTCAACTATCACTGCTTGTCCTTTTTTCCTTGATAGCCCTCAGTCTAGCTTTTGTTTCTTGAAATTGTTCGCAGGGGTCGAGACCACTGATTGAGGCTATCCCTAGGTATGCTTGTTCTAAGAGGTCAGCATTGAGTTGCCTTTGCTCTAAAGTCATGCCTACATCAGAATGGTTTCGAAGATTCATTGCCACATCCCATACTATTGCCATCTGGTTAGCAAGGTCTGGCAGCTGCTGAGTAACCCCATTAAGTTTCGATTCAGTTGATACGCGTTTCATTTTTTATCTCCCACAAATTGCCAATAGCGTTTGTTGCGACCTGCTGCTGTCCAGTCGCGTTTTTGTTTGAATCCGCAGCGGCGTAGCGCTTCCCCGGTGTAGCGTAGTGATGCATTTGGTCTGAAGTGCCCCGCTAAGGTTGCTAACGCAATCACCTCGGTTATGGCGAACTGACGACACCTTTGCACAGGGGGCAATGTGTTGACCCAAGTTTGAATGAGCTCAACGTACTCATCAGGAATGCTTTCTTTAGGCAAAGCATGCACTGAGCAAGACCGCGAGCTGATTGCTTCTGCCTTCAGTCGATCGACGGTTTCTCTTAGATTCTCAAAAATCAATGGTGGCTGCATTGTTTTGGCTCCAAAAATTTAAATTTTTCTGTTCGTGTCCAATCTGACCAACTTGTCCATCCAATTTTGAAAGTTCATTTGCACAGCGACTGTAGGTAAGCACGCTGGTTACTACTTCTCTTCTATTGAATTTAAAGAAATGGTTGGACAGGTTGGACTGGTTGGGAATTGCCCCATGGAATAACTCCACAGGGCACCCAAGTTAGAACTTCAATCCAGTCTGCTCTGTGAAAGCAATCTGCATCTCAGTCAATGGTGGAAGGACGTCCTGCCGCACACGTTGCCCATTAATCGCTTTTGTCCGAGATTCTGCAATCCCGTGTGGCTGACACCACCCTCTCAGGCGTTTAGCAACTACATCCCATGCAACTGCATGTCTACCGCGGACACCTGCACTTTGCTCGTAGGACAACCTCAACGCTGAACGCTCAACACTTGTGACAGTGTCTGGCTCAAGCTCAACTACCTTAGACAAGCCTCCATCGAGCCAGCGTATGCAGCCCTCTAACAAACATTGATGCCACCAAGCTATCGCGGGGTCACGTAAGGCTGTCAGAATGATCTGCTCTTCAATTGCCGTACCGGAAGGAATTTGACGCGGGTTAAAGGTTGCCACATCCAGCGACTGCAAATAGTGAAGCAAACTAGCTGGGCCTGTTGTCTTACACCATGCGTAGTAAGGCGTCCAGAAATCAAAGTCACCACGCAGTTTGTCAGCGACATTAACCACAACAGCACGACGCTCATCCAAAGTAGCTTGCCAAACGTGGGGGTGGTTAGTTAGCATCACATAGGCACATCGGTTCATCCCTGTCACTGGTGTCATGCCTTTAGCCTCAAAGCTCATCTGAGTTGCAGTCACGCGAGATTTCAACTTATCTGCTTGGCGAAGATCACCAGCGAATACAGCTTCATCCAGTACAACAAACGACAGTGTCATCAGATGCCAATTAAAGCGTCCAATGATCAACTCGGGATCATCCGCAACCATGCCATGGCTACCAAAGAAAGCGATGATGGGCTCAAATAGTGAGTTCTTCCCAGTGCCTTTCTTGCCTTGAAAAATCAAGACAGTCCCGGGCACCATGTCTAGGTTTTGAACTCGCCATGCAAGCCATTTCACAACCCAAACTGCAAGCTCTGGATCCGGAATAAGCTCATTGAGCAGTTTCATCCATGGTGAAATGTCTCCGACCATAGGCTTTACAGCAAAGCCTTGCCATAAGTTCAACAACTCCGGTGAAAGCGTCTCCCCAGGTGCATACGCAACGCCTTCAAACTGCCGACGCTTCGGATGGTTCAGCCATGCATTAGCCTTTGGTAATGACTTACCCTCCCTAACCTCAACATATTGACCTGCGCGCAGCGCTTTAAAGGCAGAGGGCTTCATCGGCTTCGCAGTATGTGTACCGCTCTGACCGCTTTGATTAGGTGTACGGAAGTCCATGATCTGAATGTCACTGCCCATGCGAACAACAGCGTAGCGTTCGTTCATTTCTGAGAGCCAACCGCCTTGTGCAGTAGTTGCCTGCGGCGAAGGGTGAGCCGTACTGGTATGGGTCTGTGACATTACGCCACCGATAGTTCCACGACGGTAATCTTCACGCTCCCATTTGTCTCGATACAAACCAGAAGCTCTCATGGCCATGTCAATTTCTAAGCTACTCAACCCATCACGAGCAAGCAGCCCACAAAAGGCTGCATCAGCTTCGCTTTGACTTGGGTACCCACCTTGAAATTCACCAAGCCATAGTTTTTGAAACCGTTGAAAACTTGGAACGATGTCAGAGTTGGTTGAATTAAGCAGCAACGAGACTGCATCTCTAACTTTTGATGGTAGCTGCTCAAGCGTTAACGGCCCAACGCCGTCGTAAAGCTCGCAGTCCTGTTGCTTATGGAAAGACTGTGATGCCCCAGCAGAACTACCCTTTTGCATGGCGATCGTTCCAACTACTGCGTCAATAAGCTCTTGACATTCAATTAGTGCTGACATTGAGTGCCTCCAGTTGCTGACCAGTTACGGTCAAAAAACGACCATCGTCATAGATTTCAAAACCACCAGACTTCTGACCGCCCCCTCCAAGATGTCCTTTAACGAATGCACGCAGACCTGTCCCACTAGGAGAGCGCTCCACGTAGCCACCTTGTTGAATAAATTTTTCCAAGGTATCAAAAACATCTCTATTAGCTGCGACTAGTGACTCCCAACCGTCAATGTCAATGCCAACGACTCCAGAGCCACTGGTCAGCAGCACGCCAATGCCGTCGTAATTACCGTTGATGTAGGCTTCTTTAACTTGATCAAAGGTTGCCCACCGATCTGGCTCTTTGACGCTAAGCAACCATCCGCCATTTGGATGACGAGGCGCTTTATTGACTTTGCCGTTTTCGCGAGGCTCAGCGGTCCAAACGCAAAACTTCTTATCGCGCATCCAAGTAGGAACGCTTGCAAAGTTCACGCTCAAGGCCCAACCAGTCCTTCGGGTGGCATCGACGTAGTTGGCATTTTGTTGACTTAGTTGCTCAATCATGATTGAGCCTCATTGTTTTTTTCATGCTGCTTGATCCAACCTTGAGGATCAGCAAGCCACGCGTCAACCTCAGCAGCACTCCATCGGGTAAAGCGAGTCCCGTAACGAATAACGGGCTTAGGGAAATGCCCCTTTGCAATCAAACTGTACAGATACGATCTTGAAAAATCGCCTCTCTCTGTGATACTGGCTTGCGCATATAAGCCATGTGTTTGCTGTTGTACGCTAAGGTTCATACGACCACCTCCTTAAAAACTGGTCGTATGTTCCGGGTTACGCTTATCTTTGAGGAGTGGTGTTTGATGGCAATAAATTCTTCACTTCACTCACCTGTACTTTGGCTATAGCTTCGGCTTCAGCTTGGAAGAGTTTTCTGTAGCGGGGTAAAGCCCTTACCAGATTCCGTCGATCGAGCTGGAAATAACGCGCCACTAAAGCTACGGGCATGCCATCTTCAACAACGCAACGCAATGCAACTGCAGTTTTATTTATTGGCGGAAAGTGCGCCTGCTTAACTGCATCCCCTAATGCGACGTGAACTAAACCTCTTTGGCGTTTTTTGATAGCTGCTAACGCACTGTTCTCATTAGCAAATCCAAGCTCACGCAACTTGGCCCAGCGTCCAATGCTGATAGCACTCCCAATTTGAAGAATATCAATAGCCTGAATTGCCGCGTCCTCCATTCGTTTAGTGGGTCGCCCGACTTTCTTTTTTAAGACTTTGCTCATGCGGCCACCTTTTCAAACATAACAACATTTCCACGAGCTAAACGCTCAAGGTAGTCGCCCCAGTCTTGCATCATGCGTGTTCTTTGAGACAAATACGTCGCATGGTTGTATGCCGCAGAAACCGAGTTTCGTTCCTGATGCGCCAGTTGCAGTTCAATATGTTGGTGGTCATAACCCTGCTCGTGTAAAAGCGTTGATGCAAGCCCACGAAAACCATGTCCAGTCATCTGACCGGCATAACCCATGCGCTTTAGCGCACCCAAAATGGTGTTATTGCTCATTGGTTTGGTGTAGTCACGCTCGCTTGTAAACAGAAACTCACGATGCCCCGATATTTCCTTAAGCACAATTAGCACCTGTACAGCCTGACTCGAAAGCGGCACGATATGCGCTGTACGCATCTTCATGCGCTCCGCTGGGATATCCCAACGTTGGCCTTCTAGGTCGAACTCAGACCATTTGGCATTGATCAGCTCGCCAGTGCGCACAAAAGTGAGTGACATGAGCTTCATTGCCAGTCTAGTGATGGGCGAGCCGCTATAGGCTTCAATTTTTCGCAACAAGGTTGGAAACTCTTTTGGGTCAAGACGAGCGTAGTTCTGCTTGCGTCGTGGAGTCAGGACGTCAAGCGGTTTTATATCTGTCGCTGGATTTCGGGTTGCTCCACCAAGCCCATGTGCGATGGCGTATCTAAAGACCTGCCCTGTCATCTGAAGCGACCGCTTAGCGATATCAAGAGCACCACGTGTCTCAATCTTTTTGACCATGGCAACAAGCTCAGGCGCCTGAATCTGCGCAATTGGACGGTGACCTATAGCTGGAAAGACATCAGCCTCAAGGCGAGCTAGAACATAGCCAGCATGCCGCTCATGCTTATTTGCACTCCAATGGGGATACCACTGCCTGGCGACGACCTCAAAGGTGCTCAGATTAGCGACCCGTTGAGCTTCCTTTTCAGCCTGTTTTGCTAATACAGGATCGACACCTTTAGCTATGAGCTTTCTAAGTGCATCTCGCTTTTCCCGCGCTTCAGCAAGACTGACATCTGGGTACTGCCCCAGTGAAGCAGTTTTTTCTTTACCTTGGTACCTGTAACGAAGCTGCCAAAGCTTAGAGCCGTTTGTCTTCACAAGCAGGTGAAGCCCTCGCTCATCTGGCAATTTGTAGTGGCTTGTAGAAGGCTGAGCCTTCTTAGATTGGACGTCTGTCAGCATATTCACCCCAGTTTGCGGGTAACAGCCAAGAGCCCTGCGGGTATCTGCCCAGCATGCCCAATCTGTTACCCACACAAAACACTGGTTTTATGCGTACGCATGCGCACACATAGAAACCAAACACCGCTCCATCAAGTAATTGGCAAGATGGGAGACGGTACGAATTGAGTGAGTTAAGGACAGCCGCCGACCCCACTACAGGGTCTGTCTGGCAGTAAAACTCAGTGTTCAAGCGCCTCAGCAGAGGTATGCTTGCTTTAAGAAAAACCCCGATGCACTGAGTGAATCGGGGTCTTCAATTTTGCTGGCGGAAACGGAGGGATTCGAACCCTCGATGAGGCTCTACACCCCATACTCCCTTAGCAGGGGAGTTAATGCTAGGTAAATTTTACGCCACCATAAATGAGATAAGACATTGATTTTATTGATATTTTACATGGACACACCATCACCAAATACCATCCAAAATTGACAAAAACCCACCAAAATCCCACAATGGCCACAAACCCACCCAACAAAGGAAGCAGAGATGGCCACGGTGAAGCGCAGCAAGTCCAACAACGGCATTCGAAAGATCACGCTCAAGAGTGGGGGCATCAGGTACGAAGCACGAATCAATGCCGGTGATGAGCCCCTCTCCAAGACTTTCAAGACCAAAGCCGAAGCAACCGCATGGCGAACCAAATCGCTTGCGCTCATCCATACCGGCACACCCGTACCCAAAGCCAAACAAAGCAAGCTGACGGTGGAGGACGCCATCAAGGCCTACACAGCCCACCGCAAAACGACGAAGACAAAATTGTCGACCAATCAACTGAGCGAATTCGGCACAGTCACAGATCACATTGGCGACCGCCCCATCAAGTCGCTCTCAACCCAAGAGATTGAGGCATGGGTTGCCATGCTCCAAGAGGAACCCAAGGGGGACTACACGAACGGCGACCCCATGACTCCATACGCTGAAGCCAGCGCTCGAAGGCTCTTCTTCTCCTTAAAGAAGGCCGTAGAGTGGTTCGCCCCAAAAAATGGAATCAACCTCAGCCCCACCTTATTCAAGCTGGATGACGGCTCCATGCCACGGGCGTGGGCTGGGCAACGCGAACGCAGGCTGCGCGATGGAGAAGAACAGCGACTCTACGAAGGCGGACTCACCCGCAAGGGGTGCTACAACCGTCAGGACTGGGAGGCGGTCATTGGCTTCGCTTTGGAAACGGCTATGCGCACCCAAGAAATCATCCGGGCGGAATTCAACGATGTCGACCCTGACGGTGAGCTTTTAAAGGTATTCGCGGACAGCACCAAAACAAAGCATGGCAGGTATGTGCCGCTGTCAGAGCGAGCCAAGGAAATCATCAAACTTCAGAAGCTGACAGCACCAAAAGGCACCAAGCGCATATTCCATCAGTTCCCATCGGAGGACGCCCTTGGAAGCGCGTTTGCAAACCTTACGGCACGAGTGAAAATCGAAGACCTCAAGTTCCACGACCTCAGGCACGAAGCCATCTCGCGCCTTTGCATCAAACATGAAATGTCGCTTGTGCAGATCATGCGAATGACTGGACACAAAACCATGGGCGCTTTCATGGGGTATGTGCAGCTATTCGACACCTACGAGCGCAAGGGTCTCAAGGCGGCGCAGAATAAACTGACCGCGATTGAGGATGAATCCTCGATGGCGGCGTAACATCGCGCCGCGACCAACTTTTTTAGAAAAACTCGACATGACCACTCTGGCCGACCTGCTCAAGCAAAAAGAAGCGCTGGAAGCGCAAATTGCCCAAACCCGTCAATCGGAGGTGAATGCAGCCATCACCAAGGCGCGAAGCATCGTGGCCGAATATGGCCTCACCGCTCAGGATGTGTTTGGCGGCAAGCGCGGCCCCAAGGCCGGCGCCAAGAACCCGGTCGCCGCCAAGTACCGCG
>JACCDZ010785476.1_pt1 | contig 21956 bp, 23 predicted proteins | sample 7449551 | NCBI WGS metagenome assembly JACCDZ01 (sample SAMN15323452, study PRJNA562643) | freshwater metagenome | isolation source: river surface water | place: USA:Blue River Watershed | collected 2017-08-18 | reverse complement strand
TGGGCACAGACGCCACCCCAGGCCAATGGACCGCCACCGGCACCGTGCAACAAGGTGACATGACGTTCAACACCTACGTCTACAGCGCCGACAACCACCTGCAAGTGATGGTCGACCAACACCTGCAGCACGTGACGCTGTCGTAAAGCTGTAGCAAAGCCCACGTCGGAGCTAAAGCTCCGACCAAGCCAAGCCCACACCTCACAAGGGTGTGGGCTTTTTTCCTGATGAGATCGAAAGGAGTTTTATGGCAGTAGCTGTTTCAACGCTTTACATGGATGAGTCTGGTGCCCGGCACCCTGGTGTTGCGCTTTCTCCTGCGCCGAAACATGGTCGTGACTGGTTTGGGATGGGTGGCGTGATGATCGATGACGAGGATGAGGCCGAGGCCAAGTCTGTGATTGATGCTTTTCGCGCTGCTTGGCCGCAGTTGGGCGATGCTCCGTTGCACTCTCATGAAATCCGTTCGCAGCGCAAAGGATTTTCTTGGCTTCAGGAAGATGGTGCTGTCGCTCAGCAATTCATGGATGAATTGACGCAGTTGTTGTTGGGCTTGCCGGTTACTGGGTTTGCTTGTGTGATTGATCGCCCGGGCTACAACGTGCGGTACGAGGCTTTGTACCAGGATAGTCGTTGGCGCTTGTGTAAGACAGCCTTCGCTATTGCGGTTGAGCGGGCGGCTAAGCATGCACAGTTGCGGGGTCGTAAGTTGCGGGTCTATGTCGAGGCGAGCGGTAAGGTCGAAGATCGAATGCTTCAAGCCTATTATGAAAATTTAAAGTCCGATGGGCCTTGGTTTGATGGCCATCGCTCAGCTCAGTACGCACCGCTGGATTCAAAGGCCTTTGCAGGTTGTTTGTATGAATTCAGGATCAAACGCAAGCAATCTTTGATGATGTCGATTGCGGATTTGTATTTGTGGCCGATGTGTATGGGGGGCTACGATGAAAGCAATAAGGCTTACTGTGCGTTGAAGGTGGCAGGTAAGTTGATCGATTGTCATTTGACCGCAGAAGAAACGTTGCAACGTGGGATCAAGTACAGCTGCTTTGATGCTGTGCGATGAGTTGGTGCAGCAAAAAAAAGACCGAGAAGCTTTCGCAACTCGGTCTTGGTCGGCCGCAAATTGGCGACCCCGTGGGCCAGGCCCGGCGCTGATTATATCGAATTGATTACTTTCAGGTAAGAAGCTTTGTTGGAAATGAGGTGCTATCGCTTGCAAATACCCACCTGCAACAGGTGACGCTGTCGTAACGCCAACGCCAACGCCAACGCCAACGCCAACGCCGGAGCTAAAGCTCCGACCAAGCCAAGCCCACACCTCACAAGGGTGTGGGTTTTTTGTTTTTGAATCCAAATGGTCTAATAAATCAGGTCGCTTTGCGGCGTCATTGATAACCTAACCGTGCTTGGGATATACTGAATATGCCGACAATATTGAGACGCAATGCTTGGCGTGTGGTCATTTATCCGAATGACCATCGACCGCCTCATGTGCATGTTGTCGGCACCGATGAACATGCGCGTTTTGAGTTGTTGTGCGACTTGGGCACCGTCAAACTCATGAGCAACATCGGATTGACGTATGCACAGTTGCAAGACTTGACTGCCTATTTGTCCAGGCATGTTCAAAAGCTTTGCGTTGAATGGGGGCGAATTCATGACCACGGTTAAAGCGGCTATCCCGGTAGAGCAATTCAACAAAGCCACAGAGCAAGGCGCTCGGATGTTGGCGCGTGGTCCATTGGCCACGTCCGCTCGGTATTCCGTGGGCCGTATTCATGTTGAATTGAACAACGGTTGTGCGTTTGAATTTCCGGTCTCCCATGCGCAAGAGTTGAGTGGTGCCAAGGCGGTTGATTTGCGCCACATCGAGATCACAGCTGCAGGTTTGGGCTTGTATTGGCCATCACTGGATGCCGATTTGTGGGTGCCCAATTTGATCAAGGGTGTTTTGGGTACCAAGCAGTGGATGGCCCACATCGGTGCGGCGGGCGGCAAGTCTGTCAGTGAAGCCAAAGCGAGTGCAGCCCGCGCCAATGGCAAACGCGGTGGTCGCCCTCAAAAACAAGTCGCTTAACCAACGCTCCACGTCGGAGGCGCAGCTCCGACAAAGCCAAGCCCACACCTCACAAGGGTGTGGGATTTTTTGCGGTAAATTCTTAACGGGAGGGTATGGCGATGACTCAGACCGATGAGAATATTCAGGCTCAAGCGCAGGACTTCGCTAAGTTGCACCGCACGCGCATTGCGCGCGAAAGAACGCGTCTGGATTTGTTTCCCAGCGAAGAGCAACCTGTATCTGTGTTTATGGCGGGCTCGCCTGGCGCAGGGAAGACCGAAGCTTCGATGGAGTTATTGAATGAGTTTGACTCGATTCTGCGCATCGATCCGGACGATCTGCGCACAGAGTTTCCTGCTTATGCTGGGTCAAATTCTTGGCTTTTTCAGGGTGCTGTGGCCTTGTTGGTTGAGCGTATTCATGATCGAGCGTTGGAGCAAGGACAGAGCTTTTTGCTGGATGGTACGTTGTCCAATTACGCGATAGCAGAAAAAAACATAGAACGATCTTTGAGGCGCGGCAGGTTCGTGCAGATTTTGTACGTCTATCAAGAGCCAGGGTACGCATGGCGTTTTGTTTGCGCGCGCGAGGCACAAGAAGGGCGGCATATTCCATCAGAGAAGTTTGTCGATCAATATTTTTTGGCTCGTGAGGTCGTGCGAAAACTAAAAATGAAGTACGGACATCAGATTCGCGTAGATGTCTTGTTGAAAAATACGGACGGCACTACGCAACGTTCTTTTGCGGATGTGGATGATGTTGACACCTGCGTGCCCGAAAGATTTAATCGAGAGCAAGTTATGGCAATTGCTCGCTAAAATCAGATTCAAATGCCTAAAAGCAATCCCAAAAAACCACCGTCAGTTGTTGAAACTCCTTTTGCAAGGTTTTTCCGAAGTGCCACGCCTGAAGAAAAAGCGGTGGTCTATACGCGCGTGATGCAGCGGGCGACACAGCGTCAATTGGACATCATTGACGCTGCCAAAAAAGCGTCTTTGGCTGTACAGCGTTAAGCGAGTTTGTTGGCTTGATGCCAACGCTATCCAGTCGCTCGGTGAATCGCGGCACGTCGTGGCAATGCCGGGTCGCTGGGCATCGCGAAATCTCATAGAATTCTTGAATGCATCCCGCAATTGCACAGCACACGCCTGAAATTTCAAGCATCTGCCAGCGCTTTCACATCAAGCGTCTGGAGGTTTTTGGCTCGGCTGCGCGTGCCAGTGATTTCAATCCCGAGACCAGTGATGCCGATTTTCTGGTGGAGTTCGCGGCCGATGCTGACCATGGCTTGCAGACCTTCTTTGGAGCCAAGGCGGCCCTTGAGCGCGTGTTGGGTCGTGGTGTCGATTTGATCGAATCAGGCGCCGTGAAAAATCCTTTCGTGCTGGCATCGATCAACGCGCACAAAGAGCCCATCTATGCAGCGTGACCCGCGCGCTTTTTTGTGGGATGTGCGTGAGTCAGCTTTGGCCATTCAGGCATTCACCGCCGGAATGGATGCTGGTCAGTACACGCAGGATGCATTGGTCCAGGCGGCTGTAGAGCGCAAATTCGAGATCATTGGTGAAGCACTCAACCAATTGGCAAAGACCGCACCTGTGTTGGCGGCCAGAATCCCCGAGTTGCCGCAGATCGTCGCCTTCAGAAATCAATTGATCCATGGCTATGCAACGGTGAATGTTTCAACGGTTTGGTCCGTGATTCAAATTTCCTTGCAACCCTTGTTGAGCACTGCCAATCTCCTTCTTGCTGAACTCGGCCCCGCTTGAGTCCATATCAACGCCCACGCCAACGTCGGAGCTGAAGCTTTGCCTGCAAACCGTCGTAACCGCCCACGTTAAACCCCGCAGGGCGCCGGCTTCAGCCCTGACAAGCTTGCCCACACTTGCTTTGTCCCTCATTTGACCGCCTCGCTGGGGGCGCTCTCGCACAATGACCGGATGCAAAACATCCGATCTCCTATTCAAGCGCAGGTGGTGCAGTGGCTCGTGCAGGCGGGCGACGTGGTGGCCGCAGGCGATGTGCTGGTCATTGTGGAGGCCATGAAGATGGAGCACGAAATCCGTGCGCCGCATGCAGGCCGTTTGAGCGAGTTGTTTTTTCAGCCGGGTGAGGCGGTCAACGAAGGCGAGGCGCTGGGCACTTTGGTGATGGCTTCGGCGCAAGATATGCCTGCGGCACAGGCGGCCACGATGCCCGAGGCTGTGCCTGCGCCCGCCGACCCTCATGCCCCCCGCGCCGACTTGCACAAGCTGCAAACGCGCCTGGCTTTCACGCAAGACGCGCAACGCCCCGAGGCCGTGGCCAAGCGCCATGCCCTGGGCCTGCGCACTGCACGCGAGAACATCGCCGACTTGTGCGATGCGGGCAGCTTCATTGAGTACGGCGCTTTGGCGGTGGCGGCACAAAGTCGCCGCCGTTCGGCAGACGATTTGATGCGCAACACGCCCGCCGATGGCATGGTGACGGGCATCGGCCAGATCAAGGGTCAGCGCGTGGTGGTCATGTCGTACGACGCCACCGTGCTGGCGGGCACGCAAGGCATGCGCAACCACCAGAAGACCGACCGCATGCTGGCCATCGCTTTGCAAAACAAGTTGCCGGTGGTGTTGTTCGCCGAGGGCGGCGGTGGCAGGCCCGGCGATGTGGATGTGGCCATCGTGGCCGGTTTGAACCTCACGACCTTCGCGGCTTTTGCGCGCCTGAATGGCCAGGTGCCGGTGATCGGTGTGGTGGCTGGGCGCTGCTTTGCGGGCAATGCGGCGTTTTTGGGATGTTGCGATGTGATCATCGCCACGAAGGACAGCAACATCGGCATGGGCGGTCCGGCCATGGTCGAAGGCGGTGGCCTGGGGGTGTTCAGGCCCGAGCAAATCGGCCCCAGTGCCGTGCAGCATGGCAATGGCGTGATCGATGTGTTGGTGGACGATGAGGCGCAGGCGGTAGCTGCGGCCCGACATTACTTGTCCTTTTTTCAGGGCGTGCATTTTGGATGGCAAGCGCCACCCGCCGAGGCTTTGCGCCAGGTGGTGCCCGAAAACCGCTTGCGTGTGTACGACACGCGCAGCGCCATGCAAGGCATCGCCGATGTGGACAGCCTGCTCATGCTGCGCACCGGTTTTGGCGTGGGCATTCACACGGCACTGTGCCGCATTGAGGGGCGGCCCGTGGGCATGCTGGCCAACAACCCCTCGCACCTGGGCGGTGCGATCGATGCCGATGCTGCCGACAAGGCGGCGCGTTTCATGCAGCTGTGCAACGCGCACGGCCTGCCCATCGTGAGCCTGGTGGACACGCCCGGCTTCATGGTCGGGCCCGACATGGAAGAAAAGGCACAGGTGCGGCACGTCTCGCGCATGTTCATTGCAGCGGCGCATTTGCGGGTGCCTTATTTGAGTGTGGTTTTGCGCAAGGGCTACGGCCTGGGCGCGATGGCCATGACGGCAGGCGGTTTTCACGAGCCGCTGTGCAACGTGGCCTGGCCCACCGGCGAGTTTGGTGCGATGGGTCTGGAAGGCGCGGTGCGTCTGGGTTACCGCAAAGAGCTGGAGGCGGTGCCTGAAGGGGCGCAGCGCGAGGCCTTGTTCGACGAACTGCTGGCCCAGCAATACGACAACGGCAGCGCGATCAACATGGCGACCACGCTGGAGATTGACGCGGTGATCGACCCGGCCGACACCCGCCCCTGGTTGGTAGCGGGTTTGCAGTCGGGTCAGGTGAAAAGCGCCAATGGCCCGTTGGCCATTGACACCTGGTGAACAGACTTATTGCGCCTGGAAGCCGCTGGCCTTGATGATGCGGGCCCAAGTGGCGGTGTAGGCTTTTTCGCGGGCGCCCAGTTGCTGGGGCGTCATGTGGCCGACCGTGAGGCCCATGGCCGTCAGGTGGGCTTTCACTTCAGGTTGCGCCAGTACTTTGGCCACAGCCTCAGACGTGCGATCGATCACGGCCTTGGGGGTGCCAGCGGGCGCAAAGATGCCGTAGTAGGGCAGGTCTTCAAAACCGCTCATGCCCAGCTCTGCAAATGTGGGCACATCGGGCAACAGGGCCTGACGGTCCTTGCCCAGCAGGGCAATCATGCGCACCTTGCCGGCCTTGTGGTTTTCGATGAAGTCAGGCACCGAGGCCACGCCAGCCGCGATCTGGTTGCCCAGCATGTCGGCCATCATGGGTGCGCTGCCCCGGTAGGGCGCTGCGGCCAGGTCCAGCTTGTATTTCTCGCCGATCACCTTGACCAGAAATTCGGGCACCGATGCGGGCGCTGGCACGCCCACGGTGTCTTTGCCCTTGGCCTTGACCCAGGCCACGTACTCGTTAAACGTCTTGGCAGGCGTGCCGCTGGACACGGCCAGACCGTTCACAAAGGTGGCAAAGCCGGCCACGGGCACAAAGTCTTGTGCAGGGTTGAAGCCGGGGTTCTTGACCACTTGGGGCAGGATCGAGATGGTGTGGTCATGCGACAAAAACAGCACGGTGCCGTCAGCGGGCGCGGCTTTCAGGGCCTGCGCGGCGATCTGGCCACCGGCACCGGCTTTGTTCTCGACGATCACGTTGGCGCCCAGGGGTTCCTTGAGTTTGTCGGCCAGCAAGCGGGCGATGGCATCGGTGCCGCCACCGGGCGGAAAGCCGACCATCAGCTTGATGGTGTCGGCCTGCGCCAGGGCACTGAACATGAGGCTGCTGAGCGCCAGGGCTTGAACCAGGCGGCGACGTGCGGGCGAGAACAATGTCATGAAGGGCTCCAGAGGCAAAAGAAGATCTCCCGAATTTATCACTTGCGCCTAAGCGGGCAGCGTTGGCGCTGAAGCGCTGACCTGCAGGAGACAAACACCCCCGCAGGTCGGCGTCTTCAGCCTCAACAGGGGGGCTCGTGTTTCATGCACGGCAAGGCTCGCTTTGAACATTGGCAATTCCACAATTGCGGGACGGTCCCCACAATCGGCACACAAGTTGAAAAACTGCTTTGACCGAGATGTTCATGACCGATTTGCACCGTTCCAATGCCACCCAGGCAAAAGCGAAACCGAAACCTCTGGCGGGGCTGCTGGTGGTCGCTTTGGAACAAGCCGTCGCCGCGCCTTATTGCTCCAGTCGCCTGGCCGATGCGGGCGCTCGCGTGATCAAGATTGAGCGTCCGGAGGGTGACTTTGCCCGGGGTTATGACCGCCATGTGCATGGCGAGTCCACCTATTTTGTCTGGATCAACCGTGGCAAGGAGTCGGTGGCGCTGAACCTCAAGCAGCCCGAAGACCTGGCGGTGCTGGAACGCATGATCGCGGATGCCGATGTGTTTTTGCAAAACCTGGCCCCAGGTGCTGCGGCCAGATTGGGTCTGGGTTCGGCCAAGTTGCGCGAACGCCATCCGCGCCTGATCACCTGCGACATCAGCGGTTACGGCGAACATGGCACGCAGCAAGAGATGAAAGCCTACGATTTGCTGGTGCAGGCAGAGTCGGGTTTGATTTCGGTCAGCGGTGCGCCGGGCGAGTGGGGCCGCATTGGCGTTTCGCTGTGCGACATCTCGGCGGGCATGAATGCGCTGATCGGCATCCAGCAAGCCTTGTTGCAACGCGCGGTCACAGGCCAGGGCAGTAGCGTGCATGTGTCGCTGTTCGATTCGGCGGCGGAACTGATGAGCGTGCCTTATCTCCAGGCCCGCTATGGCGGGCGTGCGCCCGAGCGCGTTGGACTCAAGCACCCCTCCATCACGCCTTATGGCGTGTTCACCTGTGCCGATGGTCGTGAGCTGGTGATTTCGATCCAGAACGAGCGCGAGTGGGCCGAGTTTTGCCGCCAGGTGCTCCAGCGCCCCGATCTGCTGCAAGACCCCCGCTGTGTCGATAACGCAGCACGTTGCGCCCACCGCGCCTTTGTCGATGGTCTGGTGAGCGAGGTCTTTGCCACGCTGGCCAGTGGCGAAGTCATTGACCGCTTGACGTCGGCCCAGACCGCGTATGGCAACGTCAATTCAGTGGATGACTTGATTCAGCACCCGCAATTGCGCACACGCGCCATGCCGGTGGGTCAACAGCAGGCGCGACTGCCCGCGCTGCCCTGGCAAGTGGAATGGGAAGACGCCGACTATCCGCCTGCCCCACGCATCGACGAACACGGCGCGGCCTTGCGGGCCGAGTTTGCAGCCACCGATGCCCCCGTCTTTTGAACCCCTTTTGATTCTGAATGGAGAACCCCTGTGAGCACACCTAAAACCTACGTCAAACGCCTGGGCATCTTGCGATGCAAGGACGGCATGAGCCACCAGGAATTCACCGAGCACTGGCTCAAGCGTCATGCGGCGCTGTGCCTGAAGTTGCCGGGCCTGCGCCGTTATTCGGTCAACCTGGTCGACCGTGCGCGCTTTCCGCATTTCGACTACGACGGTTTTTCTGAGCTGTGGTTCGACTCCGAAGAGGATTTGGTCAGCTCGCTGTCCAGCCCGGAAGGCAAGACCTTGCTGGCCGATCTGCCGAACTTTGCCAAGGACGTTTCGCCCATCATCTCGGTCGAGCACCAGATGCTCTGGCCTTGAAGGAGTGAACACATGAAATCCTTGCAAAACAAAATCGCCATCGTCACCGGCGGTGGTGCCGGTTTTGGTGAAGGCATTGCCCGCCTGTTCGTTGAAGAAGGCGCACGCGTGCTGATTGCCGATTTGGACTTGGACCGTGCCCAGGCCGTGGCCAGCAGCCTCGGTGCCGCAGCCTACGCCGTCAAGTGCGACGTTTCGAAGGCACAGGACGTGCAGGCAGCCGTCGATGCTTGTGTGCAGCAGTTCGGTGCGCCCCAGATTGTGGTCAACAACGCAGGCACTACGCACCGCAACCAGCCCATGCTGGACGTGGACGAGGCCACGTTTGACCGCGTGTTCAATGTCAACGTGAAGTCGATCTACCACATGGCCCGGGCCGTGGTGCCGCTTTTGCGTCAGCAAGGCCAGGGCTCGATCATCAACATCGGCTCCACGGCGGGCTTGCGTCCACGTCCAGGCCTGACTTGGCACCACTCCTCCAAGGGCGCGGTGAATTTGCTGTCGAAGTCGATGGCCGCTGAACTGGGGCCTGACGGGATTCGTGTCAACGCCATTTGCCCGGTGATGGGCGCGACCGGCTTGATCGAGCAGTTCCTGGGCACGGCGGACACCCCCGAGGCACGCGCCCGCATCACCGCAGGCATTCCGCTGGGCCGCATGTCGACCCCGAACGATGTGGCGCAAGCGGCGCTGTACCTGGCCTGCGATGCTTCGGCCTTCATCACGGGTGTTGAATTGCCGGTGGACGGCGGACGCACCATTTGATGATTTGCCCGAAAGGCCCCCATGTCGGCGCGTGAGCGGCTGGCACTGTACGGTTGTGACGAGCCCTTGCCGCAGCGCCTGACGCTGCGTGCGGGGGCTTTGTCGTTGGAGCTGGTGGGCGGCCGTTTCGGGCCGGTGTGTGCCCATGGCCATGAGGTCTGGCACGGTGTGGCTTTTTTGTTTCGGGATGCCGCATGGGGCACGCCCGAGCCGGTGTTCGAGGTGCTGCACCAACATACCGAAGGTGCAGGTTTTTCACTGACCTTGCGGGGGCACATTCCCTGCTCGCCCGAGGATGTGGCAGGTCAGCCTGCCGAAGGGGCCCGCATTGAACTGGCACTGCAGCTGCGTGGCGATGCCGATGGGGCCTTGCACTTGCAGGCCCAGGCCACACCAAGCCACGATTTGCTGAGCAACCGCTGCGGCTGGGTCTTGATGCACCCGATGTCGGCCGCGGGCTGCGCCATTGAAGTGCGGCATGTGGATGGCCGAATCAGTTTGTCCACCTTGCCGCAAGAAGTGCCCGCCTGGCCACCCTTCATGGCCGTGCGTGGATTGCGTCACGAATATGCACCGGGCCATTGGGCTGAAGCCCTGTTGCCCGGCGAAGATTACGAACTGGAGGACCAGCGCAACAACGCGGATGCCTCCTTCAAGACCTACAGCCGCTCCAACTGCATGCCCCGGCCCTATGTGCTGCGGCAGGGCCAGTCGTGGACGCGTGAGATGCATCTGCGTTTGCTGGGTCAGCCTCCTGAGCAGGCGTCTGCCGTGGCCTTGCCAGGCTTGCGTTGGCCTTTGACGCAGGATGCCGCGCCCGCCATGCGCCTGGGACTGGCCATCACGCCTGACATGACGCGCCAGCCTGCGGCCTGGGTGTTGGCTGTTTTGGCGCAGTGGCGTCCGGCTTTCCTGCACCTCACGCTGGGGCCTGACACCTTGAAAGATGCCGTGGACTGGTCGGGTGTGCACGCATTGTTGCAAGCCGCTGGTGCTTCGCTGCGGCTGGACGTGTGCGGCCAGGACGGGCTCGGTCATGGTGGTCAAGCCGATGCAGCTTGTCATGCGCTGGCGCAGCAATTGGCGCAGGCCGCTGTGGTGCCCACTGCAGTGGCGGCCTTGCCTTGTGGCACACAGGCGGCCGGTTTTTTGCGACAGCTGTTTCCGGCCTCGGCCATCGGTGGTGGCACGCCGCATTTTTTTGCCCAACTCAATCGGCTCGAAGTCAGCGGTGGCGAAGACTTCATGGCGTTCACGGTCTGCCCCATCGTGCATGGTGCCGAGGATGAGGCTGTGATGAATGGCCTGCAAAGTCTGCCCTCCATGTTGGAGACGGCGCGTCAAAGGCATCCCGCACGCGATTGGGATCTGGGTCCCAGTGCTTTGTCTGCGCGTGCCAGCCCGCTGGGGCGTCAGCCCCGCAGCGATGGGCAAAAACGCATGGCTTTGGCGTCCCGTGATCCGCGCAGTCGTGGTTTGTTTGGTGCGGCCTGGTTGCTGGGTCATTTGGCCATGGCCGCTCGCGCAGAAGTACAGGCGCTCACCTTGCCCGCACTGCAGGGTGAGGACGGTTTGTACTGGCCGTCTGGTGACGCGTGGCACATGACACCTTCTGCAGTTTTATTGCAAGTTTGTTTGCAATGGCGAAGTCTGCAGAATGTGCCGCTGCAAGCGCAGGCGGACCGCAGCGTGGCGAGTTCGAGTTTCCCCCTGGCCGCCATCACAGGACACAATGGGCGGTGTCAGCAAATTTTGCTGGCCAACCTGAGTGCACAGGTGCAGACGCTGCATGGGGCACATGGTCGTCCCTTGGCGCAATGGTCCTGTCTGGATGCCGAGTCCTGGTTGGAACATCTGGACTCGCCCACCAGCAGTCCCTGGCGTGAGTCGGGCGACTGTCCCGTTGATCTGGTTTTGCCGCCTTATGGCCTGATCCGGATTGACCTTCCTTTTTTACACGGAGACTGAACATGCTCCCCGATATTGACTCTCTGGCTTTGTTCGTGCGTGCCGCCGAACTGCGCAGCCTGACCAAGGCGGCAGAGGCCTCGCACATTGGCCTGGCGGCAGCCAGCCGGCGCATGGCTTTGCTGGAACACCGCTTTCGCACCACCTTGCTGGAGCGGTCTTCACGCGGTGTGGAAATGACGGCAGCCGGTGCATCCTTGCTGCCGCATGCCCGCGCCTTGCTGGTTGAGCTCAACCAGATGCAGGCTGAAATGCGTGACCATGCCAACGGCCGCAAAGGCGCTTTGCGCCTGTTGGCCAACACCTCGGTGATCACCGACACCTTGCCCAACGACCTGGCTGCGTTTGCCCACCACAACCCGGATGTGAAAGTCATCATGCAAGAGCGCTGGAGCGAGGAAATCGTGCGCGGTTTGCAAGCCGCAGAAGCCGATGTCGGCATCGTGGTCGAAGGCACTTCGGTGGAGGGTCTGGAGACCCGGCCCTATTGCCAGGACCGGCTGGCTGTTGTGATGCCGAATCACCACGCGCTGGCTGCTTTCGACACCTTGAGTTTCAACGATGTGCTGGACGATGAGCTGATCACCCTGGAGGGCGGTTCGTCCATGACCCGCTTGCTGGCGTCGCAGGCGGTGATTGCCCAGAGGACTTTGCAATTGCGCATTCAGGTGCGCAGTTTCGAGGCCATTTGCCACATGGTCGAGGCCGGTCTGGGCTTGGGTTTGTTGCCCGAGCAAGCTGCGCGTGTGCTGGCCAAAGGGCTGGACCTGACGGTGCGCCCCTTCAGTGACGCCTGGGCCGAACGCCGGATGTTGCTGTGTGTGCGCAAAGACCGTGCTGGCATGCTTTCTGTGTCCAAGCTGTTGGATTTTTTGTGTGATCGTGGACATTTGCCCGAAACCGATGGGGCAGCACAAGGGAGTGCATCATGAGTCTTCAACCTTTGCAGGGCCTGTTGGTGGTGTCGCTGGAGCACGCCGTGGCCGCACCTTATTGTTCGAGCCGCCTGGCCCATGCGGGCGCTCGCGTCATCAAGGTCGAACGGCCTGAAGGTGATTTCGCGCGCGACTATGACCGCGAGGTGTACGGCGAGTCTTCGTATTTCGTCTGGATCAATCAGGGCAAGGAATCGGTGGCACTCGATTTGAGGCAGGACGCTGACCATGCGCAGATGCTGGCGTTGCTGGCACAGGCGGATGTGTTCGTGCAAAACCTGGCACCCGGTGCGGCTGAGCGTCTGGGCCTGGGTTCTGCCAGCTTGCGAGAGCGCTTTCCGCGCCTGATCACCTGCGACATCACGGGTTATGGCGAGACTGGGCCGATGCATGACCTCAAAGCCTATGACCTGCTGGTGCAGGCCGAGAGTGGTCTGGTTTCGGTCAACGGTGCGCCAGGGCCCTGGGGCCGCATCGGCGTGTCGATCTGTGACATTGCGGCCGGCATGAATGCGGCGCAAGGCATTCTGGAGGCGCTGTTCTTGCGCGAACGCACGGGCCAGGGCAGTGCCTTGCATGTGTCCTTGTTCGATTCAGCCGCCGAGCTCATGGCCGTGCCTTATTTGCAGGCGCGCTATGGCCGTGCCGCACCTCAGCGCGGTGGCCTCAAGCACCCGAGCATTGCGGCTTATGGCGCCTTCATTTGCAGTGATGGGCATGAAGTCGTGTTGGCGGTGCAAAACGACCGGGAATGGCAGGCGTTTTGCCTGCATGTGTTGCAACAGCCGGACTTGGCGCAAGACCCGCGCTTTGCCAACAGTGCGGCACGCGGCCTGCACCGTGACCAGATCGAAGACATGATCCAGGCCGTGATCGGTGCCCTGACCGGGGGTGAAGTGGCCGATCGGTTGACGGAAGCGCAGACACCTTTCGGTTCCATCAATTCGGTGCTGGACCTGATTCATCACCCGCAATTGCGCACGCGTCAAATTCAGGTGCGGGGCCGCACCGTTGAGGTGCCAGCGCCTGCGTGCATGACCCCTTGGCAGGACGAGACCCGCTTGGGCAGTGCCCCTGCCGTGAATGAGCATGGCGTTTTGCCGGGCTTGAGCTGAAAAAACAAACCCCACCCACCGTGACCGGTGGGTGGGGTGCAGGTCCTGCCCATCAGGGCTGTGCCGATGTCCGTTCTGCTCAGGCTGGCAGCACGCCTTCGATCACCACCATGCGGGAGTTGGCCGACAACTGACGCAAACGTCTGGCGTCTGCGTATTCCGGTGAATTCAGCCAGGCCTGAGCCTGGGTCACGCTCGGAAACTCGAGCATGACCAGGCGCCGCGGTTGCCAGCTGCCTTCCAGGGCTGTGACCTCGCCGCCACGGGCCAGGAACCGCCCGCCATACGCCGCCACGGTGGGTGGCGACAGGCGTTTGTATTCCTCGAACCGCAGCGGGTCGGTGATCTCCATGTCATTGATGACGTAGGCGGGCACAGCGACTTCCTCTCAGGCGGCTTTTTGCAGGGCGACCGGTTGTTGACGGATCTCGATGTCCAGCTCTTTTTCACGGATGAACATCAGGGCCGCCGTGTCGCGATCGCCCAGGCCCATGGCGATGGCCCTGTCCATGGTCGCTTGCGCGCCACGGCCAACCGAGGCCTCAAAGCCCATTTGCTCAGCCGCTTCGCAAGCCAGACGCACGTCCTTGCAAGCCAGGCGAATGGCAAAACCGGGGCTGTCGTCACCGACAAACGCTTTCTTGGGCATGGCCACGGCAAATTGCTGGTTCCAGGCCATGGTGGTGCGCATGACTTCCTGCATCAATTCCAGTGTCAGGCCGTTTTTGACGCCAATGGCCAGCGCTTCTGTGTTGGCGACCATGATGGTTGTGGCCAGCAGGTTGTTGGTCATCTTCATGGCGTGGCCGGTGCCAGGGCCACCGCAGTAATAGGTGTCGGTGCCCATGCAGTTGAGCACGGGCGTGGCGCGCTCGATGGCGGCCTGGTTGCCGCCGACCATCAAGGTCAGGGTGCCGCTCACGGCGTGTTCGCTGGTCTTGCCCACGGGCGAGTCCACCAGCTCCATACCGCGTGCACGCAGCGCATCACCAACGCGACGCGACGTGGCCGGATCGATGGTGCTCATCTCGATGACGATGCCGCCTGCAGGCAGACCTTCGGCCAGGCCTTCGGCGCCCAGGACCACTTGCTCGACGTGCTGTGGCTCGGGCAGCATGGTGACCACGATGTCGCTGGCTGCGCCGACTTCACGGGCCGTTGCTGCCGAGCGCGCACCGGCTTTGACCAGCCGGGCCACCGCTTCGGGACTGCGGTCGTACACGGTGAGTTCGTGGCCGTGTTTGAGAATGTTCAGGGCCATGGGCGCACCCATGACACCCAATCCAATAAATCCAACTTTCATGTGGTATCTCCTGTCGTGGTTTCAAAAAATTTCAGCTGCGATCGGACCATTTGTCCATTTCCCAGACCGGACGGCCTCGCAAATCGGACACGTCGGTACGGGTGAATTCAGCGTTGCCTGGCTTCGCGCCCAAACGGTCGTAGGCCTGGCGAATCAAAGGCGCAGAGCGCGAGAAGGCATCCTTGATTTGTGACCATTGCAAGGGCTTGTCGATGACTTTGTTGCCGGCCATGAACTTGGAGGTTTCCAGCACGGCGCGTGCATCGTTTTCGGTGGGCCAGGACCAGCCACGCGAGAACAGCACATCGTCCTTGACAACCTTGGCGCCTTGGGCGGCGTCCAGTTTCCAGTAGTCCTTGACCAGTTGCGACACCGCGCCGGAGTCCATGGCGGTCAGCGCAGCCACCGCTTCTTGCTGGGCCATGAGGAAGGCCACCACCACTTGCGGATGCTGGTCAATCAGGCCGTTGCGACCGATCCAGAACGAGCGGTGCAGGTAGTAGCCATCGGGGTAGAAGGGCGACTTCTTCACGCTGGCCAGCATGTGGCCTGCGCCCTTGCCTGCTGGGCCGTCGTAGTGTTCTTCGGTGAAGCCAAACGAGTTGGCAATCGCCACCGTGCCCGAAGCTTGTGCGGCCAGGTAGGCGGGGTAGATGGTGCAGGTGGCATCCACGCCAGTGGGCACCGAGGCGGCTTGTGCGTGGGTTGGCATGTTGACGAACTTGATGCCGGTGTCCTTGATGTCTTGCACACCCAGCTCGAACATCAGCATCTGGAACAACGCACTTTGTGGGTCACCGCCCAGTGAGACACCCACGGTCTTGCCCCGCAGGTCTTGCAGGTTGCGGATGGGCGAGCCTTTGCGTGTGGTGATCAGGAAGCGCAAGTGGCCTTCACCCACGCACAGCAGACTGATCGGCAAACCCGAGGCCAGGCCACGTGTGATGGGCGTGTTGCCCCACATGCCGATGTCCAGGTTGTTGCCGACCATGGCTTCCACCATGGGCAAGGCTGTGGGATATTCGCGCCAGTCGATGGTGAGGTCGTAGCCGAATTCGGCCGCACGCTTTTCCATGAGCTTGTTGTTGATCATGTACTGGCTCATCGGCGAATTGCCGGCGGCCCATGGAATGCGTCCGATGGACACTTTGAGTGCGCGGCGTGCGTTCTGGGCGCGCACAAAAGCGGGCGCCACCGACAAACCTGCGGCGGCAGCGCTGCCGATCAGCAGGCCACGGCGGGTGGTGGGAAATTGAGGTGTGTTCATGCTTGTCTCCTGGGTTTGTGTCATGGATGGATGGACCACTCAGGCGGTGGCTTCTTCGGTGGGTTGGGAAAGGGACTCATCACCGCCAATGGCGCGGTAGGCTTCGTCGCGGATGAGCGACCAGATCTGTTCGACCAGCACACCAAAGCGGGGATTGGTGCGGGCCGTGCCTGCGCGTGGGCGGGGCAGGTCGATGGTGACCACCTCACGCACGCGGCCCGGGTGTGAGCTCATGACGACGACGCGGTCAGCCAGCAGCACGGCTTCTTCGATGTCGTGGGTGATGAAGATGGCGGTCTTGCGTTCGGTGACCGGAGCGGTTTCGCCCCAGATGCGCAGCAGCTCGGCTTGCAGGATCAGGCGCGTTTGCGCGTCCAGTGCGCCCAGGGGTTCGTCGAGCAGCAGGATGTCCGGACCATTGGCCAGCAAACGGGCCAAGGCCACTCGCTGACGCATGCCGCCCGAAAGTTGGTGCGGGTATTTGTGCTCCGAGCCGCGCAGGCCGACCAGCTCAATGAAGTGGGCAATGCGCTGGTTGCGCTGTTCTTTGCTGAGGTTCTGGCCCGGTGTGCCGTGACGCAGGCCAAAGCCCACGTTGCCCTCAACGGTTTGCCAAGGCATGAGTGCGTAGTCCTGGAACATCACACCGCGGTCAGCACCAGGGCCGCGCACGGGATGTCCGTCTTTTTCGATGGTGCCGCCGGTGGGCACATCCAGGCCGGCAATCATGTTCAGCACGGTCGATTTACCGCAACCCGAAGGTCCGACGATGCAGATGAATTCACCGGTCTGGATGTCGAGGTTCATCTCGGCCACGGCCAGGGTGCTTTGGCCGGTGCGTGGCGCAACGAAACTTTTGGTTACGCCGCTCAGGCGCAGCTTGGGGGATGGGGCGTTGTGGCTCATGGTCATTGTCTCCAGGGAATCAGGCGCTTTTCGACCAGACGAAAGAGCTGGTCGATCAGCAGGGCAACCACACCCACGACCGCCATGCAGACGACGATCGCGTTGAGGTCAATGTTGTAGGCATAGAAAACAAACATCATCTGGCCGATGCCACCCGAGCCGCCGCCACCCGACTTGGCACCTACAGCCAGTTCGGCGGCGATGATGGCGGTCCAGGCCACCCCCATGGCCAGGCGCGTGCCCAGCAAGATGGCAGGCAGCGCCCCGGGCAGCACCACCCGGGTGAGGATGGTCCAGCGGGAAATGCCCATGGTGCGTGCGGCCAGCACGAGCTTGCGGTCCACACGGCTGACGCCGTGCACGGTGTTGATCAGCACCGGAAAGAACGAGGCGTAGGCGACGATGGCCAGCGCTGTCGGCGTGCCCGTGCCCAGCCAGAGGATGGCAATCGGCAAGATGGCCATGGGCGCGATCGGACGAAAGCTCTCGATGATCGGGTCCAGGTTTTCACGCACGGCAGGACTGGATCCCATCATCAGGCCCAATGCAATGCCCAGCACCGATGCCACGGCAAAACCCAGCACCACCCGACCAAGGCTTTGCACCGTGGCCGACAGCAAGGAGCCTGCACCCAGCAAGTCGCCCAGGGTTTGCAGCACTTTCAGTGGGGCAGGGGCAGGGCTGCCCGCAGGCAGTGTGCTGGCCCAGATTTGCCACACCACGATCAGCAGAACGGGCAAGGTGAGGTTGCGCACGAGCACCGAGGTGCGGTTGTCCAATGTCATGTTTTTCATGAAGAAGCTCCAGTACCTTCGGCCCAGGGCGTCAGTCGGCGTTGCAGGCTGCGCAGACCCAGATCACACACATAACCCACCACGCCGATGGCCAAAATGAAGGCAAAGACCTTGGGGGTCATCAGCATTTGGCGGTACCACTCGATGGCAAAGCCCAAACCGCTGGGTGAGCCAATCAATTCGGCGGCAACGATGGCCGCCCAGCTGGCGGCAAAGGCCAGGCGGATACCGACCATCACGGTGGGCAGTGCCGAGGGCACCAGCACATGCACCAGCAAGGGCCAGCGTGCGATGCCCATGGTGCGTGCTGCCGCCAGCAAACGGGCATCGGTTTGTCGCACGCCAGCGACTGTGTTGAGCAAGATGGGAAAGAAGCCGACGTAGAACATGATGAACACCGGCAGCGTGTCGCCCACACCGAAGATGAACAGCGCCAGTGGCAGCCAGGCGATGCCTGAAATGGGACGCAGCATTTCGACCAGCGGATCGATGTATTGCTCGGCGCGTTGTGACAGCCCCATCAAGAACCCCAGAGGCACGGCCACTGCGATCGACAACGAAAGCGCCAGCAACATGCGCAAGGTGCTCACCCAAGCGTGTTCCGCGATCTCGCCTTCGCGCAGCAGATTCCACAAGGCCTCAAGCACTTTGAGGGGGGACGGCAGTTGCAGCGGGTTGCCATTCCACCAATGAAGCAGCCACCACAAAAAGAAGAACACACCGAAAGCACGCAGTGAAACCCACAGCGTGCGGTAGGCCAACAGCCATTCCCGCCACTTGGGCCTTTGGGTTTTGACTGTGCTTGCAGGCACCGGATTGGCTATCGTCATGCTGACTCCCATGGCCGTCTTTCAGCGGGTGACGGCCAGGAAGCCGCCATCCACGTAAAGGGTCTGACCGTTGATGTAAGCGCCTGCGCTGGATGACAGCAAGAGTGCCGCACCGCACAGGTCTTCAGGCTGACCCCAGCGGCGGGCGGGCGTCCAGCCTGAGACGAAGGCATTGAATTCCACGTCTTTGGCCTGGCTGAACTCCGTTTGGGTGTAGCCCGGTGCCAGCGCGTTGACCGTCACGCCGGTGCCTGCCAGGTCAGCCGCCATGGCGCGTGTCAATGCCGACACGCCGCCTTTGGCCACCACATAGGGCACCAGGTTCGGGCGTGCCACATGGTTCATGATCGAGCTCAGGTGCACGATGCGGCCGTTGCCTTGAGCCACCATCAGCTTGGCGGCATGTTGGGCCATCAAAAAGCAGGCGGTCAGGTCGGTGTCCAGCACTTTTTGCCACTCTTCGCGCTTGAGCTGCAGAAACGGTGTGCGCACGATCACGCCCGCGTTGTTGATCAGCACATCCAGGCGGCCATGGCGTTCGATGACCTGTGCAAAGGCCTGGGCAATTTCGTCTTCCTTGGTGACGTCAAAGGCGAGGGAGTCCACGTCCATGCCGCTTTCGCGCCATTGCGCTGCCAATTCATGGATACGCGGGTGCAGGTCGCAAACCACGAGTTTGGCCCCTGCTGCGGCAAAGCCGCGTGACAGCGCACCGCCAATGCCACCGGCGGCACCAGTGATCAGGACCACTTGACCCTGAAGTGAAAAAAGTTGCTGTGGCGCCAGATCGGGAAACGGGTTCGAGGGAGTGGTCGCTTGGGTTGACGCAGTCATGTTTGTCTCATCCTTGTCGTATGAATGGTGTGGATGCTAGGCGTCGCCGGGATTGGCCGCAATTGGAACTTGGGCAACGCTCACTTCACGCAAACGCAAGGCCAGGCATTGCGTTTGTGTGAAGGCCTGTTTGCCGCAAAGTTGATTCCCCGATGGGTTGTGGCCTCCTAGCATCGACCCCCATGAACCACATCACGGCCTCACCTACGCTAGAGACCCCACACGCTTTGCAGCGAGTGGGCACACAGACCGACATCCTGGGCGAATGCCCGCTTTGGGATGACACCGCGCAGTGCCTGTACTGGGTGGACATTCGCCAGCCGGCCATCCGTCGCTTGTCTCAGGCCACCGGCCAAGTGGACACTTGGCCCATGCCCGAGCTGGTCGGCTCGATTGCCTTGGTGGATGACGGACGTTTGCTGGTGGCCTTGCCCAGTCAAATCGCCTTGTTTGATCCCACCAGCGGCGTGCTCAGCCCTTTTGTGCCGAGCTTGCCGATGCCTGAGGGCCACCGCTTCAACGATGGCCGCTGCGATGCACGCGGACGCTTTTGGGTGGGCAGCATGCACAACATCACACGCGCACCCGAAGGGACACTGTTCTGTCTGGAAGGCGCCGGGCCGCTCAAGGCGGTGCGGCATGGCATCTGCATCCCCAACAGCCTGGCCTTCAGCCCCAGTGGTGACACCCTGTATTTCGCTGACTCGCTGCATTACCGCATCTATGCCCACCCGTATGCGCCCGAGACCGGTCGCATGGGCGAAGCGCAGGTGTTTGCGGAAAGTGCACCACCGGCCTTTCCCGATGGTTCCGCCGTGGATGCAGAAGGCTTTGTCTGGAACGCCGAATTCAATGGCGGACGTTTGCTGCGTTATGCGCCCGACGGCAGCGTGGACCGCGTGATCGAGCTGCCGGTGGATCGCCCGACATGCTGTGCCTTTGGCGGACCAGACTTGGACATCCTCTACATCACCAGCACCTCTCAAAACATGAGCGAGGCCGAGCGCCTGGCCCACCCGATGGCCGGGGCCTTGATGGCGATCCACCCCGGTGTACGCGGCTTGCCCGAACCCCGTTTTGCCCTGCACGGCCCCCGCAGCGAATAAACCTTTTTGACCGAAAGAAACTGTCCATGACCACCCTGTCTTTTACCCTGGCTTCGATCGAAGCTTTTTGTATCCGTGTCCCTGTCAAGATGCCCATCAAGGTGGCTTTTGGCACCTTCCGTGACCGCCCCATGGTCTTGTTACGTGTCGTGGACACCGAAGGTGCCGAAGGTTGGGGCGAGGTCTGGGCCAACTGGCCAGCCAGCGGGGCCGAGCACCGCGCACGCCTGGCCATTGACTTGGGCGAGCGCCTGGTGGGCAGGCGCTTTGAGTCGCCTGAAGCCATGTTCCAGCAGCTGAGTCGTGAGCTGGAAGTGCTGGTGCTGCAAACCCTGGAGGTTGGCCCGATTGCCCAGGTGATTGCGGGGCTGGACATCGCCTGCTGGGATCTGGTGGCCCGGCGTGCCGACAAGCCCTTGCACCGCATGCTCAGCGACCGTGAGGTCAGTCGTGTGCCGGTGTATGTCACTGGCATCAACCCCGACCAGCCTGAAGTGTTTGCAGCAGCCCGCCAGGCCGAGGGCTTCAAGGCCTTCAAGCTCAAGACCGGTTTTGGGCACGACAAGGATGTGCGCAACCTCCAGGCCATGCGCGAGGTGTTGGGCCCTGATGCGGTACTGACCTGCGACTCCAACCAGAATCTGGACTTGGCTTCTGCTGTGGCGTTTGCGCAGGCGATTGCGCCTTTGAACCTGAGCTGGTTTGAAGAGCCGCTGCGGGTGGATGCCCCTGAGGCCGACTGGCAGGCGCTGGCGCAAGCCAGCAGCACACCCTTGGCCGGTGGCGAAAATTTCCATGGCCTGCAATTCGATCAGGCACTGGCCAGCCCGGTCTTGCAAGTGATTCAGCCCGACATCACCAAATGGGGCGGCATCAGCGGCAACGCTTCTGTGGCACGCCGTGCCGTGGCTGCAGGCAAACGGTATTGCCCACACTATTTTGGTGGTGGCATTTCATTGCTGGCTTCGCTGCACGTGTTGGCCGCAGTGGGCGGCGAAGGTCTGCTCGAATTCGATGCGCACCCCAACCTGGGCCGTGAAGCCGTGGTGGGCGATTTGCTGCCGGTCAGCGACGGCAGTGTGCCCGTGCCTACCGGGCCGGGCTTGGGCGCGGTACCCGATCTGGCCCGACTGGCCAGCCACCAAACCTGGACTGGAAGGGTGCAAGCATGAGCGCCCAAAACAACGCGTTGACCTTGCCCACAGATGTTGCGCAATTGCGCATCGGCTTCATTGGTGCCGGACGTCTGGGACAAGCGCTGGCTTGGAGCCTGGCCCAAGCGGGCCTGAAGGTGGTGGCGGTCAGCAGCATGCTGCCAGAGCATGCCCAGGCTTTGGCCGCGCCCATTGAGGCTTGTGTGTGCATGGCGCCTCAGGCGGTGGTCGATGCCTGTGATCTGGTGTTTGTGACCACACCCGACAGCGTGATCGGTGCCACCTGCGACAGCTTGACCTGGCATCCAGGGCAGGCTGTGGTGCATTGCAGTGGCGTGACCGAAGTGGGTGTGCTGGCGCATGCGCTGGCACAGGGCGCGAGCATCGC
>JACCDZ010067369.1_pt1 | contig 21975 bp, 22 predicted proteins | sample 7449551 | NCBI WGS metagenome assembly JACCDZ01 (sample SAMN15323452, study PRJNA562643) | freshwater metagenome | isolation source: river surface water | place: USA:Blue River Watershed | collected 2017-08-18 | reverse complement strand
TATCCCACCCTCACGGCAATTGATGCCGACGCTCTGACAAGCGTTCAAGCAAATTTGCCTGGCGATCAACAAAAAATTGTTGCCGCCATCTTGGCTGATCGTGTTTCGCTTGCCGCAGTGACTGAAACTGCCAACGGCAACACCGCTGACCTCACAACTTTAGATGCGCTGATCCAAGCAGTTAGCACTGATTTGCAAGGCTACAAAATTGCCAACAACGCAGCTTTAGGTGTTGACCAAGAACAGTTGGATTTGCTGGCCGCTGGAATTGAAAATTTGCAAAATGGTGACATTGCCACTTTGTTGACCAATCTTTCAACCGCACAAAGCAACATCACCAATTTGACCACCGAATTGGCTGCTGCTAACGCGCGCGCTGAAGCTTTGGCTACCTCGCACAACTCATTGGTCGCTGCCTTCAATACATTGACCACAACTCTGTTGGGCGAAGCTGGTTCAGTCACTGCAACCACATTTGCCTAATTTGTATTGACCTTCTAGAAGAAGAAAGGACTGGTTGTGCCATCGACTGTTGGAATTGTTCAAGAACTGACGGGCGAACCAGTCACTTTCTCAGCGTTTCAGACTGTTTTAAATCAGCATGCGGTTGCAATCAACACAATTGCACACGCATTGGCTGCAGTGCATGAGGAAGTTTTGGTTTTAGAAGCCAACCAAGGAAATAACGGCGGATGACATGACAGATCCATTGCAAAGCTCTCTAGCGGCGTTTAATTTGTCATCACAGCGAGCCTTTGAGGCGTCGCAGCAAGTTCAAACGCCTGGTGCTTCATCAAATTATGAGGTTGAGGTTGCTGAATATCGAGTCAAAACTCAATGGCCAACATCACCTGCGATCGGTGATGTAGTCGAGCGGTACACAACATACTCAGCCACAAATACTGGCTCGGCAATCGTTGCCGTGCAGTGGAAAAACGAGCTTGGCCAAGCGATCAGCGCACCGCCAAGTTACTCGGTTATTGAGCGACAGGGTTCAACAAATGCAACCGCCCTCAACCAATTAGAAGAAATTGTGCGTTTGACATCGATAGATGATCGAATGCTGGAAGAAATTGGTCATTTGTCAACGATCAAAGATCGTTTGGTCGGTGCGAACCGAGCAATGAGCATGGACACTTTTGTTGTCACTCAGGAATGGTTCAGTTCGCCAACAGTTGGCACTGTTGTCACGCGCGTGCTCACTTGGGATTTGTCTACGCATGTTGCATCAATATTTTCAGTCGTTTGGATGAGTGGCTACCAAATAATTGCCACTCCGCCTGGCGATGCGTATTACACGCCTATATCTACTTCGTCTGGTGGGAATGCAACAGCGCTTAATCAAGTAACGATGATTGGCTATCTCACGGAGATTGCGCAATCTGTCGGTCGATACAGCAGCTACAAAGTGCAACAAACGGAAGAAAACCCAGCAGGCACAACCTACATACGAAAAGCGGGTGCAAATGCGGCAGACACATGGTTGATCGTGCGTTCTGTTGAAACAGCCTCTTCGTCAGCAGTGTCATACGCTGGCATCAGAAACAACCCCTCCGTGGCTACGGGTGGTGCTGCGTGGTCGCAGCGCACATCGTTGGTTTACGGTGATATAGGGAGTGCGTGATGGCGATAACAGTAAACGGCAGCATCATCACACAAGAGGGCACAGACACATCGCTTGGTGCCTTGTCGAGCATTTCTGGTGTTGGTTTTTACACCATTGGAACTGTCCGAATTTATGTTCTGAGCAACCACACATTTGTGATCAATGGCACTCTGTCATGGAACACTGAGCTTGAGGTTTTGCAGTACACGGGTATTGCAGCGCGGCCTATCATCGTCAATGGTACTTTGACGCTAGGCAGTCTGATCACGGTGAATGGCTATACGCGCAACACAGCTAGCACGGGCATGCTGTTGCACAAGCAGATCGTGAACGGTTGGAACTCTGACTCGAATGTTTATGTGTCGGCTGGTGGTCGATTGAGTTTGTACAACACCACCGTGCAGACGCTTGGAACCATTCAATGTGCGTTTGGCTCATTTTTGACTATTCGAAATGCGGTGCTCAACTATCAAAGACCCACGCCCGCACCTTTTGAAGAAGGGCGCTTGAAGATTGCTGGCTCGTATGACATCGACGGTCTGACGATGATCGGCGGCGCGATGGTGAGCATTAAACAGAGTGCTACGCGTGTTCAATTCAAGAATTTCAAGGCTTTTCAGTCGGGGGCAACGCTGATCCAAGAGGACAACGATCTTGGCCAAACGGTGACGCAATCATGGCTGACTGTTGAGGACTACAACGGCGCAGTGGCGACGGGTGGGCTGGCCGACATATCACTGTTTCAAGGCTCATTAATCCGACTATATGGGTATGGATCTGCTAGCGAGCTTAAAACAGAGAGTAACAACTGGGTAACAGGCAGGGACAACCTTGTCGAAATCCGGCGCAAAGTCAATGTCCGCGCGTCAAACCTTAATGGCTTGATCAGCGGTGGTGTTGTGTACATCAAGTCCGTTGACAACGGTGCCCGACAAAATGCAACGATTAACGGTAATGTGCCAGTAAATTACACAACGGCTGACGATGTTTACATTGCCAGCACGGTAAATGGTGTGTTATCAACTGACCTCGATGTGTTGTGTTTTGTTGGTGGGTGCCGATTTTGGGTGCTGTCGTATTCATACGATTGGAAAGACTATCGGCATAACGGTGGCATCCAGTTCAACAACACGCTGCATTTGTTGAGCTATGAGTCGATTTATGCGTCTGCACCAATATCATTCAATGGCAATGGCACTTTGAGCGCTGCAATTGGGGCGTTGGTTGACACTTCGTTGACATTGACAAAGACACAAGCGGCAGCATTGACAACATTTGCCACGCTTGATGATTTGCATGCGGCCTGCAAAAATTGGAAATGCCAAGCAATACAGTCAAACATTGAATATCTTGGTCCAAGTGTTTTTCTCAGCACACTTTCTGGTGACAAGTTAGACCTCGGTGCTCTTAATCTGGTGATTGATGGCGCGGCCACCGTCCCGTTCAAAGTCAATACCGCCAGCAGTGTAATAGACCCATTAAATCCATTTACAACGGCACCTAATACAGTCGTTATCAAGGGTCTCAATGTTGTTGGTGGCACCAAGTCTGTGAGCCTCAAAACTACAGGCACGGTTCGCGCTATCAATGGAGGTGCGATCGGGTTTTTGTATCAAGACGCAACTGGCATCAACGGCATCGTTACTTTGACAGGGTTGTCATCAACAACAGCCGCGCAGTCCTCGGTTGGTATTTTTGATCAAACTGGCGCGTTGAAAAAGACATTTGCAAATGCAAGTGGTTCTGTCAGCTACATCATTCCGACCGCTGAAATTGCAGTCGGTCGGTATGTCGTTCGCCGCCCTGATGTGATGGAGATCAGTGGCATTTTCAATGCTGATGGTGTTTCTTCAATTCCCATCACATATCTTAAAGAGCGCGTTAATTACGCAACCGAATCGTCACCGTTTATTAGCTTTGATCGTGCGTCACGCACGGTTACTGTGACTGGATCTACGCATGCGTATGTTGTTTGGTCGATGTGGGGGCGATTTATTTCTGAGACGGCCCAGCTTGACATGGCTGATGCATGGACATACGACGGTCAATTTTTAGATATTGCCGATTGGAATATCAATGTCACAAGCGGGACTCTGAGCGGTAGTTACAAAACCAGAGGTCGAATCACTCTGAGTGGCGCGGGTAACATTGGTGGTGACTACATCGATGTGGTGGGTGTGCATGCGTTGATCAGCGGTCTCGATCCAAATGGCTTTGGTGTTAATTGGAGTTTGAGCTGGATCAAACGAGGTGTTACTCCTGTTGACTATCGTGCTGTTGACAATTTCAAGTCTGGCACCGGCAACACCACACGAATCACACTCAATACAGATTCAGAGTACTCAATCCAGGTGCGAGCGCCTGGTTATCGAGCTACGGGATTTCAAGCTGGTGTGATCGATACAACGACGCAAACGCGTGTGACACTCACGAACATTGCTGAGACAGATTTGTACGGTCGTATCTTGTGGCCATTGGCGCAGGAGTATTCAAACAACTTGCAGTTCTTCAATCAAAACGGAAATTATTTCGAGTACAGGTCTAAGAGCTTAACGACTGAGTACATCCCGTTTTTGTCCGCTTACTACGCGCTGGAGATGACCTACAAGTCGCCTACGCTGGCGTTTGTCAATCTGTTTGAGATTCAACTCAATGCCACAAAAGATGGTTTTGTCATTGATCCAAACAATTCGTTCACTGCACGCATTTCTCCAGCTGGTACTTGCAGTGCGATCATCAACGCAGATTTTTCGTACACCAATGGCGCAAAGGCTTACGACCGATTTGTGGCAAACGGTACAAATCAATACTTGCTTTTGCCACAACCTTCGTCTGCAATTTCTGCCGACACGATCTTGAGCATTCGTTCGGGTTTGGCGCTTGAGACAAGTGTGCAGGATGTAAAGGTGCAAACAAACAAAATCCCGACGCTCGCACTTGAGGCTAGTGTGCAGGCGGTCAAGTTTGTCACGGATGGGTTGCCAACCATATTGCCAGCCATCAAAGTTCAGACTGACAAGATCCCAAATCTTGCGCTGCAATCGTCGGTTGATCTTATCAAGGTCAGTGTAGATTCTTTGCCAACTGCTGTAGCGTTAAGGAATGAGGTGGAGCGCACTGGCGGTATGTTGTCAAAGACCGCGCTGGAGACAACTGCTCAATCTGTCAAAACTCAGACAGACAAAATCCCAACGCTTTCGATTGAGGCAACTTCACAGTTGATAAAAACTCAAACAGACAAGATTCCAAATCTTGCTTTAGAAGCCAGTGTCCAGCTGATTAAAACGCAGACCGACAAAGTTCCTACCTTGGCTTTAGAAGCAACGGTACAGGCCATTAAGGTGAAAACTGACGCAACGCAAACAGCGCCAACAGCTGTGCAGATTCGTCAAGAAATTGAAGCCGCTGGAAATATGCTGTCTAAGGCCGCTCTTGAAACGACCGTTCAATCCATCAAGACAAAAACAGATGGCATCACGGCTGCACCCACTGCACAAGCAATACAGACCCAGCTTGAAAGCTCTACGGGCTTGCTTGCAAAAGCCGTGAAGTACGCGAAGAGCGCCAAGGACAACACAACATGATGAGGAATTTATGTTTGAACTATTGAAAAAAGTATTTTCTAAGCGCGAAGAAGCTGATGCAAATAGTTTTGCGCCTGATCAGCAAACGACAACTTTATCCACCGATCTTGGGCCGAAATTCATTCAGCATTCAAATGGTCGGTGCATGAAGGTGGATGCGTTCAACAATTTTTTGGGTTGGGAAGATCCGCCAGAGGAAAAATCATGACGGATGATCAAATCACTATTGGCGGAACTGTTTGGGCAAAACTTGCGCTTGGAGGATTAGCTGCAAATGTCATTGGCATGTTGACCAATGTGTTTGGTTGGTTGACCACGCTTGACTTGGTTGCTTTGTCTGGTTTGTTGATCGGTGTTCTTGGTTTTGCTGTCAATTGGTATTACAAAGCCAAGCAAATTCGATTAGACGAGCGCTACCGACAAATGCAGTTTCAAATTGAGCAAGAGCGTGCAGAGCGAGAAAAACGCGAGCACGAACTGCGCATTGGGCTGATGGAGTAACCATGAATCGTGCGGCCATTTCCACGCTTGTACTTAGTGCTATGGGCTTGGTGGGAATTGCGCTGCACGAAGGGTACAGCGACCGTGCCGTCATACCTGTGCCTGGTGATGTGCCGACCATTGGTTTTGGCAGCACAGAGGGCGTCAAGCTGGGCGACAAGACCACGCCGCCTGCAGCGCTTGCCAGGGCGCTGAGCAGCATCCAAAAATTTGAGGGTGCAGTCAAGCAATGTGTGACTGTCCCCCTTTCCCAAAATGAGTATGACGCCTACATCAGCCTCTCGTACAACATTGGCGCGAATGCATTTTGCAAATCAACCTTGGTCAAAAAACTCAATGGTTATGACTATGCGGGCGCCTGCGCTGAAATATTGAGATGGGATCGATTTAAGGGTCAACCACTGGCGGGTTTGACAAAGCGTAGGCGCCAAGAATTCGAGCTTTGCATGCGGGAGGTGCCATGAGTACGCTGGTTCGATTGGGGGCTTCTCTGGCGGTTGTTTTGAGCCTCCTTGGCGCTGTTTATCAGCTGGGTCGATCGCATGAGCGCGCTGCTTTGTTGCAGGCTCAGGCAAACCAAGTTGCAAATCAATCAAAAGAGCTGGTTGTGCATGCTGACCAACAAACGGAGAAGGCAAATGAGCGAGATCAAAAAGTGCGTGAGTCGCAAATTGTTTATGTTGACAACCGTGTGCTGGTTGAGCGGCTGCGCGCAGAGCTTGCTGCAGCCAGAGCCGCCGCCCAGGCAAAAGCCACCTGCGCTGAGTCAGCCGATGCCTCAGCAAAGCTACTCTCAGCAATGGCAGCAGATATTGAACAACTTGCAATCGAGGGCGCCAGAATTGCAAAAGACGCCGACGCCCACGCAGCCGACGCCCTGATGTTGCAGCAGTTGGCTCAAACTCGCTGAGATTTGCCCAACGGGAATGAGGCAAGAATGATTAAAAATCGTCTCAGTTTTGTTGGAAATGAGACAAACAAAGCTTGAGCATAGAGGCATCAAAACATTGATGCCATCATGACCACTCCCAATGTAACTTTAAGAGAAAAAGCCGATCTGCCTTTGGTGGGTCGTCTGGCTGAGTTGCGTAATTTTTCACGCGGTTCATCGTCTGACGGTGAGGGTGCGGATGCGCCCCTGGTATCAGTTGAGCTGGTTTTCAGCGCGGGCGCAGCAGTGCGTCGATACGATTGGTTTCGCGAACGATATTACGACGAGGTGCTGGTGGTCGATGAGTCTGCCATTCGCCTCGATCGGCTTAAGCGCGGCGCGCCTTTGCTCAATACACACTCCAGTTGGTCGCTGGAAGATCAAATTGGCGTGGTGGAAGAGCCCGCTGTCGATGGCGGCGTTGCCACTTGCAAAGCCACATTTTCTCGCCGCGAGTCTGTGGCTGGTTTTGTCAAAGATGTGCAAGACAACATCATTCGCAATGTCAGTGTTGGCTATGTGCGCCACGCAATTGAAATGAATCCACCAGTTGCTGATGGTGGCGTTTGGCAATACCGAGTCATTGATTGGGAGCCTTACGAAGTCTCATTTGTGCCGCTGCCTGCTGACCCCGACGCGCAGGTTATACGCAGCGCCAACGCCAAGCCCGACGCCGATGCGCTCGATCAATCTATTCGCACATTTTCATGCTCTTTTATTTCGCCCACGGTGGGCGCTTCCGCCGCAACCCCAACTCAACAGGAGAACCGCTCAATGGGCGCTGATACAAATGGTGTTGATCCCACCGAAAAACGATCGAACGAAACTAAAGTTGCTGATGCCAGCAAGCCAGCCGTCGAGGCTGCTTTGACGGCTGAGCGTCAGCGCAGTGCTGACATTTTGGCTTTGTGCAAACGGCATGGCCAAGAGGAATTGGCTGCTGACTACATCGCCAAAGGTAAAACTTTGGACGAAACGCGCGCAGCTATTTTGGAGGCGCAAGTTTCGGAAGATGAGGCAAAGGGCGGTCAACGCAATGTTCGCGTTGAAACCGTGCGTGATGAAATGCAAACGCGTGTGGCTGGCATTGAAAACGCCATCTTGCACCGCATCGATCCCAAAGCCAAGTTGGATGACAACGGTCGCGCATTCCGCGGCATGAGCTTGATCGAAATTGGCCGTGACTTTTTAGAGTCGCGTGGTGAAAACACGCGCGGTATGGATCGCATGCAACTTGCACAGCGCATTTTGCATTTCCGCTCAGGCGGCTCGTTGGGCACCAGCGATTTTTCAAGTCTGTTTGCCAATGTGGCCAACAAACGCTTGCGTGGTGCATATGATGAAAATCCTGGCACATACGCGGTTTGGGCTCGTCGTGCACCCAATGCACCTGACTTCAAAAACATGAGCGTTGTGCAGCTGTCTGGCGCGCCTGACTTGCTCAAAGTCAATGAGGCTGGAGAGTTCAAGTACGGCCAAATGAGTGACGGTGCTGAAACTTATGCGTTGTCAACATTTGGCCGCATTGTTTCTTTGAACCGTCAAGCCATTGTGAACGACGATCTGCGTGGCTTTGAGCGTTTGATCACTGCATTCGGTGCTTCTTCACGCCGTTTGGAAAACCGCACGGTCTATGCACAGCTGACAAGCAACCCGTCGCTGTCTGATGGAGTTGCGCTCTTTCACACATCGCGAGGCAATTTGCTGACAGGCGCTCCGAGTGTTTTGCAATTGAGCAGCTTGACGACTGGTCGCTCCGGCATGCGTTTGCAAAAAGGCCTGGCTGGCGAAGAGCTCAACTTGGCGCCTTCGTATTTGATTGTGCCCGCTCAGTTAGAGCAAAGTGCTTATCAGTTGACAAGCGCCAACTATGTGCCAGCCAAGTCGGCTGATGTGAATGAGTTCCGCTCAGGTGGTCGCACTTCATTGACCCCTGTTGTTGAGCCCATTTTGGACGGTTCTAGTGCAACCGCTTGGTATTTGGCCAGTGAAAACAGCCAAATCGACACGGTCGAGTATTGCTACTTGGACGGCGCAGATGGCCCCGTGATTGAGAGCGAAGTTGGTTTCGAAACCGACGGTATCAGCTACAAATGCCGCCTCGATTTTGTGGCCAAAGCCCTCGATGGCCGCGGCTTGTTCAAGTCTAACGGCGCGTAAAAATTTATTGATTGGAGCCTCAAATGAAAAATTTTATTCAAGACGGTGATGTCCTGACGGTTCGACCAACGGTCAGCGTTGCCTCTGGTGGCGGCTATTCGTACAACAACTTTTTTGGTGTTGCTGCAAACGCTGTTGATGCCAACACAGACGGTGAATTTCGCACTGAAGGTGTGTTTGATTTGAAAAAACAGGGTTCTGTTGGCATTGCCTTGGGTGTGCGCGTGTTTTGGGATCAGGCCAACGGTTGGGTCACCCCCAATGTGGCTGCGGGCATGGTCTGCATTGGCTACGCTACCGAAACAGTGGCTGGTGGAAGCGCAACCGTGCGCGTGCGCCTGGCACCTGTCCTTGCTCTGGGCACTTAAGCATGTCTTTTGCCCAGGCGCTTGATCGACTCAATGAGAGTGTTGTCTCACGCTTGTGGGACACACAAGTTGAGATCGATGGGCGCTTGGTCAATTGTTTGTGGGAGCAAGATTATGTGGTGGCAGGCATGGGTGGTATGGGCATGAGCACCAGCCGACCAGCCATCACATTGCTCAGCTCAGATGTGCCGCTGCAGGCTGATGGTTTGAGTTTTTTGATCCGTGGCAAAACATACACGGTTACAGAGCAGCAGCCCGATGGTCAAGGTCTCACCACTCTTTTGCTTGAGCTCTAAATGACTGCCTTTGCAAACATCACAACGCTGCTGATGGAAATTTTGCAGTACCCAACGCCAGTGGCTCAGTACATCTGGCGTGGTCAAGGCAAGCCTGTGCCGTCTGATGTTCTTTCAGCTGTTGTTGTCAAGCCAGTTGAGTCACTACTCGATCGCAACGCAATCCGTGGCGCACCTATTGATTTGGACAGTATCTATGTGGTCGAGTGCTATGCACGGACAACCGAAAAAGATGCTGATGCTGCGGTCGACGATTTGCTGGGCGAGGTGTATCGGCGCATTGCAATGAGCCCCACGCTTGGTGGCGTAGTGATGGACTGCATTGTGCAAAACATTCGTTTTGATTTGGGATTAGAAATTGACCGCGTTGGCGCAGCCGTGCTCACGCTGATGGTCAGACATCGTGCCGATGGGTACAGATTGGAGTAAAAAATGGGTCGCTATATTCGAAATTCGTTGTTGCTTGCCAAGGTGGAGACCACCGAAAGTGTGGATGCTGTTCCCGCGGGCACAACCGACGCTGTCTTGATCAGCGAGGTTTCTGTCAACCCCCTGAATGCACAGAATGTCAACCGCGATCTGTACCGACCATATTTTGGTGCAAGCCCAGAATTGGTTGGCACATCCAATGTCACGATTGATTTTGCGGTTGAACTCGCTGGTAGCGGCACCGTTGGCACGGCGCCTCAGTGGGGCAAACTCATGCGCGGCTGCGGCATGAAAGAGTTGATCGATCCCAAATTTTGTGAATACCGACCTGATGTGCCAACGGCGGCAAAGAGCCTCACTATCTATTACTACGACGATGGTTTGGTTCACAAAATGCTAGGTGCGCGTGGCACCTTCAAGCCTGACCTGAGCGTTGGCAGCATTCCCAAGCTCAAGTTCTCATATATGGGCCGTTACGGGGGTGTTGTGGCCACGCCTAACCCGACCGCAGACTTTACGCAGTGGAAGCAGCCAGCTGTGATCACTGACAGAAATACGCGTGATGTGATGTTTGGTAGCACATACGCAGATTCAATTTTGACGGGTGGTAGCTCATACATCAGCCGTGGTATGCAGCTTGACTACGGTAACAATGTGCAATTCACGCCACTTGTGGGTGCTGAATACATCGACATCACAGAGCGCAGCATCAAGGGCAATGTGGTCATTGATTTGACGCCTGCTGCCGAGGTGCAAATGATCACCTCTGTGCTCAACAACGATCTCACATCGTTTGCCCTAGAGCATGGCTTGGGTGCGGGAAATGTTGTTGGTGTGTATTTGCCACAAGTCCAACTGATCAACCCAACCAAGCAAGATGTCAATGGCCGCCGCATGATTGGCTTTGACATGCGCGGCATGCCAAAAGATGGCAATGACGACATCATCTTTTATGCACGGTGAATGGCATGTTCAAAATCATTCCTAACCCAACTTTTTTGGCAAATGTGCATTTGTCTGTGCCAGGCTCTGAGCAGCTTCAGGTCATCAAAATCACATTCAAGCACAAAAACAAAACCGCTCTGAATGCCTGGCTGACAAAAGACGATTTGCGCAGCGATGCTGAAACGCTGAGCGAAGTGATTGAAGGGTGGGCCGATGTGTTTGACAGCGCTGGTGAGGCGGTTGCCTACAGTGTTGCTGAGCTTGATCGATTGCTTGAAAACTATCCAGTTGCACACCGAGAAATTTTGCGCGCTTATTTGACCGAGCTGACACAGGCGAAACAAAAAAACTGATTGAGGCCGTTCGATGGATTGAGGAATCGTCTCTCAAGCATGTTGAAGAACAAGAGACAGACGATGCATTGACGGCCTTTGGGTTTGTGAGGGCAGAGCAAGTGGATGAGCCAACGCACTTTGATGTGTGGCCAGAAAACGAGCTGCCAATTTGTGTATATCGGCGATTGAGCTCGCAATGGATGACCGATGCAATGGGTCGACCGCTTGGCATACGCATGGAGGCCATGTCGTTTGCCCTAGAGCTCGAGGGTGTGCCGCGTGATGAGTGGCGTGAGGTCGTGAACAGTGTGCAGGTGATGGAAGGTGCAGCACTTGAGATTTGTCGTGCAGCCAAATAAAAATGAGGTGTAACTGTGACAGATGTCAGCGTAAGAATCACGGCGAAAGATGAAACTGGCGCGCCCATCGATGCTGCCAAGAAAAACTTGGCCAGCTTGGCCAGTACGGGCGAAATATCAGCCAAACAGCTGAATGCGGCCATGCGCGGTGTGCCCGCGCAATTCACCGACATCGTCACCAGTTTGCAGGGCGGTCAGGCGCCGCTCACGGTCTTGTTGCAACAGGGTGGCCAGCTCAAAGACATGTTTGGTGGCATTGGGCCTGCGGCTGCGTCACTGTCCAAGTACATGTTGGGGTTGATCACACCCACCACTATTTTGGCAGGGGCTGTGGCAGCAATTGGTTACGCCTATTTGCAAGCCACGCGCGAGAACGATGCTTATGCCAAAGCGATCATCATGACGGGCAACGCCGCGGGCACCACCAGTGGGCAGTTGCGTGATATGGCTGCTGGCATTGCTGATACCAGCAATCACACGCGTGGTGCGGCTGCGGCGGCCTTGGTGGAGCTTGTAGGTACGGCTGGCATTGCGCGAGAGAAGTTGCAAGACTTTGCGGCGTTGGCGCTTGAGCTCGACAGCAAGGCGGGTATTCCCGTTGAAAAAACAGCCAAGGCATTTGAGCAATTGGGCAAAGAACCACTTAAGGCTGCGGTAGAGCTCAACCAGGCTACGCGATTTTTGACCATGAGTGCTTATGAGCAAATCAAAGCGCTTGAAGATCAGGGGAAGGTGGCTCAGGCGGGAGCGGTGGCGCAGCAGGCGTATGCGGATGCAATGACTGATCGAACAAAGGCGCTCTCACAAAACCTTGGTGTTTTAGAGCGCAGTTGGTCTGGTGTGGCTGGTGCTGCGAAGAATGCTTGGGACTTTATGCTTGGCGTTGGTCGATCAAATGATCTAGAGCAAAAAATTGCAATTGCTCAAAAAACTATTGCTGAACTTGAGTCTAAAAACGGTGGTGGTTTTCATAAAAACAGATCACAAGATTTACTCGATGCGCAAAGTGAACTCGCAAATTTGCTTGAAGTGCAAAAGCTCCAACAAAAGCAGCTTGGCATTGATAAAGAGCGATCAGACCTGTTGTTGGCGCGTATCCGCTGGAACAAAGACGGTGAGTCTTTTGAGACCAACTCAGTCAAGATGGCCAAGGAAATAGCAAAAGCAGAAAACGAGGGTGCTTTGGCTGGTGTTAGTAGGCTCGAAATTGAAAAGCGCATTGCCGACATCAGGGAAAAATACACAGACAAAAGCATGATCAATGCTGGTCGTGACAGAGAGTTGGCGAGCATCAAGCAGTTTGCTAGTGAACAAATCAACATCTACAAAGACAGCGAAAAAATGGTCGACAGCCTGCGCGCTGCTGGTCTCCTCAGCGAGAGTGAGTATTACAACGCCAAGCGTGGGTTCATCAATCTGAATCGCGAACTGCAAGTTCAGGCCATTGACGATGAAATCAATGTCATCAAAAAGCAAGTGACTGTTGGTAAAGACAGAATCGACAACGATCGAAAAATCATTGAACTTGAAGGACAGAAGGCAAAGGTCATTGCGGATAGTGCATTTGCCACTGGTGAGTCCGATTTGCGTCAAGCGGCATCGTTAGAAACTGTGCGCAGAGCATATCAAGAAGCGCGCATGGCAGCGCAAGAGTATCTCGATGCCACCAAGCGTGGATACGACCGTGAACTGTCGGTGCAAGACAGGGGAGACGCTGAGCGTAAGCGCATCGAGGGACAAATCCAAATCACAGAAAAATACGCTAAGCAGCGTCTTGATCTTGAACGCAAGATGATGCTGGAGAAAGATCAGTCGCCAGAAAACCGTCAGAAATATGAGGATCAGCTTGCTCTGCTCAAAGAGTTTGAAGACAAGGCAATCAAAGAGTGGGGCTCATATTACGACCGAGTTCTTGAGCAAGATAGACGCTGGGAAACGGGTGTGCGTCGTTCTACAGAAAATTATTTTGCTGAAGCCATGAGTAGTGCGAAGCAGTATGGTGCGGTGACTGAAAAAGTTTTCCGTGGCATGGAAGACGCGGTGGTTGAGTACACAAAAACTGGTCAACTGAGTGTCACATCGCTTGCCAATTCAATCATTTCTGATTTGGTCAGAATACAAATTCAGCAAGGATTGACAGGGCCAATGGCTAAGTATTTTGGCAGCATGTTTGGCTCTGGCTCTGTGAACATGGGGACAGCAACTGCTGCTGACATGGATATTTTTTATGCTGCCAATGGTGGCGTCATGTCCGCGTCTGGCTCTTTGCCGTTACACACCTATAGCGCAGGCGGTGTTGCTTCGTCTCCTCAATTGGCTGTTTTTGGTGAGGGGCGCATGAACGAGGCTTATGTTCCCCTGCCAGATGGTCGCAGCATTCCTGTGACGATGAATTCTGGTGCTGGGTCAAATGTAGTGGTCAACATACACAACATTGAGGGACAAACGGCATCTGTTGAGCAAAAGCGAGGCGCGGACGGATCATTCAGTGTTGATGTGATGATTCGCCAAATTGAGGGCGCAATGGCAGACGGCGTTGCGGGTAGAACGGGCTCTCTGTACCAGTCAATTAACGCCAACTTTATGGCAAAGAGTACCGTCTGATGGCCGCCTTCCCAACATATTTAGATTACTCGTGGCGCGACTTCTCTGAGTCTGAGCAGTCAATGGTGATTCGCTCTGAAATGGATCGAGGTGTGCCAAAGCAGCGTCGAATTTTGAGCGACACGATGGTGTCAGTGACGATCAATGTGCATTTTCGATCTAAAAAACAAGAGTCTGACTTCATGACTTGGTTTGACTCTGCAATTGGATCGGGCACAGATTGGTTTTCTTGGTATCACCCCCGAATGGAGACATATGTCATTGCACGAATTGTGGCGGGGTCTTTAGGCCCACTTAAACCAGACAACAAAAGTTGGAGTACATCGCAGCGCTCTATGACGCTTGAATATTTGCGGAAGGCCTACTGATGAATGTGAGTCGTAATACTGTTTCAGCATTGCAAAATGTCAGCGATTCGCATGGCATTTTGGAATTGTTGCAAATTGAAAATGAAAGTTTCAGCGCACCCATTCGAATGGTCAATGACACGCGCGATTGGACGATCAATGGTATCAATTGGATTGCTTTTCCATTTCGTCTGAAACTACCAAACCAGTTACAAAAAGAGTCGCCACGCGCTCGTTTGCAAATTGACAATGTGGGACGTTTGCCCATTGCTTTGATCGAAGGCATTCCCGTTGGATCAACCGTGATGGCAACGATTCGTCTCGTCAGTCGGTCGACGCCAAGTGTCGTTGACTATGAATTTGTGGCTCAGTTAAGCAACATACAGGCAACACAAACAATTTTGAGTGCTGACATGGGGCCAGATTCAACAATGCGTAAAAGTGCTGTTCAGTTGCGATTTGACACCAAGCATGCGCCTGGTCTTTTTGCGGGATAGAACAATGGCCAACCGCAATCTATCTGCTGATTTCTTGCTTGCTCAAGCATATGTTGGTGCTGCTTTGCCGGAAGAAAACTATGACTGTGCGCATTTCTTCTTGCAAGTACAGAGAGAGGTATTTGGAAACTTATTATCGGTGCCCCATAAATTTGAAAAGCACAAGCGCGGGGCGGCTGGAAGGGCTGTGCAAATTCGTGCCGCGCGCGATGAATTGGCAATACGCTTAGATCAACCTTTGCACGGCTGTGCTGCATTGTTGGTGACGCGCACAGAAACTGGTGGTCGCTGGCATATCGGCACGGTATTTGAATTCAATGGCGAGTTTTGGATTTTGCACACCAGCCGCGTTACCTCTGGTGCTGCCCTGAATCGTTTGCGTGATTTTGCGTGGCGCGGCCAATCAATTGAGGGCTACTACCTATGCAAATAGCAGAGCTTACTCAACCGTTGATGTTGTCTGATCAAAGACGCGTCCGTCTTGTGGTAACACCACATCCATTCGTCATTCAAAGTCAAATAAGTATTGATGTCGATCTTTCGTTCGATCCAATTCTTAAAAATATTTTAATGAAATATGGCATTGGTGAAAGTTGGTTGGTTGAGTTAAGTGGCATGCGAGTGCCTTTTGATATGTGGTCGCGTATACGCTTAAAGCAGGGGCAAATTATTGAGTGCCGACCTTTGGTACAAGATAAAAATACCCTGCGAGGGGTTGCATTCTTGGTCTTGGCTTGGTACACCCTGGGGTATGGTAACGGGCCTTTGTTGGCCGCCACAGGCACAACAGCTGGCACTTTTTCTGCTTATGCAGTGGGTGCTGCTGCTTTCTTTGTTGGTGCCACTCTGATCAATCGTGTGTTGCCCATACCAACACCTGGCATGATGCAGTTGTCCACTAATAAAGTGGCGCCAACCTACAGTTTGTCGGGTGGACAAAACTCGATGCGACTATGGGAGCCAATGGCTATCGTTTGGGGGCAACCCTATTGTGTGCCTGATTTGGCATCGCAGCCTTACACCTATTTCAAGGGGGGTAAGCAAATCCTTGTGCAAACCTTCCATGCCGGACTAAATTGTCAATCGATTGACACACTAAGAATTGGCCAAACATCTTTAAGCTCATATAAAGATGTGTCTCTGTACGCAAAGGGATTTCCTGTTCCTCCATCCAATTCTTCACCTAATTTGCCTGCGAATAATGTTGATTCAATTCCAGGCGCTTTGCTTGATTTTTCGGGCGCAGACACTGTCAGTGTCACACGAACAACAAGCCCCAATACGGTGAGGATTGAAGTTGATCTAGAGCTATCTCTTTTTACGGTCAATCAAAGCACGGGTAAATATGAAACCAAAGGTGTTGGCATTGAAGCTATTTATTCGCGGGCAGGAAGAGGTGAGTGGTATGCCTTCCCTGAAACAAATTGGCCAATAACTGGTACTGCATTTGAGGTCTTTAACAACACCACTGAGCCTCTCAGAATTACTTTGTCGGTAAATGTTGCGCCTGGACAATACGATGTTCGCATGACAAAAATGACAAAGAACACGCTGTTGTCAAATGAGCAAAACTCTGTGACATGGAGTCAGTTGAAATCATATCAACCTGATTTGACAAATTATCCTGGTCAGTCTTTGTTAGCTGTTTGGATTCAGGCTAGTGGTCAACTCAATGGTGCATTGGTAGATTTCAATTGGGTGGCCACCGCAAGGCCAGCACCTATTTGGAACGGCGCCGGATGGGTGACTGCTACCAATCGCGGAAATGGCTTGAGTAACCCTGGTGTGCAAATTTTGCAATATGCCCGCGGTATTTATGACGAAAACAACCAACTCATTGCAGGCCTTGGGTGGCCTGACAGTCGTATTGATATTGAAGGCTTGAAAAAATTCATGCTGTGGTGCACAGCAAATAACTTTACTTTTGACGCCATCATTCAGCAGGCCATGAGTCACGATGACATGCTCAATGTCATTGCCTATGCTGGAATGGGAAGCATTGGATGGCCAGACGGTCGATTGAGTGTGTTGTTTTTGGACAGTGCCGCACCCGTTGAGGGCGTGATCAACATGGCCAACATCAAGGCCAAATCATTCAGCGTAAATTATGCGGTGTCAGACCGTGCTGATGAAATTGAATATGGTTACTTTGACCGTGCAAACAACAATAGCTGGAACAGTTTGCGTGTTTTGGCGCCTGGCGTCACCATGCCAACTGGCACCGCACGATTGAGCAATATTGGTATCACATCAGAGGCGCACGCAGCCATTTTGGCCAGATATTCAATGGCTCAGAATGTTTATATGACTAAGTCAATCACATTCGAGCAGGATATGGAATTTTTGACTTATCGAAAAGGCACGGTTTTGGCGTTGAGTCACGATCTAACGCAATGGGGTTATGGTGGCCGTATAGATACAGCGCAGAACTTTGGTGGATTTCTTACTTTGATGTTGGATGATTTGATTCCTGCAACTGGGCCAAATGGAGAGGTCAGTAGGGTGATTGGTTTGCGATTACAGGGTGAAACTCAATACCGAATTTTCAATGTCAAGCCGTTCACCGGCAGTGTCAGACAAGTTACTTTGGCGACACCTTGGCCAGATGGCGTAACCTCGCCAAATGGGCATGAGGCTTTGTGGATTTATGACTTCAAACCAACGCCTGGCCTGAAAGTTTTGGTAACTGGCATTGAGCCATCTGATAACCAAGAGGGTGCAAAAGTCACGGTCACGCCGTTGCCAGATGAATTTTGGACTTATGTCAGAACTGGTGCCTACACAGCGTCACCAAATCGAAGTTTATTGACAAGATTACCCAAAGTGACTGCTGCAAAAGTCACAGAAATGTTGAAGCGTCAGGGTAATTCATACGCAACAGATTTGACGGTCAGTTTTGATGTCACTGGCCCATGTGCTCAAACCGAGGTGTGGGCGGGCACTACGCCAACGCAGTTGTCTATGCTGGGTAAAACGCCCTCACAATCATTCACTTGGTCGGGCGTTTTAGATCAAACATGGACGATCGAGCTCAGACCTTATAACGATTTCGGTCAGTTGGGCGGTATATTAAAAATTACTTATGTTGTGATTGGCTTGGCTTTTCCGCCATCTGATGTCACTGGGCTTACAGTAAAAATTGAAAATAATGGTATCCGCATGACATGGGATGCATGCCCTGATATTGATTACAAAGAGACGGTGATAAAAATTGGCAATTCATGGGCTGTTGGTTCTGAAATATTGAGAAAAAGTTCAACATCTCATTTGCTTGACTTTAGGCGCGCTGGATTATTTAATTTTCTTGCCAAACATATTGACACAGTGGGCAAAGAAAGCAATACAGCTGCGATCAGTTCTTTCGAGGTCACGGCACCAAGTGCTCCAGTTAATTTGCGGTTACTGGCGCTTAATTCGTCACTGCAGGCATCGTGGCAAGAGCCTGTGCCTCGTTTGACTGATCAGCCTATTAATCGTGTTGAATTGTCTTGGGACAATTTTGTAACAATCATTGACGCCAAAAAAGCCACATCAGCGGTATTTGATTGGCGTGGTATTTCGACACACACCTTATCAGCACGGTATGTGGATATTGCGGGTAATGTTGGATCAACTTCTACAGTTGGTTTTTCTGTGCGTGCCCCGTCAAGGGTAACGGTTACAAGAGCAAATATTCAAGAAAACGAAGTTAGTCTTGGTTGGTCTGATGCAAAAACAGATCAGCCCATTAAAAGCTATGCGTTCTATACATCTTTGGTGACTGAGAGTTTTTCTGCTGCGCTGCTGTACGGTAAGGCGGGCGCAGACTCACGCAGTGATGTCATCAAATTTTTTAGCAGTGGCCAAAAGAGAATTTGGCTTGTTGCAGAAGATGTTGCAGGAAATTTGAGTGAGCCCACTTTCATTGATGTTTCAGTATCACTGCCAGGCAACTTTGCTTTAATTACTTCATGGGATTTTAGTTTTACGGGTCAGGGTGTTAACACATATTTAAGCAATGGGGTTCTTTATCTCCCATTTAATACTACAGAAACCTGGGGACAACATTTTTCGTCAAATGGTTGGCAAAGCCCACAGAACCAAGTAGATGCAGGTTTCCCTTTTTATGCGCAGCCAACTGCACTATCCGGCAGTTATTCAGAAGTGCGTGACTTGGGAAAAATAATCCCAAGCGTCACCATAAAAGTAGTTATTCAGAGCGCAATTGTTGCTGGCAACCCTGTGTCAAGTACGCTCATTGAGTGGAGTTCTGACAATATTAGTTTTATTGCTGCGCCTATCGGGGCAGTTGATGCTCAAGCTAAAAATGTCAGATATGTCAGGGTGACCTATAAGGTTGACTCTGCTGATCGTAAGGGTGTTTTGTCTTTACAGAGGGTCAATATCACTATTGGCGGCGAAGAAAAAACCGAGTTTGCCGAATTATTTATTCGCGCAGCTGATGTCAATGGCACAAAGTATGTCACCACAAAGGGTTTTTTTGATGTGGTGGGTGTTCAGGTGACGCCTAAATCAAGCGCATTGGGTGTTTCGTCAGGATTTGGCAGGACGCCGGAGGCATATTGGACAGATACAAATGCGCCCACTGTGCCCGCTGAAGTGTATGTGGTTGGTTACAACGCCAGTGGGCAAAGAACAGACGGATATGTGAGCTTGCAAATTAATGGAACATAAAAGGATTTGATATGGCAGATAAAAATGATTTAAATGAACCAAAAGTTGATTCAAACTACCTTGATGTTCTAGACTCTTTGCGAGGTCATATTTCTCGATTGTGGAAAGGTGACTATGCGGGCATGACTAACCTGGTTACTGGAATGCGAAGATGGGTCACTCTTTCAAATTCAAATATCAAGTTGGTCTCTCGCAATGCCGATGGGTCAGAGTCAACTTTATTTGATAGTTCAAGCAAGGCAGATGTTTTGGCGCTTGCGGAAAAAGCAAATACATCAGATGTGAATACGGCGCTTGCGGCAAAAGCAAATACATCAGATGTGAATACGGCGCTTGCGACAAAAGCAAATACATCATATGTGAATACGGCGCTTGCAGAAAAAGCATCGTTGCAACAAGTCGAATCTATGAAATTGTTTGATAAAAATACTCAGGGCTGGTTAAATGTTAAAGATCAAAGGTCTAAAGGTATTTTTTATACAAATACCACTTCAAAAATAATGATTGTCAATATAGGTATGTTTTTTTATGGTGGGATCTCAGGCTTTAGTGCGGAATTTGGACATTCTGTTGCCGGTTATTATTTTCCTGAAACTTATTCGGTTGTGGGTAATGTAGGAGGCCCCGCTTCTTTTTGGAAGAATGTAACAATTATTGTACCGCCTGGGAAAAATTATTCTTTTGATTTTTTGCCATTGCCCAGTCCTAGCCAATCATACATTTACACTTGGTATGAATATAGAGAATGAATATAAACAGGATTTTATATGAAATATTTTATTAATAAAACAAACCAAATTTTTGCTTTTGAATCTGATGGCAGTCAAGATGAATTCATCGATGACGATCTCCAGCCTATATCAAAAGAAGAAGCCGATCGAATTATTTCTGATTTGCAAAAGCAAAACCAAAAGATATTGACTTACGCGGATAAAAGAAGATTTGAGTATCCGCCTATTGGTGACCAGCTAGATGCACTTTGGAAAGGTGGGGCTGCACAAGAAGAAATGGCGCAGCGTGTGAAGGCGGTCAAAGATAAGTACCCCAAACCTGAATAAAAGATGAGGCGACTGAGTCGGGTGCGCTAACACCCTTCGCAGCCGTCATCCACAGTCAGTGCCTGTGAGCAACCAAGGCCTCACCACCCTCCGGAGGGCGGGGCCAGTTTAACAACATTAAATGGCTCACTCACTATGGCATCCCCTATCATCCCCTGGATTGGCGGCAAGCGACGCATTGCCGATCACATACTTCCCCGTTTTCCAGCACACACCTGTTATGTGGAGGTCTTTGCTGGTGGTGCAGCACTCTACTTTCTCAAAGCGCCGTCGGAGGTCGAGGTCATCAACGATGTCAACGGTGATGTCGTCAACCTATACCGAGTTGTGAGGAGCCATCTTGAAGAGTTTGTACGCCAATTCAAATGGGCGCTGAGCAGCCGCGAAATTTTCAAATGGACACAAATCACCCCAAGTGAGACGCTGACCGACATTCAGCGCGCTGCGCGGTTTTACTACTTGCAGCACCAGGCATTTGGTGGTCGCGTAGAGGGACAAAATTGGGGCACGGCAACCACGGCGCCTCCGGTCAATTTGCTGCGCATTGAAGAGCAGCTGAGCGCGGCTCATTTGCGACTGAGCAATTGCTACATCGAGCGGCTGGATTGGTCGGCTTGCATTGATCGCTATGACCGTGCGCACAGCTTTTTCTATCTTGACCCACCTTACTGGCAGACTGAAGGGTATGGTGTGCCATTTGAGTGGCCAGAATACGAAAAAATGGCCGAAAAAATGCGTAGCATCAAGGGCAAAGCAATTCTCAGCATCAATGACCATCCCGACATCCGTGCTTGTTTTGCTGAATTTGATATTCTTGAGCTGCCGATCAAGTACACAGTCGGTGGCGGCGCCAACGCGGTTGATCGAACTGAACTCATCATCAGCAGCTGGGACACATCTGCTGAGCCAGCGGGGTTGTTCTAATGTTTCGCGTCATGTGTTGCATGACGGCCTGGACATTTTTTTTCTGCCGAGCCGACTTGCTTTTTTGCCTGATCGTGGCGCTGCTTGTTTTTTGGCGGGGGGGAGTTGTCGGCTAAAATAAGGGCAGTTTTTGGATGATTTTGTAGTCATTTGGGTGGCTACCCCTCAGAAATCCCCAAAAAATCGTTGAGACCCGCATGTTTATTTACTTTGCGATTCCGGTCTCGGGCACCATTCGTTGAAATCAAACGAAATCAGAAAGTCTCAAAACCCGCATGTTTACTGGCATTGCGGGTTTTTTGTTGTCTCAAGATGTGTCAGGTGATAGCATGCCATCACGGTACTTCGACGGTACTT
>JACCDZ011820678.1_pt1 | contig 21977 bp, 17 predicted proteins | sample 7449551 | NCBI WGS metagenome assembly JACCDZ01 (sample SAMN15323452, study PRJNA562643) | freshwater metagenome | isolation source: river surface water | place: USA:Blue River Watershed | collected 2017-08-18 | reverse complement strand
TGCAATCGATACGTTTCCTCGCTCCACCACAGCCGGTCCGTCAGAAAATCCAACAGCCACCCGCCGAGTTTCCCGATCACCTCTGTTTGAGCCATCAACGCAAGCTGCTGCTTATGGTGGGTGATATCTTCTGCAATTCCCGCAATGCGATTTTCTCTCCCAGCCATTCGGACGCGGCGATCGGAAATCCAGCGGATATGGCCATCCCGTCCCACAATCCGGTACTCACAATGGAACACTGCCGTCATCCCGCCACTGACAAATCGATCATGGCTTGTCTTCACCCGCAGACGGTCATCCGGATGAATTGAGTCGAGCCACAGCGACCAGTCTTGATAGATTTCTTCGCGCTCGATACCCCAGATAAAGGTAAACGCCGCATTGACATACACGACCTGGCGTTCGTCCGACGTCACATCCGCGATCCAGAATGCTGCCCCCACCGACTCAGCAAACTGCTGCCACCGAGCTTCACTCTCCCTCAAGGCTTCTTGTGCACGGTTACGCTCGGTCACATCGCGCTTGATTCCGACATAGCAAACCGGTTGACCCAGAGCATCCTTCACGGTAAATGCTGTGAGATCCAGCGTGAGTGTTGCACCATGCTTTGTCCGGCTCTCCACCTCACCACGATAAGTACCCGTGGCACATAGTGATTGCCCTACACGCGCGAAGGCCTCCTCTCCTAAATGGATCGCGGGAGTCTTCCCATTGAGTTCATCTGTCGAATAACCGAGAATCTGTTGGTGCACACTGTTTTGCTGTAGATACCGTCCATGAAGATCAATGACTGCAATGCCGTCGATTGAGTGGGTGAAGATCTCTTGGTAGAGTCTTAGCTGCTCTTGGATGCGCTTCCGTTCGGTAATGTCTGTAGCAATGACACCGATGGCAGAGAGCTGTCCCGAAACATCAGGCACGGGGAACTTCGCGACAATACTGGTACGCAGCCCATCTCGCTGTTGCGTAACCTCCTCGAACTCCTGTCCCAGACCGCTGACCAATACCTCTCGATCATGTGCTTGAAATAGAGCGGCCTGTTCCGGAGAGAATACTTCCTCATCTGTTCTCCCCAGTGCCATACCAGAAGTAAGCCCAAATACCTCATCGAAGCGCCGGTTGGTATACAGATACTTCCCATTATGACTCTTGAGGCAAGTCACATTTGGCGCATGGTCAAAAAATTGCCGAAAGCGTTCCTCGCTCCGGCGCAGTGCCTCAGTCCGATCGCTCACCTGACGTTCCAATGTCGCATTGAGATTGGCCAGCGCTTCTTCCGCTTGCTTCCGTTCCGTGATGTCGGAAAACATCCCAAGAATCGCCGGCTTGCCATCCCACGTGATCCGCCCGGCTTCAACCTGAACCGGGATCGTCGTGCCATCCATCCGTACATACACTCGCTCTGCACTATGGACAGATACACCGCCCCCGAACAGTCGTGTGACACTGTCGCGAACCTCTTGATGGTAGTCGGGATGGATGAACTCAAACGTCGGTCGGTCGAGAATCTCCTGCGGATCCCGCGCACCCATCAAAAGCGCACCGGTTCGATTCAGGTAGACGGTCCGTCCTTCACAGAACACAAAGACACCGGATGGGGATAGTTCAACCAAGGTTCGGTACCGTTCTTCGCTCTCCCGTACCAATGCCTCCATCCGCTTACGATCGGTGATGTCGATATGGGATCCGAGGAGATGGATTCTCCGGCCATCGGTCTCGGTCACAAAGGAGGCACGTGACTCAATCCACCGATACGTGCCATTCTTGTGCCGCAGGCGAAATTCTTGTCGATAGTCCCCTTCCGGCACGGCCCGATACTGCATGGCGTAGGCGATAGCGCTCTCACGATCGTCGGGATGCAGAAGGCTCGTCCAGGTCTCAAATGCATCTGGAAGCTCTGTCCCGCTATAGCCTATCTGTCGTTTCCACTCCTCGGAAAAGACCACGGCGTTCGTTTCAGTGTTCCAGTTCCATAACCCAGTGCCTGAGGCATGAAGCGCTTGTTGGAGTCGCTCCCGGGAAAGCCGGAGTTCCTCCTCAATATGACGATGATCCGTGATATCCAACACGCTGTTCGAGACAAAAACAGGACGACCGTCGCCATCTCGACAGACTTCTCCACGGCAATGGATCGCACGAGTCGTACGGTCAGGACGGACGATGCGACATTCGACGTCGTAAGCTGTGCCCCCCTTCAGTGCAGTGTCGATCACATCCTTCACACGCGCCCGATCCAGGTGGTGGAGGGAAGCCACAAATGTGTCATAGGAGACAGCCCCGTTTCCGGGCTCATAACCGAAGATCCTAGATAGCTCCTCCGACCAGTGCACAGCCCCGCTATCTAAATCCCAATCCCAGCTACCCAGATGCGCACGTGCTTGAGCTTCCAGGAGCTGACGCTGTTGTTGTTGGAATTTTGTCTCGGAATGCCGTCGCTGGAGCTCAGCTCCTGCCCGCGAGGCAAAAACAGCCATCAGCGATCGCAGTCGATCGGTGTTGCGCAACGGTTTGGCATCCATGAGAGCGAGCAGCCCCATGACCGCGCCGTCTTTTGTCCTGAGCGGAACTCCACAGTATCCCTCGACGCCCAACTGAGCCAACCGCCCAAAGAGTGGGAACACCGCCCTGACATCTCGTTCAAAACAGGTAAAGGACTGACCAAGCGCGGTTTCGCACGGAGTATTCACCAGGGGATATTCGAAGTTATCGACGAGACTGCCGTTGGCTGAGACGGCGAGGGTACGGATCTTCTTCACCGGACGGTGGTGGATCTCCCCAACGACGGCATACTGCACACCCAATACCGAGCTCAGATGGCAGACGAGGGTTGAGAAGAAGTCTTCCCCGGTCTCCGCAGCCGTCCCGGCAACGATCGCGCGCAACATATCGGATCGTTCGCGCAAATCTTGTAACTCGTCGTCTCGCTGTCGCGTGAACTCCTGTAAAGTCTGATCCCGCTCCGTCAATTCCCGTGAAAGGTCCGCGACCTGCCTACGCAACAAGTCCAATTCAGCCAGGTGACTGGTCGAATTCATGATGGGACTCCTCCCTCAGCGCTCTTTCGCAACTTCCATTCGACTTGTTCCGGCAACGACCTCACGGCGCAACACTGGGTGCAATGAAGGCATGTACCGGAAAAACCGAGGCTCTCAGCCCAAGGCTATTGGTTCCTAATCACCAGGAACCAAGCGGGAGCTAGTCTCCTACGACCACGGGTGAAAGTCTAGATCCAAATGGCCTGAAACTTCTGAAGGAACTCGCGCAGAAACCGTACAGATCGATGGAACCAGAGGCAGGATTCCTGTCCCTGATGCCTCTGCAGGTGATTTTTTAACCGTTTGATTAATTGGAATAATCAGGTGAATATTTTTGGTAGGTCAAGGAGAATCCTGGTCCCGTGCCGAGATTCAGATCGTACAGCAAACACCCCGCCGGCTTTGTGCGCTCGTGCCGCCATATTTTCTAAGCCCTGGCCAACACCCTGAACCGACTTTGGGTCGAACCCGATACCGTTGTCCGTTACCGTCAGACGGACTGATCCAAGGAACTGACGCAATGACACGGTAATATGTGTGGCTTGGCTATGACGAAGGGCGTTACTCAATGCTTCCCTCACAATATTCATGAGATGGAGCGCGGGTTCAGGTGAGAAATACTGCCCCACCTTGTCATCGATCCGTACCCGGCATTGAATGGACGATGCCCCGCACATCATCTGGACCATAGTTCGTAAGTCCGCTATAAAATCGCCACCTTGCATAACATGATCCTCAAGCCCTGAGATGAAATTACGGATCTTCTCGATGACCTGGTTGAGTTGGCCAATGGCCTGTTCCAATGTCGCGATAAAATGATCTGCGGTCAACTCAGGTTGGCGTTTCATCATTGACCGACACGCTTCCAACCCGAGCCCAGCCGCATAGACTGATTGAAGAATATCGTCATGCAGGTCCTGGCTGATCCGTTCTCGATCTTGTAACGCCGCATTCAGATCTCGTTCGTGCTGGAGCAGCGTTTCTTCCATCCGCTTCCGCTCCGTGATGTCTGTCGCCGCTCCAAGTACCATGTGGAACCGCCCGTGGTCATCAACGATCGGTCGCTTGATGGTCTGTAACCAGCGCGTCTTTCCAGACCAATCCGTAAACTTTTCCTCGGCAATAAAGCACTCCTGCAGGGACGTCATGACTTGGAGATCCTTTTCGCGGGAAAACTCCACCTCATCCCAATGGGGATTAAAATCAGCGTCTGTCTGCCCGATCAAATCGTGCACCGTTGTCCCATAACAGTCAGCAACCGCCTTATTGGCCATCGTAAATCGCCCGTCGCCATCTTTGGCAAAGATAAAATTCGGCGAGCCATCGATGACCTGCCGCAACAAACCATGTGATCGGCGCAACTCGTCCTCAGCTCGTTTCCGATCTGTGATGTCATCCCCAACTGTCACCCTGCATGGTTTCCCATTCAACTCAATGAGCTCCGACGACAGGAGGAAGCGGCGTACATCGCCGTTGCTGGCCCGGAAATTCGCCTCCAGGTTACGGACCGGACCAGCTTGTTTCAATCTCTCGCGGAGACGGACTTGCTCCTCCGCCGGCCCCCAAACCTCAAGCTCTGAACTAATCTGGCCTGCACTTTTTTCCGCGTGATGACCCAACAGCTGACTGGCCGCATCGTTGACTTCTACCAGCTGCCCGGTTTCGAGCTCACTAATAAAAATGGGATGGGGACTGGTCTTGAACGCCTTGGCAAACCGCTCCTCGCTCGCCCGTAACGCTTCTTCCGCTTGCTTGCGCTCCGTGACGTCGGAGATCAGCACGATGAGGGCGGGGGAGCTGTTCCACACGATCCCGGCGATTTCCATTTGAACGGGAATCGACGTTCCATCTTTCCTGAGATAGGTTCGTTCCGCGCTATGGACCGAGACGTTTCCAGCGAGCACCCGTTGGGCATTGTCACGGACATCGCGGTGGTAATCTGGGTGCAAAAAGTCAAACATCGATCGCCCAAGAAGCTCCTGAGGATCTGTCGCCCCCAGAAGAAGAACACCTCTATGGTTGACGTACACGGTCCGTCCGTCACAGAAGACAAAGACTCCGGATGGTGACAGGTCGACCAGCGTACGGTATCGGTCTTCACTCTCTCGTACCGCTTGCTCCATGCGTTTACGATCCGTCACGTCCATATGTGAACCGAGGAAGCGGATCCGGCGACCGTCAACGTCTGCCACCAACGCGGCTCGAGACTCAATCCATCGATAGGTTCCATCTTTGTGCCGTAGCCGATACTCCTGCCGATATTCTCCATGACGTTTACGGACAGCGTCCTGCAAGCACACCATGACACGATCATGATCCTCCGGATGCAACAGACCTTCCCACGTCTCGAATGAGTCCGAAAGCTCCATCTTTTCGTACCCAAGCTGACGCGTCCATTCCTCTGACAGGGTCATCTCGTTGGTATGCGTGTTCCAGTCCCACAGTCCGATACTCGATGCTTGGAGCGCTTGCCTCAGCTTGTCCTGCGAGGAACGCAACGTTTCTGCGATGCGCGTCCGCTCGGTCACGTCCAGGACAGACCCAGACATGCGACAGGGCTTCCCCTGATCGTCTCGCAAGACCTCCGCACAGGAATGAATGGTCCGCACCTCACCGTTGGGACGCACGATCCGATATTCCACATCGTACGACGCACGCCCCCCCAAGGCATGATTGATGGAGGCCATGACCCGATCACGATCTTCCGGAAACACTGCCGCCACAAACCCATCAAAGCTCAGCTGATCTGCCCCAGATTCACGGCCGAAGATCCGATACAGCTCAAGCGAACACCGAACAGCCCCGCTCTCGATTTCCCATTCCCAGCTACCCAGATGCGCGAGGGCCTGAGCCACTCGGAGATGCCGAGTTCGTTCGTGAAGCACACTGTCTCGCTCGGCCAGTTCGCGTACGAGATGAGCAACTTGTTGACGCAGGACATCGACAAGAGAGAGGGGGCCGTTCATGATGAAGCTCCTTAGCCCTGTGATGGGAATAGCCGAATACTAGCCGAGGTAGTGAAAGAGTGAGATTGACGGCGCACTGTCATGACAGACCGTCCACCTAGCACGACTAGGGCCAAATGGTCTGCAGTGTCCTATTATGTGGGTGCGAAAGTCTAGATCCAACCAGCACATCGCCTCAAGAATTACCACCCCCTCTCACTAACACTCTTCGTGTCTACACTGGAGGAGATCAGGCACTCCAATCAAGGAGCCATGCTTGGATGAGAGCGATTGACCGTTATAGGGAAATGCGAAATCGTCTGATACTATCGAGGCAAGAACCAGATTAGGAGAGGCCGTGAGTGAGGAAATCGCTCGGTACATCGGTCCATACGAATAGACTGGAGCACAAGACCCGTTGGACGACGTATAACCGATGGAAATCACCGTTGGGGGTTAGGATGAGTCCCTGTAACCATACAACGATGAATCCTATGGTGCCGAAGGCGGGACTTGAACCCGCACGGCTTGCGCCACACGCCCCTCAAACGTGCGTGTCTGCCATTCCACCACTTCGGCACTCAGCAGGATGTTGCCACGAACCCTGCCATCGTATGCTTGGGGTGCTCACCACGACGACGGTCTGAAACGTCCGTCATCGGATTTCGCTCACACCGGCCTTCTCGCAGGCTTCTCTCACGAACCCTGCGTTGAAACCCCCAAGTCAGGATTATGAGGGGAAAGGAAGCTGTATTATAGAAGTAGCCCAAAATTCTTGTCAATGAACGAATCGTCCGGTAGAATTGCGCTCTCAATTCACATCTCCGGTGCACTCGCATGATACAGACTGATCAACGAGACCTTGCTTCTACGGTTGCTGCATTCTTTGATGTCGATAATACAATCTTACCCGGCGAAGCAAGTGAGTTGAGATTTTTTCGTTGGCTGTGGCGTCGCGGGATTGTCGGGTGGCCTGAAGCTCGAGACAGCGTGGCGTGGCTCCTACGACATATTCCTCCCCTCTCGCTCCATCCTCTCCGCCAACGGAAGTTGTACTTGACCGGGAAGCCTTCGCAGGTGACTGAACCACTGGGTGAAGAATTTTGTCGGGAAGAACTCTGTCCTCGCGTCTCGGCGATCGCCATGCGAAAACTCGATGAACACCGCCAGGCAGGTCACGCCATCATTTTCGTGACCGGATCGCTCGACTTTCTGATCGCACCGGTCGCTGATGCACTTCGAGTGGATCGGTGTTTTGCCAGCCGGTTAGAGCAGCAGCAGGGTCTCTATACGGGGTTGCTGGTGCCTCCACTCCCATATGGAGCGGGAAAACGTCAACTGATCGATCAATTGACCCAGGACCTCACATTGGATTTATCCCAATGCTATGCGTATGGCGATAGTCCGGGAGATGTAGACCTTCTCCGCGCCGTAGGACATCCAACGGTGGTCAATCCGATTCGGGGAATGGATACGATAGCCCGTCGTCATAACTGGCCGGTTGTCAGGTGGCCCTGAACGAATGCCGATGACCAGAGGTACCCCCTCTTCGGCGAATTCCATATCCATCATGAGTTAGCCTACACGTTGTTCATGCGCGTTACCGAAATCTTTCATAGCATTCAAGGGGAGTCAACCTTTGCCGGATTACCCTGCGTGTTTGTGCGCCTCACCGGCTGTCCTCTTCGCTGCACCTGGTGCGACACGGAGTATGCATTCTTTGGAGGAACAGAACAATCCATCGAGGACATTCTCGGGAGGGTTCGTTCGTATGGGTGTCCCTTAGTCGAGGTGACAGGAGGAGAGCCCTTGGCACAAGCGGACACAACGGCCCTCTTGCATCGATTGTGTCACGCCGGCTTCACGGTCCTTCTTGAAACGAGCGGTGCCATCGACACCAGCACCATCGATCCATCCGTTCGCATCATTCTGGATGTGAAATGCCCAGGGAGTGGTATGACGGACCGCATGCACTGGCCCAATGTGGAGCGGCTGAGACCGCGAGACGAAGTCAAATTCGTCATTCAGGATCGCATCGATTATGAATGGGCAAAAGACATTCTCCACCAATTCCATTTGACCGATCGCTGCCCAATCCTCTTCAGTCCAGTGTTCGGAACACTCGATCCTCGCCAGTTGGCAGAGTGGCTGCTGGAAGACCGCCTCGGTGCGCGTCTTCAGCTCCAACTGCACAAACATATTTGGGCACCCGATGCGCGGGGGGTGTGAGGCGCCCGCTGGACCATCGGAACGCCAGACATGTTGCGACCACTAGCCCTCAAGAGCTGCTAGCCATTGATCGTTCATCATTCACACAAGGAGAAACCAATGGATATCATGCGGGTTCACGCTAAACAAGGATGCGTCGACACCGACCGTACTGAAGCGCTGGTCATCCTGCTGTGCGAAGACGATAGTCTAGCAACGTCCGACGGAGCTGTGTTGGATCGAGCCCTTGGTGGAGTACTTCGGGAACTCCAGCGATCACGGGAGTTCGAAGGGAAGCTGCACGAGGTCATGCTGCTTCACACTCATGGAAAACTTCCAGCAAAGCGCCTGATTCTAGCTGGTCTTGGGAAGCGACCCCAACTAGGCCTGGATCAGATTCGCCAAGCCATGGGGTATGCCGTCAAACGAGTTCGCCAAGCAAAGGCCGGTTCCTTCACCGTCGTGCTGCCAAGCGCCGTACCACCCGGGGCTTCGGTGAGTGACCTGTCGCAGACTCTGACTGAAGGAGCGATCCTGGGAAACTATCAGTTCACGGCCTATCGCAGCGAGGGTCCGGTCGGCAAGGGCGTGGCTGCCATGACCATATTGGTCTCACAGAAGAGCCATCTGAGCCCCATTTCTGAGGGCGTCCGCCGCGGGATCGCGACCGCCGAAGCCACCGTGTTCGTTCGTGATCTCTGCAACCATCCTTCCAATGTGATGACCCCGACCAAGATCGCGAGCGAGGCCAAAGCCATAGCGAAAGACACCGGTGTAAACCTCAAAATTTTGGAGCAGAAGGAAATGGAGCGCCTTGGGATGGGGGCGTTGCTTGGTGTCGCGAAAGGCAGCCACGAACCGCCGAAATTCATTATTCTCCAGTACCATGGAGCCAAGAAGAAAGACGATTCTCCGGTCGTTCTCGTCGGGAAGACCATCACCTTCGATACCGGAGGAATTTCACTCAAACCAGCCGAGAACATGGAGCAAATGAAGGCCGACATGACCGGAGGCGCCGAGGTTCTGGCCACCGTACGGGCTGCGGCCCGGCTCAAATTACCCCTCAACCTCATCGGCATCCTTCCGGTGGCAGAAAACATGCCCGGTGGTCGCGCAATGCGCCCAGGAGACGTGGTCACCACCCTCTCGGGGAAAACCGTCGAAGTCCAAAACACCGATGCCGAGGGCCGATTGATTCTGGCGGACGGCCTGGCTTATGCCACCCGCTTTAAGCCAGCCGCACTCATCGACATCGCCACGCTGACTGGAGCCTGTGTCGTCGCCCTGGGACAATTCGCAATCGGCATGTTCGGCACCGATACAACGTTGAAGGCTGCAATCACAGGCGCCGGTCGCCGAGCCGGAGAGCGGGTATGGGAAATGCCATTGTGGGAAGAATACTTCGAGCAACTACGAAGCGATGTCGCCGATATGCGCAATATCGGTGGGCGTGGCGGCGGCATGATCACCGCCGCCCTGTTCCTGAGCAAGTTCGTGGGCGACTATCCTTGGGTGCACCTCGATATCGCCAGCACCGATTGGAGCGAGCGAGAACGAGCCTACATTCCCAAGGGCCCGACTGGTATTGGCACGAGGCTGTTGATCCAGTTCCTAATCAATCGCTCGCTGAAGCCTGAGAGCGCACAGGCATGACAATCGCTCAGGATCAGATCGGACAGCTCTTCATGATCGGCTTTGACGGTACAACCGTGTCGGCGGATCTTGCGTCGTTCATCAGAGAATGTCAGCCCGGTGGGGTCATCCTATTTGCAAGGAATCTCGAGTCGACTGAACAAATCGTCGACCTTACGAACAGCCTCCAACGCTGTAGTCCGCATTCCCCTCTCCTGATTTCCATTGATCAAGAAGGTGGACGTGTCTCACGGTTGCCGAAAGAATTTACGATTTTCCCACCATGCGACGTCCTCGGACAGTGTCACTCCTCAGAGCTAGCCTATGCCGCAGCCGCGACGACCGCAAAAGAACTGGCGGCTGTCGGGATCAACATGAATATGTCCCCTGTGCTGGACGTCAATAGTAATCCATCAAACCCCGTCATCGGCGACCGAGCATTCGGCGCAACGCCCGACCTTGTGTCTGAATTGGGATTGGCCACGGTGGGTGGCCTCCAAGACAATCGGGTGGTCGCCTGCGGGAAGCACTTTCCAGGGCATGGCGACACGACGTCGGACTCCCATAAAGAATTGCCCGTCGTAAGCGCCTCTCGCGATCGCCTCGAGCGTATTGAGTTCCCCCCGTTCCGTCGCGCCATTGACAGCGGGGTCGCCACGATGATGACAGCCCATGTCCAGTATCAGGCATTGGATGCACAAAGGCCGGCGACCTTGTCCCCGACCATCATCTCAAAATTGCTTCGCCAAGAGTTGTACTACGATGGCGTTGTCCTGACGGATGACCTTGAAATGCATGCGATCATTGATCACTACGGTATCGGAGACGCGGCTGTGCTGGCCATCCAAGCGGGTTGCGACATGCCGCTGATCTGCAAGGATCGGACTAGAGTGATCACCGCCATGCAGGCCGTTACCAAGGCTGTTACCAGCTCAGACATCTCTCCACAACGGCTGGCTCAATCCCTTGCCCGCATCCGCCGTCTGAAGGACCGGTATCTCCTTCCTTATCGACCCGTCACCATTTCTGATGCAAGATTGGCGGTGGGTTGCCGTAGCCATCGTGCGCTCTTGCGGTCCATTCACCAAACTCGAGAGCGGGTCGTGAAAGCTGAGGCATGAGCCTTTTTGAGGATTGGTTCTCTTTAGGAGACGGCTTACGGAGCGTCCCTTTCAGTAGACGGTCGCTGAGTCCGTAAGGTGCCGCTCAAAGCTAGTCTTGCTCCGTTCTCACGTCTTGTGGCATCATGAGCATTTCTGGGAGGGCCTTATGGCCTCATTGCTCGAGTACGTCGGATCTGTTCATATTTTTCTTGGGCCCTACCGCGGTAATCCCATCGCGTTGTATTTGCGACGAACAGAATCAGGCTGCCAGATCGGTCCGAAAGTGTATCCCTGGAATGATGTCACCGGTGTTGGAGAAACACCGAACAAAGCCGCTGCGGACTTTGAAGAAAGATGGAAAACAAAGGGCTTAACTGCAGATATGTATTCTGGTCCCTCCTGGGAAGGAGGCATTAAACCGGAAAAACCGGCCCCACCAAAACCTGCTGCTCCGCCGAAAGCCGTGACTCCTCCGCCAACTCCTGCCGCTCCAGTAGGAACCTCTTCAACGCCACCTACCCCGTCTGTTGCAAGTACGGCCACGCCTGGAGCCGTGTCAACTCCGGCCGACACCGCCCCAGCCACGGCTCCTACGTCGATAATATCGCCCTCCACGTAGTCCTCATCGTTCAGGTCTGGGCATGCCATACACCTCGTTGGGGCCCTCAACCGCTTTGGGTGTCTCGCTTTGAGAGCTTGCTGTGCTTCATACCGTAACCAAGGTAGACGACGATCCCCACAACAGTCCACACGCCAAAGCGGATCCACGTCGCCCATGGCAGCCCCGCCATAAGATAGAGGCAGGCTGCAATACTGCAAATCGGCACGAGAGGCATGAACGGAAGACGAAATGGGCGAGGCTGATCGGGCTTTGTATATCGCAGCAGCATGACCCCGAAACTCACCAAAACAAACGCAAAAAAGGTTCCGATGTTGGTCATATCAGCCGCATCCCCGATCTGGAAGAACGCCGAAAGAATGGCCACGACGACGCCAGTGAGAATGGTCGCGCGATGCGGTGTTCCAAATCGTGTATGAACCGTCGATAAGCCAGGGCTCAGCAGTTGATCCCGTGACATGGCAAAGAAGACTCGGATTTGCCCCAACATCATGACCACCAGTACACTGGTAATCCCAGCGACAGCTCCAATCGCGACGATCGCGGCACCCCATTTGAACCCGACACGCGTGAGTGCTTCCGCGACCGGCGCATGAATATCGATCTGCCCTACTGGGACGAGTCCGGTCAGTATGGCCGCGACAGAAATATAAAGGACAGTACAGACACTCAAAGATGCTAGGATCCCAAACGGGACATCGCGCTGAGGATTTTTTGCTTCTTCGGCGGCCGTGGAGACAGCATCAAACCCAATATAGGCAAAAAAGATGATGGCGGCAGCGGCTCGGACACCCTCGAACCCGTTCGGCATAAACGGTGTCCAATTGTCGCTGTTCACAGCAGGAGCTCCCACAGCGATAAAGAAAAGAACCACCGCCAGTTTCAGGAGCACGATCAGACCGGCAGCCCTTGCACTTTCCTTAATCCCAATCACTAGGATGGTTGTGACCAACAAGACGATGATGGCGGCGGGGAAATTCGCAATGCTGCCTTCCGGCCCACCAGCCCACTGCGGGGGATTAGTGGCCCAGTATGGCAATTCAATGCCTGCGAGCTTCAGTAGTTTATTGAAGTATCCCGACCAACCAATGGCGACCGCGACGCAGGCGACGCCATACTCTAGGATCAGATTCCATCCGGTGAGCCAGGCGAGAAACTCTCCCAAGGTGGCGTAGGAAAAGGTATAGGCAGACCCTGCAACCGGAATCATCGCCGAGAACTCGGCATAACAGAGAGCTGCCAGGGCACAGGTCACGCCGGAGAGAACGAAGGAAAGAACGATCCCAGGCCCCGCTCCAGGTCGATGGGCATCGCCCACAATGGCCGTCCCGACCAGGACAAAGATCCCAGTCCCAATAATTGCACCAATCCCCAGTGCCGTCAGGTCCCACGCCGTCAGTGTTTTCTTGAGGCGATGCTCCGGCCGCTCGGCATCGGCCAAAATTTGATCGATGGGTTTTGTCCTGAAGAGGGGATTGCTCACGACTACTCTCCGGTCGTTGGCGCAACGCTCTGGCCCGAAGAAATCACCGGCAGAAAGCTCGTTTGAACCTCACCCGTATCCGAGGGGATTACCCACTGAGAATGGTTCGGCATTTCTGACCCGCCCAGAAAGCTCATGCCCTAGTCCGCCGCGCGGCGCGTAACAGAGCCTCGAAGAGCCGACGGTGAGCCCTATGTCGGTCGAATAGGAACTCTGGATGCCATTGAATAGCAAGTAGAAATCGATGGGCAGGGGACTCAATAGCTTCAATAATACCATCAGGAGCCACCGCACTGGCGATGAGTGATGGAGCAACGGCTTTCACGGACTGATGATGTGAGCTGTTCACCATCAGTGTTTGTTTTCCGATGATCTGCTTCAGGAGGCTCTTGGGGAGGACGGTCACCGCATGGGAGACAGAGACCGCCTTCGTCTTTTGACGATGATCCATTGCGCGTGGAAGCTGTGCAGGGATATCCTGAAAAAGGCTGCCTCCACAGGCCACATTTACGGTCTGCATCCCACCACAAATCCCTAAGAGCGGAAGGTCACGTCGCCTCGCTTGACGCACCATCTCCAGCTCGAAGTCAGCACGCCGCTCACTGACCAGTGAAAATTTGTAGCGCTGCTTCTCTCCATACAGGCATGGTGGAAGATCAGGGCCGCTGCCGGTCAGGAGAATCCCGTCCACGCTGTCAAGAAGTCGTCGTCGATCGGCCGCTGCAGCCACTAACGGCAGGACTAAGGGAACACCGCCGACCTCTTCAATGGCCCGAATGTACCGGGCTCTCAGGAAGTAGGTCGGCTCGGACCCACCCATATCGTTCCTGTCACCGGCATTAAAGTCAGGAGTCACGCCGATGACAGGTTTCATCATTACTGCGCAGGTTCAGGTGCCGAAGTAGGGGCAGGAGCGAATCCCTCGTTTTCAGCCGCCACGCCCAGGAAACGAACCGGGCGATCGCCGCTGAGATGCTCTGGAGTAATGACATAGGTTCCATACACGCTGGGAACCCAAATGTTCTTCGCCGTTGACTCACTAAATCCTGAAAAGACATAGGCCAAGCCACCGACAATTCCCCCCCCGAGGGCAAACGCGGCTTTGAACGGGAAATACAAGATGGTGGCGGCGGCAGAAGCGGCACCCATACCGGCTCCCGAAGCCGTCCCTTGTAGAGAATCCGTTGACGTGGATTGACTCCAAGCCGGCGACACCAGCATCGCCCCGTATGCAATGACAACCAAAACAATCACGATCGGGAGTCTCACGTGTGGCTCCTCCTTTCTCTTCAACAGCTCAATCTGAAAAATACAGGGCCTGATCATACACGAATACTGATATGCGTTATAACAAATTCGAACCTGAATGCAACCCCCCCTTGTTGACCCATTCTGAGAGACAACACGTAAAGGCACAACTAATCAGGTGACGAGACCCAGCTCATCCAAGACGTAGGAGATCAGATGTTGAGGCTCCTTACTGATCGCTTGCTCCAATTCAACCATCAATTCCCCAGCGGGAATTCTCTGAGTATGCTTAGTCAGGCCAGGCAACAGCTGGAGATCCAATTTCCACCGGCATACGGCTTGGGCAAAAACATCACCGCTGCGTTCGTGATAACCGGACCGTTCTTGAGCCTCCACGGCCACTAAACTCTTCGCAAGTTGATCAGGCAACTGAATCCTTTGCTCAATGGCCAAGAGCTGACTGCTGCTGACCTCCACGGCAACCTGAATCCCTGCCTTCCAGCTCCGTTTCTTCACATTAAACACACAGGCCACCACATCCACTTTCCCTTCAACCGGTTCTGGCCCAAAGAAAAAGCTCACCCGATAGGCGGCGATATCGTGGGTAGATGCAGTACTCATCGATTGCTATAGTAGCATGAAGTATGGATGAACTTATGGTCTGATTGACGCCCTGAGACCTCGAAGATATGATGCAAGGCTTATGAGCCATTCTACCCATCATGCAAGAATCCGGGCGATTCAAGCCGCGCTTCTAGATCAGGAGACCGTCGAGGGATGGCTCTTCTATGATTTTCGCGGTTCAGACCCCTTGGCCTATCGGGTGTTGCTTCTTGATGCCTCCCAACATGTGACCCGCCGCTGGTACTACTGGATCCCCAGAACTGGCGAACCGGTGAAGCTCCTTCATCGAATTGAGCCGCATGTGCTGGATGACCTACCTGGCTCTTCCCGTCTCTATGTATCGTGGGAACAGCAACGCACGGCATTGGACTCCCTCTTACGAGGTCGACGGTGCATTGCCATGCAGTATTCGCCCCTCAATGCTGTGCCCTATCTCTCTAGAGTCGATGCCGGTACGATCGAGCTCGTTCGAAGCTTTGGAGTGGATGTTGTGACCTCGGCCGATCTTGTCCAACGATTTGAGGCTGTCTGGACGGAAGAACAACTGGACTCCCATCGGTATGCCGTTACAACTCTCAGACGCATTGTCGATGAGGCCTTCACCCATGTAGCCTCGTGCCTCACACACCAACGTCCCTTAACCGAGTACAGCCTGCAACAATTCATTCTCTCTCGAATTCACGCTACGGGAATGACGACCTCCAGTGCGCCAATCGCAGCTATCGATGCCCATAGCGCCGATCCCCACTACTCACCAGGTGAATCCGCCTCATCTCCGATTACCCGGGACAGTCTCGTTTTGATTGATCTTTGGGCGAAACGAACGACACCAGGCTCCGTCTATGGAGACATTACCTGGACTGGCTATACGGGACAACAGGTGCCACCAAAGCATCGCTTAGTTTTTGAGCATGTCCGACAAGGGCGCGATGGGGCCTTATCGTTTATCCAGGCACAACTGGCAACAGGACGATTTCCCTTTGGCTGGGAAGTCGATGATGTCTGCCGGGGCAAGATCCGTGAGGCAGGATACGGCGAGTATTTCATTCATCGTACCGGCCATTCAATCGGTGAGGAAGTTCATGGCAATGGAGCCAACATTGACAATCTTGAAACGCATGATGGGCGTCAGATCCTCCCCCACACCTGCTTTTCGATAGAGCCGGGCATCTATCTCCCTGGCGAGTTCGGTATTCGGAGCGAAATCGATGTGTATGTAACGGATCAAGAAGCCATCGTACATGGCTTGCCTCTGCAAACCGAGATTGTCTCCCTTCTCTAATATAACGCGCCGGGTTATTGGCTTGACGCTTTCTTGACAGTCCATCAAAGAGACAGCTACAGTCTTTGGGTAACGACTCCTCTGACGCTCATCGCGAGGTCATCCTTGTTTGGTACGATGGGGTTTTCCGAGCTCATCATCATTCTTGTGATCGTGTTCATCATATTTGGGGCAGGGCGCTTGCCGCAAATCGGCGAGGGAGTCGGCAAAGCGTTAAAAGGGTTTCGAAAGGAAGTGAACGACGTTCCTCAGCCCAGCACTGATCAGGCTCCTCAGGAAGCACCTCCCCAACAGCCAACTCGGATTTCGCCCATGGCCTCCACAAATGCGGTCGTTACACCCACCGAAACTTCGCCGGGAACAACCGGGGTAAATACCCCCTACATTCCCGGCCCAGAGCTGACCCCTGGAACCACAGCCTCGTTTCTTTACAATACAAGTTCTCAAGCCTCTCGCACGTCAGCAGCTCCTTCACAACCACCCGCATCGTCACTGTCCAGCCAGGTCGTCTCAATGGAAGAGCGGGCAACAAATCCCGTTCCAATAGCCCAAGCGTACCCACCTCTGCCTGCAGGAGCTCAGACAAAACCGGTAACAAAACGCCCTTCAGCGATCGTCAATCAGGAAGGAGTTGCCCGCGTGCAGGCGCAACAAGCCGCGCTCAAGTCGAAGACTTCACCTTCAACCGTTGGTGTATCATCTAACGATCTGCAGAGTCTCGGTGAGGGTCTAGGAGAGGTCGTACGCACATTCCGTCAAGCCGTGACTGACATCCGAAGCAATGTCGACCCCCAGATGCGCACGATCCAAGCTGAGGTAGACGCCGCCCAAAAAGAAATTCAACAATCCATCGAAGCCACAAAAGAGATTCCAACGATACAAGACGGTTCCCCGAAATCAAGCTGAGTCTAATCGCATACATTTCGCCTCTACTCATTCCTGTTCTCACTCAGAGAAACAGACACCAGAATTATCCGATCAATTTGAACCCCACGCCTTCTCAATGTCATGTCTTGAACCTGGAAAACCTGGCAGGAAAGATGGGTGCGGGGGAAAAATCGTCGCGAGCTCAACAGTCAGGAATATCCCGTCGAATAGTTTTAGGATGGGGTTCGACTTCGATTCAGTGCCTCGACAAGACTAACTAGATCCTCCTGTATCTTCTCATCTATATCCATGAACTGAATGCCCATACCGGGAAAGAGGAGGTATCGTTCCGGCTTGTGACGAGCCCAGGCAACCTTCGCCTTGGCCTTAAGTTTCTCCGTGGGTCGATCCGGGAGTGCAAACTCAACCGTGAGTTCGGTACCAGGACTTAGCGGAGCACCGCTCTCGATAAAGAGCCCTCCTCCGCCAATTCCTCCCGTGAGGCTATCGAATTGTTTTCCTTCTGGAGTGGTGTAGCGGACCTTCAGAGCGAGAGGGGCCCGCGGTTGCGCACGACAGTGAGCAAACCTCGCATCCTCATTAGTTGCCAGTACTCGTTCGATAAGTGAACCCCACGATACATTGCCAAGCAACTGACCTGACATGTCATGCACATGAATCGTTTCTTGCTGAGCATCAATGATCAACGACTTACCACGATGACCTGCAGTAGAAACAACAGGAAGCTTCATATAGAGACGATGTTGTCCTGATGGCTCGATTCGTACAGGAAGTTAGGCTGCTTGACTCGTCACCTGGGTTGCTTTCACAACTTCATGAATTTGATCACGTACTCTCTCTTCTACTTCGGTAAATCGCACTCCCATTCCTGGACTGAAGGTATATTGATCAGCCTTTGGACACACCCAAGCGACAGTTCCCTTGGCCGGAAGCCAGTGATCTGGTTTTTGAGGAAGCGAAAACTCCATGGCCAATTTAGTTCCGACGGGAAGGGGACTGTGGCTTTCGATAAATAGTCCGCCGCCGCCAATACCACCAGCACGACTCTCGAATTGCTGCCCTTCTGGCGTGTTGTAGCGCACTCTAAATGTGAGGGAAATCCTCGGTTCCACCCGAACTTCCTTCTGAACTGGTATCCTACGATAGGCAAGAACTTGATCGATCACAACATCCCATGACAAACTACCAATAACATCCCCGTTTCCGCCCAATAGCGTCACCATTTCCCGTTCCACATCAACCTGGAGCACTTTGCCTTTGTGGCGAAGGCTTGTCAGTACCGAATACTTCACACGCTCTCCCTCCACTGGGTCATACGTGTTAAGTATAGCTGGGCGTTTCTACTTGTCGAGGAAGGAGAGGTGTGTCGGATGAGGATAGAGATACCTGAGCCGGCCGGAAAAGACTTCAAATAGCCTCGGCTTACAATCAGTCAGTCTTTTCCGGCAACAAACTGGTTTTATTTATCAATTACTTACGCTGTCTTTGCATCTTGTTCCTGTTCAAAGATACGTATCGGTGGGTTCTTCCCCACAATCGCATCTTCTGTAATCACCACTTCCATGATGTCTTTTTGAGAAGGGGCATCATACATGACATCCAGCATCACCTCTTCCAGAATTGCTCGGAGGCCCCGAGCCCCTGTCCGTTGAGAGTAGGCTTTTCGTGCAGCAGCACCCAGGGCTCCTTCCGTAAATCGGAGCTTGACCTTCTCGAACGACAGCAACTTCTCATATTGCTTCGTGAGAGCGTTGCGTGGTTCGGTCAAGATACGAATAAGAGCTCGTTCATCTAACTCCTCTAATGTAGCCACGACGGGCAACCGCCCGACAAACTCTGGGATCAGGCCGTACTTCAAGAAATCCTCAGGTTGGACTTTGGCCAGCAGATCACCTAATCGCACGTCACTCTTTCCACGGATTTCAGCGCCGAAACCCATTGACTTTTGATTCAGACGCTGTTCGATGATCTGCTCCAAACCCACGAATGCTCCACCGCAGATGAATAGGATATTGCTCGTATTCACTTGAATAAATTCTTGATGCGGGTGCTTTCTCCCTCCTTGGGGAGGAACGTTCGCAACGGTCCCCTCGATCAGTTTCAGCAATGCCTGCTGAACCCCTTCCCCTGAAACATCGCGAGTAATCGACGGGCTGTCGCTTTTTCGACTGATCTTATCAATTTCATCAATGTACACAATCCCGCGTTCGGCCCGTTCTACATCGTAGTCAGCCGCCTGCAGCAATTTTAAAATGATGTTCTCAACGTCTTCTCCTACATAACCGGCTTCAGTTAGCGTCGTGGCATCCGCTAGTGTGAAGGGAACATCGAGAAACTTTGCCAATGTCTGGGCCAACAGGGTTTTCCCCGTTCCGGTTGGGCCCACCATGAGAATATTGCCCTTTTGAAGCTCGATATCATCCACCCCTTTTTCCTTCGAAGAGATACGCTTATAGTGGTTGTGCACGGCGACAGACAGGATACGTTTAGCACGTTCCTGGCCAATGACATACTGATCAAGGTGATGTTTGATTTCGGCAGGCTTCTTCAGCTTCGAGGAAATTTCTTCTTTGGCTTCTTCCCAATCCTCGGCGATGATGTCATTGCAGAGGTTGACACATTCATCACAGATATAGACCGTCGGCCCGGCAATCAGCTTCCGGACCTCATCACGGCTCTTGCCACAAAAAGAACACCGCAAATGTCGGTCCATCTTTTCCTGCTTAGCCATGTGCCCTCCTGTGTTACTTACCCTTTGCCCCGTCTCCGGACTCACCCACCTTCAGAAACTTAGGTGGCCTTGTAATGACCTCATCAATGAGGCCATAGCGTTTCGCCTCTTCACCTGACATGAAATAATCTCGCTCGGTGTCATGGGCGATCTTTTCGATCGGTTGCCCGGTGTGCTTGGCCATAATCTCGTTGAGACGTTCACGAATCTTTAGAATTTCCCTGGCGTGAATGTCGATTTCTGTCGCTTGTCCTTGAAACCCGCCTAGGGGTTGATGAATCATCACCCGGGCATTGGGTAGGGCAAACCGCTTTCCTTTCGTTCCAGCGGTAAGTAACAGCGCTCCCATACTCGCCGCCTGACCTAGGCAAATCGTGTTGATCGGTGGTTTCACGTATTGCATCGTGTCATAGATGCCCAATCCGGCTGTCACACTTCCTCCCGGCGAATTTACATAGAGATTAATGTCCTTTTCAGGATCTTCAGCTTCAAGGAAGAGCAACTGCGCGATTACCAGATTGGCAAACACATCATCAATGGGGGCCCCAAGGAAAATGATACGATCCTTGAGGAGACGAGAATAGATGTCATAGGCGCGTTCGCCTCGATTAGTTTGCTCGACTACGATCGGAACCAACATGTCGTTCGCTTCCTTTCCTCAAAGAGTGTCGGCGCGAAACACACAAGATGATCGAGCGCCAACCTATCCCTGAATGACTGCTTGACGATAGACAAGATCCAGCGCCTTGTCGACCAAGATCCGCGCACGCAATTCCTCAACGGAATCCTGACCGCCCGCCTGAATCATTTTGACAAGATCGGCTATCGGAACCCGAAGTTCCTTGGCTAATCGAGTGACTTCGTGGTTTAGATCATCCTGACTCACTGACAAGTTTTCTTTCTCGGCAATGGCTTCGAGAATCAGTCCCGCTTTGACACGACGATTTGCTTCTTCACGATGCTCTGCACGGAGTGCCTTCAGTTCCTCAGCAGCCGGTTCAGGAAGGGAGTCGGTGACTTTTCCACGCTGCTGTGCCTGCAGTTGCTGTCGTACGATCGTGGTGAGCTCTCGTTCTACAAGTGTGTCGGGAAGATCAAAATGATGAGTCTCAACGAGGCGTTTGAGCAGGGTGTCTTTGTAGGATTCTTCGATATCTTTCTTGAGCGCCTTTTCCATTTCACCGCGCAGTTTTTCTCGCAAGTCTTGGATGGAGGCGTACGGTCCACAGTCTTTCGCAAACTCATCGTCAAGAGCTGGAAGCGTCTTGCGCTTGACTCCCTTGATTTCGAGGCGGAATTGAACCACCTTTCCCGCAACTCGGTGATCCGGGTGGCTTACTGGATAAGTTTGCGGAATATCCACCACCTCACCTTCTTGCTTCCCCAGCAAGTGCGCGTCTATTTCAATCCCCAGCAGAGAGGCCTTCGAACCCACGCGATGCAGCTGGCCTTCTTTTTTCGTCCCCTCAAGAGCCACTCCGTCCAAAAATCCCTCCAGATCGACAACGGCATAATCTCCATCAGCCAACGCGGTACCAGTTGGAGCTGCATCCAATCGAGCCTGTTGTTCTCGAAATACCTCGAGGGCACGGTCCACTTGTTCTTCGGCGACTGTACGCTTGTCGGCTTGCAGCGACATAGGACTGGGGGACTTATAGTCACGAAGTTCGATGGTCGGCTTGATTTCGACCGTCGCCGTAAACGTAAACGGGGAATCTTTTTTGATCTTGACGCGATCCAGGGGAGGTATATCGACCACGACCGGATGGATTCCCGCTTCTTTGATCGCTCGATCATAAAAATCAGGAACCAGTTTTCGAATAACATCTTCTTCGACAGTCCTGGCATACCGCTTTTCCAAGATTGCCAATGGGGCCTTCCCCGGTCGAAAACCAGGAACGTGAACCTGCCGATTCAGTTCCACATATGCTCGCGAAAATTGTTGGGTGACCTCGGTGGCTGGCACCTCGATCTTCAAGGCACGTTTCATCGGTCCTAACTCAGTGACTTCCATCTTCATCGTCAAAATCTGGCTCCCATCCAGCTTAAGGGGATTCGGAATGGTGGTGCGAGAGGGGGGACTTGAACCCCCACGGTTACCCACGAGATCCTAAGTCTCGCGCGTCTGCCAGTTCCGCCACTCTCGCACAGTGGAGGATGCCGAGGAGCTGTTTCTATC
>JACCDZ010047098.1_pt1 | contig 21992 bp, 20 predicted proteins | sample 7449551 | NCBI WGS metagenome assembly JACCDZ01 (sample SAMN15323452, study PRJNA562643) | freshwater metagenome | isolation source: river surface water | place: USA:Blue River Watershed | collected 2017-08-18 | reverse complement strand
TCAATAAAGTCGCTCATTTTTTATCCTCAGAAAATTCATCGGGTAGATCAAAGGGGAGCGCTGCAGACTCTCGGTTTGCTGGCTGCCGCTTAGCAGACCACGCCCACCAAACAATGAGGAGAAAAGCAGTTAAGCCCAAGACACTCGAAATAGCAGACAAATAAGGGGCGATGATTTCAATCATGTCCTTTCCCTTTTAATTGCCGATGCTGGTAGCAGAGCCAGTGATGGCCGTTGAACTGGTTGATCTACGGTGAATACCTAAACTTTGCATATAGGCAATTAAGGCGTCTTCCTCTGTTTTACCTTCCAGCTCTCTAGGTGCGTTTGCAATTGCTTCGTCGGTGTATGGCACACCCAGTCGACGCAAGGCCTTCATATGTGCCTGGATACTGCCTGCATTGGCCGCAGCATGCTGGAGATAGGGGTAGGCCGGCATATTTGACTCAGGAACAACATCCCGTGGATTACGAAAATGAATGCGATGCCACTCATCCGAATAGCGCCCACCTACACGGGCTAGATCTGGCCCGGTACGCTTACTACCCCACAAAAATGGGTGATCATAAACGGACTCGCCAGCTAATGAATATGGGCCGTAGCGCTCAGTCTCAGAGCGCAGAGTGCGAATTTGCTGCGAGTGACAGCCAACGCAGCCCTCACGTTGGTAGATGTCCCGACCCGCAAGACTGAGTGCCGGAAATGGGACTACGCCTGGCGATGGCTGAGTCGTCGAGTGCTGAAAAAAAAGGGGCACTATTTGCACTAAACCGGCAATCGACACCACCACAATCGTGGCAATAATCAACCAACCAATATTGCGCTCAAAGGTTTCATGGGAAAAGAATTTTGATGGCTTAGACATGGCTTTTCTTCTTCTTAATGGGCCATCACTAACGGCTTAAGTATAGGCGCGTCAATGAACCTCTTGTTGTGAAGCGTTTTATAGACGTTATATGCCATCAAGAGCATGCCGCCCAAATAACAGATGCCACCAATTAAACGAATGACATAAAATGGATAAGTTGCTTTGACAGACTCTACAAAGCTATAGGTCAAAGTACCATCTGGCTCGAATGCGCGCCACATTAAACCTTGCATTACACCGGCAATCCACATCGCTGCAATGTAAATAACCACACCTAAGGTTGCGATCCAGAAATGCAGCTCAATCAAGCGCGTGCTGTACATATCCTTTTGGCCAACAAGGCGCGGAACAAGGTAGTAGAGCGATCCAATCGTAATCATGGCTACCCAACCGAGCGCCCCAGAATGCACGTGGCCAATCGTCCAGTCGGTGTAATGGGAAAGGCTATTTACGGTCTTAATCGACATCATCGACCCTTCAAAGGTCGACATGCCGTAGAAAGACAGCGCTACAACCAAGAACTTTAGGATCGGGTCGCTGCGCAATTTATGCCATGCGCCGGATAAAGTCATGATGCCATTAATCATGCCACCCCACGATGGAGCTAGCAGGATAATAGAAAAAACCATGCCTAAGGACTGGGTCCAGTCTGGTAATGCAGTGTGCTGCAAATGGTGCGGCCCAGCCCACATATAGGTAAAGTTGAGGGCCCAAAAGTGCACAATCGACAAACGATAGGAATATATTGGGCGCTCGGCCTGCTTTGGAATGAAGTAATACATCATTCCCAAAAAACTGGTTGTCAAGAAAAAGCCAACGGCATTGTGACCATACCACCACTGAATCATGGCATCCTGTGCACCCGAATACGCAGAGTAAGACTTAAAGAGGCTGGCTGGCATTTCGATGTTATTCACAATATGCAGGAGCGCAATCGTTAATACATATGCGCCGAAGAACCAGTTGGATACATAAATGTGTTTTGTTTTTCGCTGCATGATGGTGCCAAAGAAGACCACTGCGTAAGCTACCCACACTACCGCAATCAGAATATCAATTGGCCACTCAAGCTCAGCATACTCTTTTGAGGTACTAATGCCGAAGGGCAAGGTAATTGCTGCAGCAACAATGACAGCTTGCCATCCCCAGAATGTAAATGCTGCTAACTTATCTGAAAATAAACGTACCTGGCAGGTACGCTGAACAACGTAGTAAGAGGTTGCAAAGAGAGCACTACCCCCAAATGCAAAAATGACCGCATTAGTGTGGAGTGGGCGTAGACGCCCGTAGCTCAGCCATGAAATATTGAACGTAATCTCTGGCCAAACCAGTTGAGCTGCCAGTATCACCCCTACGAGCATACCCACAATACCCCAGACGATGGTCGCAATCGCGAATTGACTGACCACTTTGTAATTAAAGTGATCTTGATAACTACCCACGGCACTGCCCATGGTCTCTCTCCTATGCGTGGAGGTAAGTCGCCTTAAATGACCCGCTGTAACATCGGTATTGTCAATTTAAGTGTCTTAGGCTAATTTGATCTATATCAAATCAGCCTAGGCCATTTGCACAGGTGACTTAAATTTTTTCTTTGCTGATGGGCAGTTGGCGGGGCTTTGATCTGGACTTAAGATCAGGCTCAGGATCAAGTTTTTCTGCCTTTGGCACATCGTTGTCCATCAGAATGGCTTCGCCCGGTCCATTTAAGTCATCAAACTGCCCAGTTTTGACAGCCCAATAAAAGAGATAGGCCAAAAAGGCGATCAGTAATAATGACAGTGGTATCAGTAGGAGTAAGCTTTCCATTCCCGCAGTCTAGCGTACCCCGGCTGCTTTACGGAAAATTCACCAGCAACCTACACTTTGCGCAGACGCCACGCATTCAGCGTTACAGCCAGCGAGGATAAAGCCATGCCGATACCGGCGACCCAAGGATTTATCCAGCCCATCATCGCCACTGGAATCGCTACGACGTTATAAACGAAGGCCCACAATAAGCTTTGCTTAATAACGGCTTTTGTGCGGTCTGCCATCAAGAGTGCTTTGGCTAGTGGCAGTAAGGAGTTAGCGGTGAGGATGGCATCGGCACTGGCCGAGGCCAACGGTGAGCCCGAACCAATGGCTACCGAAACATTGGCCTTCGCTAATAGGGGTGCGTCATTTATACCGTCGCCAATTGCCAAACAGATTCTGCTATCGGCCTGAAGGGCTTCAATAAAGGCATACTTGCCTTCGGGTGAGACGGAGCTATGGAACTGTGCAATCCCGAAATAGTTTGCCCACCAGCTTACCGTCGTAGCATCATCACCGGATACCATGTGAACGGTAATACCCCGACGCTTGGCCATAGCAAGGAATTCACGAATACCAGCCCTTGGAGTATCTAAAAAAACGAAGCGAGCAATTAAGCCTTTTTTATCTGCCAAAAAAACAGTGCCATACTCGGCAGATTGGGAATGTAATTCCATCGTCATATAACCGAGCGATTGCATCCACCGTGCGCTACCCAGAAAAAAATTGCCGGCACGCACTCCAGAGCCGAGTTGATTATTGACAAGCATTTTAGGTGAATGAGGGGTAAGCCCTGCTTGGTGTGCGGCGCGAATAAATGCCAGTGCCAAGGGGTGAGTTTGCCCCTCTTCCAGTCCTGCCGCAATTGCAATCGCCATCGATCGATCAAAATCCGCACGGAACAATTCAACCTCTCTTAACTCAGGCTCACCTAGAGTCAGAGTCCCGGTCTTATCCAACACAATATCCGTAACCTTGACTAAGCTTTCCATCACATGGCCTCGTATGATCAGTAAACCAAGTTTAGTTACGGCTCCTTGAGATGCCGCCATCGCAGTAGGTACTGCGAGCGAGAAGGCACATGGGCAACTCGCTACCAAAACCGCAACTAGCACAGTCCATGCATTAGTTGGGTCTATTGCAATCCAAATAGCGGTCGATAGAGCGGCGCTGCTAATTAAAAAGAGAACAAAATGACTCGCCCATTTTTCAGCTAGGCTAACCAGCTCAGGCTTAGCCTGTAGTGCGTTATCTAGTAACGAGGCAATGCCGGCAATACGAGTTAATTGCCCTACCGCTGTGATTTGCATCACAAATGGATTGTGGATGTTATACGTACCCGCATATAAGTTGTCTCCAATTCCCTTTTGAATCGGCTTTGATTCACCAGTCAGTAGTGATTCGTCTAAGCTACAGTCACCCGCAACTAAACTGCCGTCGGCCGGAATCACGGCGCCAGCCGGCACACGCAAATAGTCACCTATTTCGCATTTCACAACAGGTACGGATTTCAAATCGGTCGATTCGGGATATTGCACATAGCGCTCACAGGTGGCTGGGACCTGCTTGGCAAGGACCTCTGCCCCACCCTGCGCGTCTTGCCTTGCCAGCAATTCGACATAACGGGCGCCGAGAATAAAAGCAACGAACATGGTGATTGAATCAAAATAATGCTCGCCAGAACCATTAACCAGGTTAATACTTCCCGCAATAAATGCGAGCGCTAAAGCCAAGGCAATCGGCACATCCATACCCAGCATCTTGCTTGACCTAAAGAGCCGAATACTATGCCATGCAGACTGGAAGATGGGACCCGCCGAATAGACCATCACAGGTATGGTTAATGCCCAACTTGCCCAATTAAGGAGCAGCTCAGACTCCACACTAATGTCGCTGTCACCCAGATAGGTGGGCCATGCATACATCATGACCTGCATCATGCCCAACAGGGCAACTCCCAAACGGGTGAGTAATTGCCACCGCTCCTTCCTTGCTTTTTCAAGCGCAAGCGAAGGCTCAAATGGCCAAGCGCCATAACCGATTCGTTCTATGGCGTGCAATAGCCCGGCAACACTAGCTTGCTTCGGATCAAACTGAATGCGGGCCTTTTGCGTTGCATAATTAACTTGAACATCGTACACACCTGGTATGCGTCTAACAAAATGATCGCAAAGCCATACGCAAGCAGCGCAGCGAATCTTTTCTAGCTTTAATGTGATCTCTAACCGATGGTCGTCAATGGATCTAGTAAACCGCGCGAGTAAAAGCGGATCATCATAGGGAATAAGTCGTTCTGGTATTGCCTCGCTGATGTCACCTAAATCTGGTCTTTCACCAGGCACCCGCCGAGCATAGAAGACTTCCAGCCCCTCACCATAAATGGTCTGAGCAATCGCCATACACCCGGAGCAACAGAAAGAGCAGTGGGTGCCACCAAGCTCTAGTTTCAGTGTTGTATTTGCAGCAACATCACTGCCACAGTGATAGCAGGCCTGGGCCATTTTTACCTCAACTCGAGGGTGGGCTGGTTTTTCACTTAGACCAGTTCATTAATCGCTGCGCTCGCTGCAGCAACAAGTTAATGGGTAATCATCCCCTAGATTAGATTGGGTTGGAAGTATAATTGTCTCGATATGAAGGGGTTCTACTACAGATTAAGAGGTCCAGATTTACCGATAGTCAGATTGCTGAGGCATTGAAACGGGTCGAGGCCGGCCTATCGGTCCCGGAGTTATGCCGGGAAAGGGGGCTTAGCTCGGCGACCTTTTACAAGTGGCGTGCCAAGTACGGCGGGGTGGATATATCCATGATGGCCAGGCTCAAGGAGTTGGAGGTCGAAAACGCCCAGCCCCAGGGAGGGGTTAACGTATGAGTCGACATAAAGTTTTTTCAACTACCGCTTTACAGTGATACTTTTAATTTAGACACATTATTTTCAAATCTTTATCGCTTTTTGGATTTGCCACTGCTATCTGCGTCAGCGGCTTTGCACAACATAGCCATAACCGTACCCATCAGCCAGCGACATCCCCGCCCGCCGATGATAAGCGCAATGTCGTGAAATTTCCCCCGCAGATGCGAGAACACATACTTTCGAATATGCGTGACCATCTACTGGCGCTTTCGGAAATTCAAGATCACCTCGGCCAAGGCCACTTTGAGATTGCCGGAAAGATTGCAGAGAATCGATTGGGCATGACTTCATTAAAACTTCACGGTGCCCATGAGTCTGCAAAATACATGCCTCAGGGAATGCAAGATATCGGCACCTCAATGCATCGGAGCGCCAGCCAATTCGCGGTGCTTGCCCAAGAATCAGAAGTAACTCGGGACTGGGACAGGACCATCGCAGCCTCACCCAAGGTTACCGGCTCATGAGTTGCGTATGCTGCTGCGTATAAGGTGTCGAAGCGCTCTTCGGTCCGACACCGTTACTTAAAGTAACGGTTCCGCGCCCACCAGGAGCGTCGAACCCGCATTACACGTTTTATTACACGGCGGGGTTTGGCTCCTGTAACCCGTTGATTTTGTTGAATAAAATTGAAGCGATTTTCATCATAATCCGCAGGTCCGGGGTTCGAATCCCTGAATCGCCACCATTAAATTCAAATATTTCTTTCTCTTTGTTTAGGCTCTCAGCTCGACGAGTTGCGACGCCATAGCGCCAAACGTTTTACGCAAGACTCCACTCGTACGCGTCGTCAATCAGCGGGTGTGCGTACTCAGACAAATACTTTGGGTGCGACCGGACCGCCCCGACGCCACGGCAACGGAGGGCCATCACGCTCCCGACTGCGTTGCCCGAAGAAAACCCTGCGGCACGGGAACGGTCTCCCGTTGTGCGTAATTGAAAAATACAATGCCGGTCTTTCCGCGTGCCACCTCACGGCCCGTGATCTTTTCAGAGAGCCGATAAATCAGATCGCAGCCCACACGCGAGAAGTCGCCCACCGCATACTCCACGACCAACGCCTCGCCACGAAAGACCTCGGATTTGTACTGCACGGCGGCGTCGGCTACGATGATGCCTGCGCCCTCGGTATCGGCCTCAGTGAATCCCAAGGATTCAAAAAATCGCATGCGCGCTTCCGACACCAGTCCCAGTAATGCCGCATTATCGAGATGATTGCCATAGTTGATGTGCTGCGTGTACACGGTCAACTCGGTAGAAAACAGAAACGAGGCTGGAAGTTCGATTTTTACTCTGGCCATGATGTAGTCCCGCCTGTCAAGTAGACAGTGAAGATGTAGAGTTTTCTGCTTGTTGCCTGAACAATCTGGGTGGCAACTTTCCCAGTGCCCCCGCCAAATTATCTCTTATCGTTAATGCCGCCATCGGCGGGCCGCTCAGTTGGGCAGATCTGCATAACCGAGTAATTTGGTTGGGGATTTAGATCGTGAAGGCTGTCTAAAAAATTCCCGTAGTTTAAGCGTAAACTTTCACTAGGCGATTGCTAATCCGACAACAGCGCCAGTATGACCAGCATCACTGGGAGGAGAATATGGCTAGCATTTATGAGCAGAGTTTAGATAAAAATCCTGCTAACTACGTCCCCCAATCCCCATTAAGTTTTATCGAGCGTGCCGCGGCGGTATACCCAGAGAAAGCTGCAGTCATTCATGGCAGTTTAAAGAGCACTTGGAAGGAGACGTATCGGCGCTGCCGGCAGTTGGCGTCGGCCTTAGCTCAAATAGGGATCAAGCGTTTTGATACCGTGGCCGTGATGCTGCCCAACACCCCGCCCATGGTGGAGTGCCATTTTGGGGTGCCAATGTTGGGTGCGGTGCTGTGCTCGCTTAACACGCGCCTAGATCCCTCGGCGGTTGCATTCATGCTTGAACATAGTGAAGCCAAGGCGTTGATCGTAGATAAGGAGTTTTCTCCGGTCATGAAGGCGGCTCTGGCCATGATGGGTCAAAGTGGTAAGGCACTGCCTACAGTGATCGACGTCGATGATCCGCTCTACACAGGCTTCGGTGAGCGTCTTGGCCAACTGGAATACACCGCATTTATCGCAATGGGTAATGCAGACTTTGCCTGGAGCCTGCCCTCCGATGAGTGGGACTCCATCTGCTTAAACTACACCTCGGGCACCACGGGCAATCCCAAAGGGGTGGTTTACTCCCATCGGGGTGCGTATACCAATGCTATTTCCAATATTTTGGAATGGGATATGCCTAAGCATCCGGTATACCTATGGACGCTGCCGATGTTCCATTGCAACGGCTGGTGCTTCCCCTGGACCATTGCCTCGCGCGCAGGCGTGAACGTATGCCTTCGTAAAGTCGATGCACAGACTATTTTTGATGCTATTCGCACGCACAAGGTCACCCACTACTGCGGGGCACCGATTGTGCATGGCATGCTGATTAACTCCCCGCCTGTATTAAAAGAAGGTATCAACCACCGTGTGAATGCCATGGTAGCCGGCGCAGCACCACCCGCGGCGATGATTGAAGGGATGGTAAAAATGGGGTTTGATATCACCCATGTTTATGGACTGACCGAGACCTATGGGCCCGCCGCAGTCTGCGTTAAGCACGACGATTGGACGAATTTAGATGTGGGTGAACGTGCCCGCTTGAATGCCCGCCAAGGGGTTCGGTATCACTTACAGCACGCGATTAGCCTGATTAATCCGGATAACATGCAGCCAGTCCCAGCTGATGGCGAAACCATGGGTGAGATTATGTTCCGCGGCAACATCACTATGAAGGGATACCTAAAAAACGAAAAAGCGACGCGAGAGGCGTTTGCAGGAGGCTGGTTTCACACCGGGGATCTAGCCGTAATGCAGCCTGATGGTTATGTAAAAATCAAAGATCGCAGTAAAGACATCATCATCTCGGGCGGTGAGAATATCTCTAGTATTGAAGTCGAAGATGTTTTGTATCGCCACCCCGCCGTATTAGCCGCCGCTGTGGTTGCGAAGCCCGATCCTAAATGGGGCGAAACTCCGTGTGCGTTTTTGGAACTCAAACCGGGTATGGAGGTGACTCCTGAAGATATCGTAGCCCACTGCAAGAGATCTCTCGCCGGATTTAAGGTGCCGCGCGCCATCGTGTTTGGAGAACTGCCAAAAACATCCACGGGAAAAATCCAAAAGTTTGAACTGCGCAAAAAAGCGGGCTCGGCCACTGCAATTGATGTCTAAAGGTTAAAAAATGGCTGATTACAACGCTCCCGTGCGAGATATGCAGTTCGTGTTAAACGAGCTGATTCCCTTGTCTGACATTACGGCACTTCCCGGCTACGAAGAGGCGGACGAAGACCTGGCCGTGGCCATTCTGGATGAGGCCGCAAAGTTCGCCGATGGCGTGTTGGCACCGCTCAATTGGACCGGTGATCAGGAGGGCTGCGCGTTAAATGGTGATACCGTGAAAACACCAAAGGGATTTAAAGAGGCTTATCACCAATACGCGAAAGCCGGCTGGATCGGCCTCGGCTGTGACCCCGAATTTGGAGGGCAGGGTTTGCCGTCGGTCGTAGCCACTGCAGTTAATGAGATGTGGCACGGCGCGAACATGTCCTTTATGCTCTGCCCGATGCTCACGGCAGGCGCGATCGAGGCGATCGAGCACCATGGATCGGATGTGCAGCGCGCCACCTATCTTGGGAATCTTGTGTCAGGGAAATGGGCTGGCACCATGAACCTGACTGAACCTAATGCAGGGTCAGACCTCTCGGTCGTATCGGCTAAGGCCCTACCTGATACCCTAGTCGGCCAATACAAAATCTCAGGCACCAAGATTTTCATCACCTACGGTGAGCATGATTTCACCGAGAACATTATTCATCTGGTGTTGGCACGCCTGCCCGATGCGCCTCCGGGTGTCAAAGGTATATCGCTGTTTATCGTGCCCAAATTTATGGTGAACGCCGATGGGTCACTCGGTGCGCGGAATGATGTGAAGTGCGTCTCCATAGAGCATAAGCTCGGCATTCATGCAAGTCCTACGGCCGTCATGTCCTACGGCGAAGCCGGCGGTGCCATAGGATTCCTAGTAGGCGAGGCCAACCGTGGTCTAGAGTACATGTTCACTATGATGAATAATGCCCGTCTAGCGGTAGGGTTAGAGAGTGTTGGCATCTCTGAGCGCGCTTATCAGGCTGCCGTCAGCTTCGCTTCACAGCGAGTTCAGGGCAAGATCCCGGGTAAGGCCGGCAAATTGCCAATTGCCTATCACCCGGATGTAGCTCGCATGCTCATGCTGATGCGAGCTCAAACCCAAGCTATGCGAGCGTTGGCCTACACGGCGGCGGCCGAAATTGATCGTGCTCAGCGTCATCCAGATGCAGCGGTGCGTTTAGCCTGTCAGGCACGCGTGGATTTGTTAATTCCGATCGTAAAAGGTTTCTCGACAGAGCAGTCTGTCGAGATAACCTCCTTAGGGGTTCAGGTTCACGGCGGAATGGGGTACATCGAAGAAACTGGCGCGGCGCAATACTTCCGGGACGCTCGCATTACCCCGATTTATGAGGGCACTACGGCGATTCAGGCCAACGACTTAGTGAGCCGCAAGATCGTGCGCGATGGCGGCAAGGAAGCCTATCGCCTGATTGACGAAATTCAGTCGCTGGCCAACGAACTTCAAACTTCGTCGGACTTGCAGTTCAAATCCATGGGGGCCTCCCTGAGCACGGCAGCACTCTCCTTGACCACGGCCGTAGGGTGGGTGGTGGAAGTGCAACCGAAGAACCCAGCCGCCGCCTTGGCGGGCGCCTATCCCTTGCTGAAATGTTTCGGGGTTATCACCAGCGCCTGGTTACTGGGGAAATCCGCAGTGGTCGCGGCCAGGCATCTTGCAGATAATTCCGAAGACAGGTTCTATACCCAAAAAATTGGCACTGCAGCATTTTATTTTCATCACGTATTGCCTCAGGCCACCGGACTTTCCCAATCGGTACATTTAGGGGAAGAAGTAATGACCGCGATGGCAGCGGGTTTGAACGATGTGTTGACCGAGGCATAAAGAACAAGGCGTACATGTCGGATTTCATTTTACGTACCGAAGGTTTGAGTAAGGAGTTTCTCGGATTTACCGCGGTGAATCGGGTTAATTTGGATGTCCGGCGCGGCACCATTCATGCTTTGATTGGTCCCAACGGTGCCGGTAAAACCACGTGCTTCAACCTTCTAACTAAATTCCTCACCCCAACCTCTGGGAAAATTATCTTTAAGGATCAAGACATCACCAAGAAAAGTCCGGCCGAGATCGCGCTGATTGGAATGGTGCGCTCATTTCAGATCTCCTCGGTATTCCCCCACTTAAGCGTCCTGGAAAACGTGCGTGTAGGATTGCAACGTCGCCTTGGCATCTCCATGAAATTTTGGAGAAGCGAAAAAACTCTCGAGTCCCTCAATGATGAGGCCATGGGCTACCTGGAGCAGGTGGGGTTGGCGGAATACGCCCATAAGACCGCGGTGAACCTGCCCTATGGCCGTAAGCGCGCGTTGGAAATTGCCACTACCCTGGGCATGAACCCGGAACTCATGCTCTTGGATGAACCCACCCAAGGCATGGGCCACGAAGACGTGAACCGAGTCACCCAATTAATAAAAAAAGTCTCGGCTGGCCGTACGGTTTTAATGGTCGAACACAACATGAAAGTTGTGTCTTCTATTGCCGATACCATCACTGTGCTTCAGCGTGGCGCGGTAATCGCAAGCGGCACCTATGCCGAAGTCTCCAGTGACCCGCAGGTAATGGAGGCTTATATGGGTTCGGCCCACACCGAACTCGCTTCTTCGGCAGAACGTTGATCATGAACGCACTTCACATCAACGATTTGAACGTCTGGTATGGCGAGTCCCACGTGCTGCACGGTGTCAGTCTGGAAGTTGATCACGGCGAGGTTGTCACACTCTTAGGCCGAAACGGTGCTGGCCGGACTTCTACACTTCGCGCCATCTGCGGCCTGGTGGGTAAGCGCACAGGCACGGTCAAGGTCAAAGGAGTAGAAACCATTGATATGCAGCCACACATCGTTGCCCGCTTAGGAATTGGTTATTGTCCCGAAGAGCGGGGGATTTTTACGAGCCTGACCTGCGAGCAGAACCTCATGTTGCCGCCTGTCGTAGCCGAGGGCGGCATGAGTGCTGATGAGATCTATGAGATGTTCCCCAACCTAAGGGAGCGCCGTGACAGCCCCGGTGGCCGACTTTCTGGTGGCGAGCAACAAATGCTTGCGATCGCCCGTATTCTGCGTACCGGCGCGAAGATTCTGCTGCTCGATGAGATCACGGAAGGTTTGGCCCCGGTGATCGTGCAGCGTTTGGGTCAGATTGTTACGGCATTGCGTGAACGCGGTTTTACGATCGTGCTAGTGGAACAGAATTTCCGCTTTGCTGCGCCACTCGCCGATCGGCACTATGTAGTGGAACGCGGCATAGTGGTGAAGGTAGTGAAGAAGGATGAACTCGCTGCCAATACTGAGATGCTCAACGAGTATCTTGGTATTTAAATCTTCATCCGGTATTTGATTATAAAGAAGGGAAACAGGAGATGAAACGCAACACCTTAACCAAAGCTGTAGCCGCAATATTTGTTGCTGCCGCAGCCAGCAGCTCTTTTGCTCAAAAGATCAGTGACGATGTAGTAAAGATTGGAGTTTTGACCGACATGTCGGGGACGTATTCCGATCTAGCCGGCAAGGGCTCTGTCGTGGCTGCCGAAATGGCGATTGAGGACTACTCAAAGTCCAAAACTATCCTGGGAAAAAAGATCGAACTGATTTCCGCCGATCACCAAAATAAAGCCGATATTACGGCGAACAAGGCCCGCGAATGGTTCGATAAAGAGAAAGTGGATGTGATCGTAGACTTGGTGACTACCAGTGCCGCACTGGCCGCCATGGAAATTGGTGAGCAGAAAAACAAGATCACCCTGAACTCCGGTGCGGCGTCTCTCGACATCACTCGGTCAAAGTGCACAGCCAATAACGTACATTGGGTATACGACACCTACAACCTAGGTAAATCCCGTGAAGCACTGGTCAAGGCCGGTAAGAAAAGCTGGTTCTTCGTGACGGCCGATTACGCTTTTGGCCATAACCTAGAGCGTGATACCGCCCAGATCGTAACCAGTAATGGCGGAACAGTGGTAGGTTCGGTACGTCATCCCTTCCCGGGCAGTGACTTCTCGTCTTTCCTACTGAAGGCGCAGTCCTCGGGTGCTCAGGTAATTGGTCTAGCAAATGCGGGGCAAGACACGATCAACTCGGTCAAACAGGCTGCCGAATTCGGTATCAGCCAAAAGCAGACCATCGTGCCGTTGCTGACTTTCATCACTGATGTTCACTCACTGGGATTAAAAGCAGCGCAAGGGTTGAGTGTGGCGGAGTCTTTCTATTGGGATCTTAACGACAAGACGCGTGCCTGGTCTAAGCGATTTTATGATAAGCACAAGCGCATGCCCTCCATGGTGCACGCCGGTGTGTATTCGTCGGTCATGAACTACCTGAAAGCCATTGAGTCGACCAAGACCGACGACACCAAGGCCGTGATGGACAAACTGAAGTCCACACCGATCGATGATGGCCTCTTCAAAGGCAACATCCAAGTGAACGGTAAGTTCAGCCACGACTTTTATGTGTTTGAAGTCAAAAAGCCGAACGAGTCCAAAGGCCCCTGGGATTACTACAAGTTAGTGGCGACCATTCCGGCAGCCGAAGCATCGGCACCGCTGGATAAGTCCTGCAAACTGGTGAAGTAATCGCTTGGTTTAAGAACGTCCTTTAGGCTACACGAACATGTTGGAAGCGTTTGGCATTACCCCACAGGCACTGATCGCCCAGTTGCTGGTGGGGCTGATCAACGGATCGTTTTACGCCATTCTGAGTCTTGGGCTGGCGATTATTTTCGGCCTGTTGAATGTCATTAACTTCACCCATGGCGCCCAATACATGCTGGGGGCGTTCTTTGCATGGATCGGGCTAACCCAGGTGGGCAACTGGCTGGGCATGCCCGATTTCAGCATCAACTACTGGGTCGCACTGGTGGCAGCCCCCTTGTTGGTGGGTGCGATCGGCATCGTGATGGAGCGCCTGATGCTCAAGCGCTTGTATCACCTGGATCATTTGTATGGATTGCTATTAACCTTTGGACTTGCACTAGTGATCGAGGGGATGTTCCGCCACTGGTATGGCATCTCCGGTGAAAGTTATTCGGTGCCGGAGGCCCTGCAAGGGGGATTTCGCTTGGAGAGCTTCGGGCTCTTTTTGCCAAAGTATCGGATGTGGGTCATTGTGGCGTCGCTCGCGGTGTGCATTGCCACCTGGTACATGATTGAACGCACCAAACTCGGCAACTATCTGCGTGCCGGCACGGAAAACCCAAAGCTGCTACAGGCGCTCGGCATTAACGTGCCCCTGATGATCACGCTCACCTATGGATTCGGTGTCGCCTTGGCTGCCTTTGCCGGAGTGCTGGCCGCGCCTGTGTTCCAGGTCAACCCGGTGATGGGATCGAACCTGATCATTGTGGTGTTTGCGGTAGTGGTGATCGGTGGCATGGGGTCGATTGCTGGATCGATCGTGACGGGATTGGCCTTGGGCTTGCTGGAAGGGTTGACTAAGGTTTTTTACCCCGAGGCTTCCAGCATGGTGATTTTTGTGGTCATGGCCATTGTGCTGTTGGTGCGGCCGGCTGGACTCTTTGGAAAAGAAAAGTGATTGGGTGAGAACACGATATGAGCGCTAACACCCGAATCCTGTACACCGTTTTGCTGGCTTTCCTGGCGGTCGTGCCGTTCCAGGATTTTGTCTACATCGTGTTTGTGATGAAGCTCTTGTGCTTCGCCCTGTTTGCCAGCGCGTTTAATCTGCTGCTGGGCTATACCGGACTCTTATCGTTTGGGCATGCCGCATTTTTTGGTGGTGCGGCCTATGTCACGGCCCATGCCTCGAAAGCCTGGGGCTTATCGCCCGAGTTGGCCATTTTGTTGGGCATGTTCTACGCCTGCGTGACCGGCTATCTGTTTGGAAGCCTGGCCATACGCCGACAGGGCATTTACTTTGCAATGATCACCCTGGCGCTCTCCCAGCTGATTTTCTTCTTGGCCCTGCAAATGAAATTCACGGGCGGTGAAGACGGCATTCAGGGCGTGCCGCGCGGCTACCTATTCCGCTTTATCGATTTATCGAGCGATACGGCCATGTATTACTTCGTGCTGGTGCTGTTCTTAGTCGGATTCCTGCTGATCCAGCGCACTATTCACTCGCCATTTGGCCAGGTGCTTAAGTCCATTCGTGAAAACGAACCACGGGCGATTTCCCTGGGCTATGACGTTAAGCAGTTCAAACTCCTAGCCTTTGTGATCTCTGCCACCTTAGCTGGTATGGCCGGCTCCATGAAGTCCCTGGTGTTCCAGTTGGCGACACTGACCGACGTGCACTGGCATATGTCGGGCGAGGTGGTGCTGATGACTATCCTGGGCGGTATTGGTACCCTCCTAGGCCCGATTGTCGGAGCTGGTTTGGTGATCGGATTACAGAACTACTTAGCGGGTATCGGGTCATTTAGTACCATTGTGCTGGGTACAATCTTCGTGGTTTGTGTTCTAGCTTTTCGCCGCGGTATTGTAGGAGAGTGGCTTGCATATTTTGAGCGGTATCAGGAATCCAAAGATCGCCGAGGGGGTTATGAACAGAATAAATAACGAGTTACTTACAGATGCCATCCCTGAATTCAGAATATTTTCTCCGAGTACAGACCATCTCTAAGACCGCTAGGTTCGCTATGATATTTAAGGCCGACGTCACAAGGGTAGAGTTCCAAGCTGCCTCTATGCCTTCTCAACCTGATCGCTATCTTGGCTAGCTTTGAACTTAGCAAACAAGTCTTGCAGCGCTTGGTTTCCGTGGGTTGCAAAATATGTCTTGATCGACAAGGGTACTTCGAGACCGATGGCGGGCAGTTCCTGAAGACGTCCCTGTTTGAGCTCTTGAGCGACCAAACTGCGGGGAAGCCAAGCCGCACCTTGATGAAGCAGCGCCATTTCACGCAAGCCGAGGCTGAACTCGCTGACGTATTGCACCGCCACAAGGCGCGACTGCATGAGCTCCGGCAAAGCGCGGGTACGGACTACCTGCCCAAAGAATGTCTCGGGTGGGAAGCATAACAATGGCATGGGACTATCCGGCGCAGAAAACTCCTCTGACCCAGCCAGCTTGGGACTGGCGACCAGCACCAACGTATCTTCGCCCACAACGCAGGCCGAGGCCAGTTGTGTCGGAATACTGGTGCTTTCGGTCTCAGTCTCGTAGGTGAGTAAGATGTCTGCCTCGCCTCGCAGTAGTAAAGTCACGCCTTCATCGCGGTTTTCCGAGCGAATACGAAAGCGCTGTTCAGCTTGCAGCGTTCGCATCCTCTGCAAAAATACGGGGAGGTAAGTCGCAGCTAAGCTGTGCTGTGCGGCGATGACCAAGCCAGGACTGGAACTGGCCTCAGACTTTAATATGGAGCGAAATTCCTGGATTTGTGTTGCCAAGCTGCGAAAGGATGCCTCGTGCTGCACCGCCAGTGGCGTGAATCGCAACGGCTTGCGACTGCGATCAATCAATTCAACGCCGAGCCACTCTTCAAAGAGCTGGATGCGCCGAGAAAAAGCAGGCTGCGAAACGTGACGTTTCTCGGCGGCAGCCGAAAACGAACCCGCTTCAATCAAGGCCAAATAGTCATCCAGCCACTTTAGTTCCATGGGCACTCCCTAATCTCTTGGGTCCCCGTTATTAACTCAAGTGTTACCGCAAAGCAAATCTGCCACGTCTTGCGTTTACTCGTTGCCGAACGGCGCGATCGATACCACTAAGCGGTCACCACTGTACCCCGAGTTGCTGGCGCTAAAAGAAATTCGAGCAAAAGTATTTGGAACAGCGCGGTGCGCTCCAAGTGAAGCGCGTGCGAGCAGGCCGGTAGCACAGCGAGTGATGCGCCGGGTATGCCTCGCCATAGGGCTTCAATTTGCGACCAGCCGTAGCTGCGATCGACTTCACCCCAAATGATCAGCGTTTGTTGCTGAATTGATGCCAGCCTATCTCGTCCGTCCCAGCCTTCCATCGCCCACAGGCCAGCCTCTGCGGCTTGGTGGCTGACGCAGGTGCCGAGTGCTGCGAGCAATTCGAAAGCGGTCGAGGCTTCGCGATCAAGCAACCATGTGGCGCAGATGCGCCGAGCGGTGCGCTCGACCCCATCTTCCGCAAGGCGCTCACGCGAACGCGCCATGGTTTCGAAGCGACCGGGAATACTGCCTTGAGGCCCCGTGCCATAGAGCACCAAGCGAACAACCCGTTTGGGTGCTTGATGTACCATTTCTTGCACGATCATGCCGCCCATGGAGTGGCCCAACAAATGGAAATTTTGAATACCCAACTGATCCAGTGTATTCAGAACAGACTGAGCATGAGCTACGATGCTCTTTGGGGCAGTCAAATGCCTGGCATCACCGTATCCGGCGAGGTCAACGGCAATCACGTCAAAATGTAGGCGCAAGCGCTCCATTTCGGCCAGCCATTGGCTTGAACCACCCAGATAGCCATGAACCAAGACCAGAGCTGGGCCTCGCCCCGCCCGGCGATACGGAAGAATGGGCACTGGAGAATCACTCACTTCATGGCTTTCGGCAGGAAGGTGGCAATCTCCGGCATCATGATGAGCAAAGCAATAAGAACCAGCATACTTCCAACAAAAGGAAGAGATCCGTAAATCACTTCGCTGATGGTAATTGATCCTCGACTAATACCCTGAATCACGTACAGGTTAAGCCCCACGGGAGGCGTTAGCACTGCGATTTCCATCGTGATGGTGAAGATGATGCCGAACCAGATCATATCCCAGCCCGCCGCGTACATCAGCGGGAAGATGGTCGGCAAGGTGATGAAGGTCATGGATACCGGCTCCATGAACATACCCAATACCAAATAGAAAACAACCACAATCGCCAGCACCTCATAAGGGCTCAATTGAAAGGTTTTGAAAAGTTCTGTGAACTGCTGCGGCACCTGGTAATAGGTCATCACGAAACCAAACAAGACGCCGGCAGAAAGCAGGAGGCCCAAATAGCCCATGGTGCGCATGGTGGACATCAGGGCCGCCTTGAAGCCCGTGAAATCAAGCCCGCCGATGGTGAACGCGAGAATGACCGTGAGGAGCGCAGCAACAGCCGCAGCTTCGGTCGGGGTGGCAATGCCAGCGTAAATCGATACAGTGATCACGAGACCGATCACGATGATCGGGCCCAGTGAAGTGAGCATCTCGCGAATGCCGGTGCGCTGCGTTCGATCTGCATCGGGAATGTGAGAAGGGTAGAGTTTTCCCCAGAAAAAGACGATCAGGCAGAACAAGAGCACGAGAATAAGGCCGGGAATGATGCCAGCGATAAACAGATCACCAATCGAGGTGTTGGTCACAATGCCATAAAAGAGCAAGATCAGACTCGGCGGGATCAATACGCTCAGTGTCCCACCAGCAGCCAGCACCCCGCTGGACAGTCGATTGTCATAACCGAGTTTTTTCATCTCGGGCAGAGCAACACCGCCGATGGTAAGCGAGCCCACCATGGACGAGCCGCAAACCGCGCCGAAACCTGCGCAAGCGGCAATGCTTCCATAGGCCGCAGACCCACGAACGCGCACACCACGGTGCATGAACTGGTAGAGGTTCGGGCCTATGTTGGATCGTCCGATCAGTTCCCCCAAAAAAACGAAGAGCGGAACCGCCAGCAATACGTAATCGATCCAGACCCCCCAGAGCTTGAGTTGACTGCTGACAAGAGCAGTGGACCAGCCTTGGATATAAAACAAGAATGGCATAGAGGCGCCCGCCAGCGCGAACGGAATGGGCAGACCGATGCCGATAAACAAAACCAGCAAAGCCATCAGACCTATTCCAACGTGATACCACTCCATAGTGACTCCTATTGTGGTGTACTGCGACTTGCTGTGGTGTCAAATGTTTCGTCCGAGCTGGACTTCATGAGATCAACCAACTTGAGAATGGCGTAAGCCGTGAAAAAAAGTAGCGAAATGGTGGCCGGGGTCCAAAAAAGGTACCGAGGCCAATGAAGGATTTCCGACGCTGACCCCGAACGGAATGACCCGATGGTTCCTTGAACCGCTGCAACTGCGAAAAATCCTGCGACAAGTATCATCAACAGCAAATTCAGTGCCTCTAACCACCGCTGGGCACTCGGTTTCAAGACATCAAATAAAAATGTTACTTTGGGATAGGCGCTCTCTTTGAGCGCGAACGCCAAACCTAAGAATGCGGTTGGAAACAACAGCAGCGCTGTTGCCTCCGTGACCGTACCATCTGGGCTGGATAGAACGTAGCGCATAAACACTCCGTACGAGATCCAAAGCATTTGCACGACGATGATCAGCGCGCCGATGATGGCCAGCCCTAGGGCCAGCCGATCAAAAACTCTAAGCAGCGCTCGCATGTTCTTCACTTAGCGGTGTGTTTGGCGAACAAAGCTCTAACCTTGTTAGCTTGATCCATACCGCAGCTCTTATCGACTTCAGGCTTCCACTTGGCCGCAATCGCATCTGCCATCGCCTTGCGCTGGGCCGCCGGAACTTTGGTAACCGTGCCACCTTGCTTCACAGCATTAGCGATATCGGTGTCGACGGACTTCTCGTAAAGCGGCTTGAGCCAAGCCTCAGACTCCTTGGCAGCCGCCATCAATGCAGTTTGATCAGCAGGTGTAAGTACATCGAACTTTTTCTTGTTGATCATATAGTTAATGTTGCCGTAGAACATATTCGCCTGGACCATGTGCGGCATAACGCCCCAGAGTTTGTTCGCGCTGTAAGTGGCAACCCCCATATTGATGCCGTCCACCACACCGCGCTCCGCCGACTGGAAGACCTCTTTAGGCGCGATGAATACTGGCTTGCCGCCCCAAGTTTCGATCATCGTCGACACCAGCGGGCCGATAGAGCGGACCAGCATGCCGTTCATCTTGGACAAGTCAGTACCAGGCTTTTTGAACCACCACTCTTGGTCATACGAATAGTTGGAGTTAATCAGAGGGACTAAGCCCACTTTGGCCGCTTCGTCTTTCATGAGAGTGGAGTAGGCAGCGTCGAGCTCAATCTGCTTGCTCATGTCCACCACCATGGGGTAGAGGGATGTCACCCCATAGCAGGGCAAACGTTTCTCACCGGTTGGTACCCAGCTAATATCAGAAACGCCGCCGAGCATGGCGTCGACACCCTCGCTCCAACCATGTAGTGTCGAGGAAGGGAAAATTTGCACTTTGACTCGCCCAGACGTTTTGGCAGCCGCCAACTCAGCGAATTTTTTAAACCCCTCATAGCGCGGATCCACTTCGTTAACATAGGTGGACAGCCGCAAGGTTGTTTGCGCCATAGCGGCAGGGGCTACTGACAGCAGGCCACCGAGTACGGTCATTGTGATTTTCGAGAACTTCTTCATAAACGCTCCTTAAGTGAGTGAAAGAAAACTTCGAACGGAAAATGATCGGCACTATTCATACTCGAACGCCGCTGGATACCCAAACAAAGCAACGGATCCCCCCGTGTGCAGGAAGACAACGTTGTCGGTAGGTTTGAAGTGGCCTTTACGGATCAGGTCAACGAGGCCTGCCATACCCTTGCCTGAATAGACCGGGTCAAGAAGTAAGCCTTCGGTGCGAGCCAGCATCTCCACAGCCTCCACCATACCACTAGTCGGAATGCCGTAACCCGAGCCGACGTAATCACAATTAGCCGCGACAGCCTCGGGCGCAAGTGTGTGTCGCATACCCATGTGATCGAGAGTTCGGCAAGCCAGGTCGAACACCATCTGTTCTTGCTTCTCTTTCGGGGCGCGAGTTCCGATACCGAGCAGACGGATATTGCTATTGGCGGCATACAACCCCGCGACAAGCCCGGCTTGGGTGCCCGCGCTGCCGGTAGCGTGCACCAAGTGGTCGATCTTCAAGCCGCGCGAAGCCGCCTGCTCAATCAATTCAAATGCAGCATTCACATAGCCCAGCGCGCCAACAGGGTTGGAACCACCCCCAGGAATCACATAAGGGCGGGCACCCTCGCTTCTCAAGCGATCAGCAGCGATTTCCATCTCTTGCTGCATATTGGTGCCGCCGGCGCGTCGCTCGACGATCGCACCGTGCAGACGATTGAGCATGACGTTGCCGTTGTCAACGTAGTTAGGGTCGGTGCTGCCCGTTCGGTCTTCCAGCAAAATCAAGCACTTCATGCCGAGTTTGGCAGCCGCAGCAGCGGTTTGGCGCGCATGATTGGATTGAGTAGCGCCTTGGGTGATAACAATATCAGCCCCAGCCGCAACGGCCTCAGCCATAAGGAATTCAAGCTTCCGCGTCTTATTACCGCCAGAAGCCAAGCCCGTGCAATCATCGCGCTTGATCCAAAGGCGCGGGCCACCCAGCAAGGCGGTGAGCTTGGCCATGGGTTCTAACGGTGTGGGGAAATGGCCCAGGCTGATGCGGGGAAAGCAAGATACATCCACAAAAAATCTCCTCTTGTATAACAAATCCAAATTGTATGAAGAGTTCTTGGCTTGTCTAATCGAATTTTTAAGTGCTATTTTTAGTTTTTTGCATAATGCCTGTCAATCAAGACGATGTGTGTGCCACTGCGTACAAATTGGCGTTTTTTCCGAGAGCAAAAAGCAGCAAAATGCCGTCGGCCGTCCATGAGGGGCGGCCCGTTCGAATCCCCGACACCACCAAAAGCAGGGGGTCGGAAAACTGAGCGAGTCAGTTAAACAATCGCGTCTACCCCGCCAAAAAACACAAGGCCCCTACAGAGGGGCTTTTGTTTTATCTCTGGGCCGCAATTAATGAACACTGCTTGATTCGAGCGAGTTCCTTTTGAAGGGTTCGTTTTGCTATCTCGGTATCAAAGCGGACCTGTCCTCGCAACCACCAACCTGCGCTCAAGCCAAAATACTTGCAAAGACGTAAGTCTGTGTCCGCTGTAACTGCACGATGACCAGCTACGATCTCGCTGATCCGTCCCGCCGGAACACCAACATCGTTTGCAAGCCGATATTTGGTAATGCCTAGCGGTTTCAGAAACTCTTCTTCTAGCCATACACACCGTCGTTGGACAGTTCAGTTGAGAGTGTGTGATCTCCTATTCATATGTGCCCGTATCCCTCCCGTTGCGGGATTCAAGCGTATTGTATATAGTACGATATATAGCATTGTTAAAGAATCTATTATGGGTACGCTAGCCGCCAACGACCTAAAGACCAAAGGCATCAAGGCCATTGAGGAAGCCCTGTTGGATCAGCCTGAGGCGCTAGTCTCTGTCCGGGGTCAGGTCAAATATGTAGTGATGAGC
>JACCDZ010123212.1_pt1 | contig 22010 bp, 26 predicted proteins | sample 7449551 | NCBI WGS metagenome assembly JACCDZ01 (sample SAMN15323452, study PRJNA562643) | freshwater metagenome | isolation source: river surface water | place: USA:Blue River Watershed | collected 2017-08-18 | reverse complement strand
GATACTTTCAAAATTGAAGACCTATCATTGATAAGTATCAATAATGTTCCTCAAGCTGCGCGACTGCATCAATCCAGATAAACTCAACTGGGAGTTCTTATCTGCAAATCTCAATGCCATCGATATACTGGAGGCCAATCCAAGTAAGATAAATTGGGAGTGGCTGTCCGCGAACCCAAATGCCATTCATTTGCTTGAAGCCTATCCAGACAGAGTATCGATATTATTTCTGGCATCCAATGAAAACGCGGCGCATATGTTCGACAACTATGAGTTCGATGACATTAATTGGGATGATGTGTCATACAATCCAAATGCAGTCGAGTTCATATCCAGGAATCTTGACAAGCCGATATCATGGATGGGTCTATCATGTAATCCCAATGCCATCAATTTATTAATGGCTAATCAAGACAAGATAGATTGGCATTTGCTATCCGGAAATCCAAATGCCATCCATCTACTTGAAAATAATATGGACAAGATAGACTGGAGAGAGCTGTCATCCAATCCAAATGCCGTCCATCTATTGATGGCCAACCAAGACAATATAGACTGGTATCGATTCTCTCAAAACAAAAGTTCAGAAGCTATCCGTATATTAATGGATAACCCAGACAAGATAAATTGGACATTTCTGTCGGCCAACGAAAATGCGTACGAGCTGCTTATTCAAAATCCAGATAAGATAGACTGGTTCACTGCCACGTTCTCAAAAATGGCAGTGAAGCTTATATCGAGATATCGACCAGATATGCTGGACCAATACATAGGAAGACTGTCATCCAACCCAGATATATTCACGTATGACTATGACCTTATCAGGAAGACCAACTGCACGAAAAATAGCTGCGTGGCCGAGTGGTTCAGCCAGCCGAGGTTCATAGAAAAATATATTAATGAGTATGGGGTTGAGGCTCTTGATGACTATATGCCATAGACTCTATTTTTTAAAATTGAAGAGCCATCATTGAATAATATAGTTGGTCATTATGTTCCTCAAGCTGCGTGATTGGATTGATGAAAGTAAGCTGGATTGGTTTGGATTGGCGAGAAATCCCAATGCCATAGATATGCTGGAAGCGAATCCAGATGAGATAAAATGGAACAGATTATCGGCTAATCCAGCTGCAATACATCTATTGGAGATGCATATGGATCGCATAAACTGGTATTACCTATCGTTGAATCCAGCAGCCATACATCTACTGGAAGCCAATCCAGATAAGATAGACTGGCAATATTTATCAGAGAATCCAGAAGCCATACGTCTGTTGGAAGCCAACCCAGATAAGATAGATTGGGAATATTTATCAGAGAATCCGGCAGCCATACATCTACTGGAAGCCAATCCAGATAAGATAAATTGGTCGAGACTATCGAAGAACCTGAATGCTAATCATCTGATACGGATGCATCCAGAGAGAATCAATTACTTCTTCCTCTCCATGAATCCCAATATGATGGATATCCTGGAGAAGCATCCAAATAAGATAGACTGGGGGTCATTTCCTCTAAATACAAGTGAAACTGCGATGCATATGATAAGAGATAACATAGATAACGTTCACATGTTTCCTCTATCGAACAACCCAGCAATCTTTACGTACGACTATGACCTTATCAGGAAGACCAATAAGGAGAAGAACCTATGTGTAAATGCTTGGTTCAGCCAGCCAAGGTTCATAGAAAAATATATTAATGAATATGGGATTGAGGCTCTTGATGACTATCAAGAAAGCCGTGGATGATGTCTATAATAGGTTCGTCAATGCAGTTATTGGTACTCATTAACGATGCTGTTATGTTATTTTTGTAGTAGAACCTGACTGCATCATTGAGCGGACCATAGCGTTCCTCTATACTCTGATAGTCGTACAGGGTATAGTCCTCAGATATCCTGTCGTACCAGCATGTACAGAATTCATCATAGTTGGACTCTGTGAGATTCTCCTCGTCGCAGTAGTAGCAATAGTATTCATCATCCTCATCCTCGCAAAATACGTGCTCCCAATCATACTCATAGTTGAAGAACGGGCTGGTGAGTAATATATCGTGATGCTCGTAGAGGATGTTCGCCATGTCCCATATATCATCGATGTACAGCATCATTTATAATATTGTATGCAACCATGTCAATTTTGAATCAATCAAAAAACTAACAGTAGCTGTAGATGATATCCACGATGGAAGCATCGATGCCATCATTCGTTGATAGAAGAGACACCTCTATATTATTTTTGTAGTAGTCTCTAACTGCATCATTGAGTGGCCCATAATGTTCCTCTATACTTCGATAGTCATACAGCACCTTATCATCATTGTGGTTCCATAGGGGACAGTACGTGAATATGGTTGGAAGGCTCAGCAAGTTGCCACAGATGGCACACCTGAAGGTATCGCCCCTCATCATCAGAACCATATCATGAGTTGTATGCTGTGTTTTTTTATGGAATGGACTGCTCGCCATCATATCATACTCGCTGATGGTCAACCGCATAGCTGCTATATGATATGATTGACTGACGTCTATTTTGGGCTCAGACAAAAAATCTACCGGCAGTACTCGATGATGTGCGGAACCGTATCTGCGATATCGTACTTGCTATGTAGCAACTGGTCTGCCAAAGTCTGTTTGCACAGTCTACGCAGTTGAGCCTTCCTGAGTATCTCCCCACGGCGGTCCATCAGTTCATCATTGAGCTCTCCGTTGGTTATGGAGATAAGGTCATAGACATACATCGGCTGGTAGGTATCCTCTGGGTTGTACCAGCCAGGACAGTACTCAGGCATATCTTCTATGTTCAGATGGGCTTGACCACAGCGCACGCATAGATAGTGCCCAGCATTCTCATCAAACTCCAAGTCGTGCCATTCTTCATGCTCCTCGTTGAAGAATGGGGTCTCCCACAGATATTGGTATATGTCATACAGGATGCTCATGGTTATACATTACCATCGAGGGGCTCCTATTTTATGCTCTATCTAAAATTGATGACGTACAATCAATAGATATACAACCACCACCATGAGCACTTCAGCAAGCATCGCTAACAATGGCATTGTCAACTCGGCAATCAACCAGTCCGTCAATGCGGAGCTAATGAAGCAGATAAGTAGCATCATCGGGTCCAAGCAATTCAATGCCAAGAACATATTGATTCTACTGGCCCTGTTTGGGATAGACACAATTCGTACGAATGTGAACGCGTTGCTTGGCAAGACTATGGAAGGATTGTCCAAGTACGTGCTCAAGTGGTTTCGAATCATTAAGATATACATCATGCCTACTCGTAATATAGTGTTTGAAAACAGCGACAACAAGATTGACTTGTTCAATTATGATATGGATAATGGAGTCAATCGTAAGATTGAAATCAATAACCAATTCTACGGACTACTATGTGAGTATATCCTGTTGGACCCTACTTGCATGCATTGTAAAAAAATAGATGGCATGGAAATAAAAGAAGGTGGATACATGATATTCATGGCAAGATCCGATGATATCCAGTTCAAGTTTGAATCACACACGATAAAGCTATTACATCCCATGTCATACTCATACACAAGAGATAGCAATGGCAAAATAATGAATGTGATGGAAGTTAATAAAAATAACACAATAAGATATGGATTTGATAAACGTGGATTAGCATTCTATCTACTGCAGAAATTACCAATCAATCAGGGGCAAGTTGAGTTCATATATTCTGAGATAGGCAAGTTCATTGACAACAATACCACGTCATATACAGTGCTCAATTATGATTATAAACATGAGGATGACTTCATGGACATCATGTTAACTGTGTTTAGCAATGTGTCCATTATGAATGAATACAAAAATATTCTATACAATCATTGTAGTGGTAATGACAATGTCATGGGTATGATGGGTAGGTATAATGCATATAATACAGCTGTAAACAGAAACAAGGTAGAGATGTTAATACTATATGCTATCATCATCGAGATAATCATAGAATTTCATCCAAATCATAAGCTTCCAGATGACTACATTCTATTCTTATTCCAGACGAAGCTTGAAATATGTAAGAGAGATGAATTGACAACCATCAGAGCTCTATGTGATAAGATATTTGGACAGTCCAAAATCAAGTATGCCATATATGAATATTTCAACAAGATGACTACGATGCATGCTGATATATCTTCGAGGCCTTCTGAAGTAGCTCGGAATATCAGACACATGTACTTTGTTAGCGCTCCCACAAAGACAGAGATATGCTTTGTTGTTCAGGATAAAGATTCCAACTATGTGGGATTCGATGAATCTGAACTACTCATGCATAGATTTATCAATTATGTAAGTTCCAGCCAATCTTTAAGGAAAACAATGAGGGTTTCTATTCCAGTGTTTACAGCTGTCATTACATATAAAGATGCGGATGATAACACAACTTCTAAGGTCGTAGAGAAGACACTGGAAGATGGGACTGTGGAGAAGACAACAACCAAGAAGACTCCATCTGAAACAGAACAGTCTGTATCCATTACACTTAAGACATCAAACAACGTATATAAGGCATTCGATACGCTGTACCTCAAAAAGGATGACGAGTTCCGATTAAAGTCAATCCTAAATTCGTTCAGCGAAAGAAAGACAACGTATAAGAATCTCGGACTGCCATTCAAGTTCAACTGTCTTCTACATGGACCTCCTGGCACTGGCAAGACATCTGTAATAAAGGCAATAGCGTCTCATCTGAACAAGAACATGTACTATGTAGACTTATCCAAGATACGTACGGATAGCGTACTGAACCAGGTATATGAAAAGATATACCACACGTTTAGCTCCGGTGGGATAATTGTAATGGAAGATGTAGATGCCATGAGTGATGTAGTTCTATCACGAGACGATGACAAGATACGAGAGCCATGCACCCAACTCACACTATCCAACTTATTGAACTTAATGGATGGAACCATGTGTGCCAGTGAATCAATGATAATTATGACTACCAACCACATAGAACGTCTTGACCCAGCACTTATCAGAGCTGGAAGAATGGATCTGACTATTCATCTGGATTACTGCGATGCTTACCAAATCACCACCATATACAAGAATGTCATGAATAGAGATTTGGATGATGGACAACTGGAGAGACTATCACGGAAGGACATCACGCCAGCGCAGTTGATATATGGACTACTACCATATCTAACCAGTGATATGGGTGATGAGGATATCATATCGGCAGTGTTAAGTGCCCTGTAAATATTTTTTGTTGGGATATAAAATTGACGCCGTACAATCAATAAATATACAACCACCACCATGAGCGTCGTCAATTCATACGTCAACCAGTCCATCAACATGGAGCTGATGAGGCACATGCGGAGCATCGTCGATTCTAAACAGTTCAACTTGAAGAACCTACTCATCATACTGGGGCTGCTTGGTATTGATAGCATTCGCGCGAGTGTCAATGGTTCGCTTGAGAGTCTGTTTCATAGCGCATACAAGGGGTTGTGTATGTTAGCCATTCGAGCAAAGAAATATATACTTCCTGAAATCCGAGCAATCAACATGATAGATATGCCAGATGCCGACAACAAGTATCAGAGTGATATATCCACGATGGTGTCCAGTGAATTCTACAATCTACTGACCCAATACATCATACTCAACAAGGATAATAACTGCAAGTATGTACACACACTGGATAGCATACAAGCATTGAATGGAGAGGTTGGATTTGAACAGAGAGCGCGACTCTCGGATATATCAATCCAACATAACAATCATACCATCCACCTGGCCGATGACATAGCATGTGTATATGATGAGCGCCCAGACGGCACGATAATCATCGGCAATGTACGGAAGACAGCATTCAATACCAGCGACTATACCAAGAATCGACTGGCATACTATCTTCTGCACAAACTACCACTCAACAAGAAACAGATAGACTTCATATATGATGGCATCAGGAATCATGTTGATACAAACACAGACTCAGTATCTGTGCTGAGATATAGTCAGGTGTATAATACTGAACAATGGCCTATTGATTTGATGAATACATTGGTGCCGCATGGAATGGATGGGACATATAAGAGTATCATCACCAGATATACCAATGGAGATTTCAGTATACTGAGTACAGGTAAGTATTTCGGAATAAAGCGTATCATTGATAGAGATATTGCCGAAGTAGCTGTGTTGTATGTGCTGCTAATCAAATTAATAATCGAATCTCGAGATGATGCCAGTCTACCACGTGATTTCCTTATATTCAAGATTCAGGTATCCCATCCGGTAGATAAGCATGACTATCCAGATACGTTGCATAAGCTCTATCATAGTATATTCGATAAATCGGTTATGGTGAACAAGATATACAATTACTTCAATATGATGAATATACGCGGAGAGACTGCATGCCTCTATTCAGAGGAGCTCAACAGAAAATACTTCACACTGTGCTCAGATAACAACTACCTATACACCACTGTGATGGATTCTGAGAATCATATATTGGATAGAGATGATGCCAATGCATGCATGAAACGTTTCATATCACATGTGAAGGCCATCAACTTCGTCAAGAAGAATGGCAAGCAGTCTATCGTAGTCTATAACGTGCAGATTAACGTGGACAGGAATACAATCAAGGATGCCCAGGAAGCCAAGACCATCAAGAAGACCATGGAAGATGGAACCATAGAGGAGACGGTTGTATGTGCCAAGCCAGCATTATACGAACGCAATATATCAGTTTCATTCTCAGAGCTCAATGAGATGTACAAGTCATTTGAATCCCTATACCTGAAGAAGGCAGACGAGTTCAGGCTCAAGTCCATACTCAGCTCGTTCAACAAACGGAAGGACATGTACAAGAAGCTGTGCATCCCATTCAAGTTCAACTGTATCCTGTATGGTCCTCCTGGTTCAGGCAAAACATCCACCATCAAGGCCATAGCATCCTATCTTGGCAAGGACATATTCTATCTTGACCTGTCCAAGGTACAGCACAATGAAGACCTTACGGAGATATTCAAAAAAATATACACCAACAAGAGCTTCAATGGCATAGTGGTGATGGAGGATATAGACTGCTGCGCCTCTGATGTTGTACTCAGCAGAGATGACGGTACCAATAATAGTAGTGGGTCGCTCACACTGTCCCATCTGCTGAACGTGTTGGATGGAAGTCTCACACGCGACGACTCTGTAGTACTGATGACCACCAACCACTTTGATAGACTTGACTCAGCTCTTGTCAGGGCTGGAAGAATGGACTTGGCAATCCATCTGGACTACTGCGATGATTACCAGCTAACCACCATATATAGACACATACTGGGAAGGGCTCTGGAAGATGACCAACTCGATAGACTGACTGCCATGAAAATAACCCCAGCCCAGTTCATATATGGACTACTGCCGTACATAGACAGTAATATACCTACCGATGAAGTGCTTGATGGAGTCATCCAGACGCTTCATTAGTTTATTTTTTACTGACCGATGAAGTAGTAGGTCATGCCAGCAAGCACAGCAATAGCAGCGACGTCTATGATAACCTTCCGGAAGGTCTTCATAGACCGCATCATATCGTCCATGTTGTTGCTCACCTGTATCATCTGCCGCGTAAGCAGCTGCTCCTTCATGCGTATCAGCTCAGCTTGTCGGCGCATCTCACGCACCTCCTCAAGCAGCATGTCAAGGTTGGCATCCAGTATAGCACTCATTAGTATAATGATATACCATGAGTTCAAAATAAAAAATTACACAGCCCGTAGCTCGTGCATACAGAAGCTATCGAATAAGTATGGAGTACGCACATTGACCAGCACCTCATATCCTGCAGTGGCAGTGAATATTAGATGCCCTCTCAGCCACATACCGGTGATTGTGCCAACCTTGATGTTCCGCACCCAGATAGTAGACCCGACTCGCAACACCCCAAATCTCACAGTCGCGTAGAAGGTCATTGGGTCATCATTGATGCCACTGGATTCGCGCACGCTCAGCACACAGGGGTTCATGGTTGTATATCTATGATTACAATGGTACCCATTTTAAGCTCACCACTAATACTGAATCATCATCTTCTTGTAGAGGATGGACTGGTACATATCTTCCTCGGTCATGGGGAATGATAGGAGCATCTTATGTAGCTGGACATATTGACGATTGGCTGTATCCCAATCAACGGAGGTTAGCTCCAGATTATAGAGATAGTGGTCATACGCCAACTTGGTTAGCTGGATGAACTGGTCATACTGGACGCTGCCAGCCCCAGTACCAAGACCGCAACAGAGCACCTTCTTAATGGCAGGGCCAGTCTGGTTGTGCTTGTATATCTCGTGGAGCATATTGTAGAACGCCCAGTATAGCACAGACTTGTCAGTGATGCGCAGAGGAATGTTCATCGTCGGTACATGAATCAAATAGGGACACTTGTCTGAGTATGTGTCCAGGATACTGGCAGTACCCGGCTGCTGCTTCATGTTGAACTTGGCCTTCAATTGCTTCTGAACCTTCGGGATAAAGGTAGAGTAGTGGTCAAGGTAGTTGGAGATAGACAGGTCTATGCCACCCTCCATGATACCATGGGAGTTGCCAGCACTAACGATGGCATCCACCTGTTCTGGATAATCTCGGAAGTCCCCATCAAACCCAGAGATATTGTACTTGTTGCCAGGTGGAAACTCGGAGTTCAACAGCTCGGTGAACTGCTCGTCAATGCTGCAGATGATGATGTTGAAGTCCATGATTATATTTTTATTGGATTACCTCAGGATAAAAAACAACCATGGGCTCGAACTGTTAATCGAATCATTAGTCTTACTTGTTTTTTATTTTCAAAATTGATACAAGCCATATAGAATATATACAGCAATGGTAAAAGTAAAGAATGCAGACAGACAAAAGAAGTTCGTTTCCATCGGAGAAGCTGAAGCTTTTACCGGAATGGGACAAGCAGCCCTTCGGAGACTTTATCAGGAGGGAGTTCTTAAGGGCTATACAACACCATTCGGGGCGAGAAGATTTAGTACTGAGTCTCTTCAAGAGTTCTGTAGCATCTCTGATACAACTCAAACAGACAAACTCACCAAAGTTAACTACCTATATGCACGAGTCTCATCAAAAAAGCAATCTGATGATTTGGGACAACAAGTTAAGTTCTTACAAGACTGGGCAGTCGACAAAGAGCTTACATACATTGTTATTGAAGATATTGGGTCGGGAATTAACTTCAAGAGAAAGGGCTTGCAAACCATTCTGGACAGATGCTTGCAGGGAGTTATCGGAGACATTACCATTGCCCATAGAGACAGGTTGTCAATCTTTGGATTTGACCTCATCGAAAGCATTGTTTCAAAAGCCGGTGGGACCATCACAATCATTGATGATAACAAAAACAAGTCATCAGAACAAGAACTCGCAGATGACTTACTCAGCATCGTCCATATCTACAGCTGTAGACAGATGGGTAAGCGGTCATATAAAAACAAGACCGCAAGAACTACTGAAGACACTGACTCTAACATTTCGACCAACACAGGAACAGAAGCTGATGTTGGACAGGAATCTACGTGTGAGTAATTATGCATATAACAGAGCTGTTAGATACATAAATTTAGGTGAGGGCAAAATAAACAAGAGACATATGAGAGATATCCTCGTCACCTACAAACATAAAAATGGAGTCATCAATACATCACTGAGGACATTTGAACGAGATGTTCATAAAGACATTAGAGCTGGGGCTGTATTTCAAGCATGTGTTAATTATTCCAACTGCATGGATGCCATCAAATCTGGAAGAATAAAACATTTCAAATTGAAATACAGGTCTAACAAGAGCAATCGATTCAGTATGATTATAAATAAACAAATGATGAAGTTAGATAATGGAGTCTTGCGGTTTACACACAAAACACTGTCTGATAAAACTATCCATATGAACAATAGGACAAGAAAGCAATTACGTCAAGTTAGTGAAATTCGAGATGGTACCATAACCAAAGTAAATGGTGTCTATGAACTCAGACTACCTATAATAGTTAATGTTCCGGATGATATAACTATATCCAATGCCGTAGGGATAGACCCAGGAGTATCCACATTCTTATCTATGTACTCAGTTGATAGCAGTACTACTATCAAGCAATCTAAATGGTGTAAGTATATAGACTCACTACGTTCTCGTATCAAGTACTTACGTAAGCACAAGAAACGAGGCCGTATCAAAAAGAAACTACTACTCAAGCTTGATAGAAAGCAATCCAATGTGATAAATGAATTGCATTGGAAATCCATCAACTACCTTGTAAAGACATATGACCTTATCTTCATTGAGAAGTTCTCAACTCAAGGATTTGTGAAAGGAGGTAAGAGTAAAACTCTAAACAGAGACACAAACAACCATAAGCCATTCCAATTCCGTCAACGATTGGAATATAAAGCTATGGCTTGTGGTAAGATTGTTAAGGATGTAGATGCGCATCACACAACTATGACATGTTCTACTTGTGGCAATCTTAAACAAATGACTCTGAAGGATCGGATATACAACTGCAGTGTATGCCATAACGTACTTGATAGAGATTTCAATGCGGCAAAAAATATTTTGATGAAGGGATTACTATGTTAATCTTATCATCACGGGATGCGTTCTTATCTCGTAAGAAAGTCAAGTATAGCATTAGAAGACATATGTTCGCATGTGTCAAGATTCGTATCTATATCAGATTCGTCAGTTATAGATAAGCTATATTAGGATTTTAAGAACGGAGTTTATATATCCGTACTATACAATTGCATCCACCATGGATCCACCATATCCAGCACTATACCAGCAACCTCAGATATCTTGCTATCATGAATCATCATCATGGCATGCTCCATGCATGGATGTTCGCGTCTGAGACATACGAATGCAACCCGCGGCTTATATTTCTTTGGAACTCCAAATCTACACCCATCCCATTCACTATCATATTGATGTATCTTGGTTTGATAAATCAGTCGCATTGTCTTCTTGGATGTTTGGTTATCGGGTTTGTTATTCAATATCTCCATGATAGCTGGAGTCTGTATTGATGGCACAGACCAATAGTCGAATAGCATTAGGTCGCATCCCATGGTAGCAAGACAATCATTAAAGTCATTATTATAGGCATAGATGCAATGATATGCAGTCAATATCTCATTGGACACATTACCCCTTCCTTTAGTAATCAAAGCATTTAAGATGCGGTCTCTGTTGAACCGCATGGCTCGCTTGATGGTATTGGCTGCTTCAATGCTCATGATTGTATATTTATTACTTGCAGGTCTTCAATTTTAATGCATCAAGGCATGCTTGTAGCAGTGCTTGCCGTTCTTGCGGCACATGAACGCCAGCCGATGGCTGTATCCCTTGGGTGTATCATACATACACTCGTCCCATCGCCGCCCATACTCGTAATTGGTCTTCTGCCTAATCAGGCGGTTGGTCTTGCGGTCAGACCATTCATTGGAAACATCAGCAGATGCCTCATAATAATCCCGGCTATCAGTATGGCTATACAGACACTTGTAGGCAACCAACATGTCTCTTGGTACATTGCCCCGGCCATTGGTGATGATTGCATTCACGATACGGTTGCGGTTGTACAGCATGGCCTTTTTGATGATGTTGGCCGCATCAGTCTCGCTTAGTGGGGCTCTTGATAGGTAAGAACCCATGGCTCTATATTCATATACAGAACATTCAAAATTGACGAGCCATCAAGAATAAATATACAACCATGAAAGCAACCATCGTCTATGGATTCCAGCTGCCGCACGGCATCTTGATAGAGAAATCTATTGAGGACCAGTTTGGGCTGACAATGGGTGCTGAGGAGACTCATGGTTGTGGATTCACATATGGATTTGAGATGGATCTCATGGATGTAGTGGAGTTCCATAATGACAGTGATTACGCGGACATCGTGCGCATAGACATGATGGAGTTCCTGGAGTGGACCAAGATATACACCAATATCAAGCGGGAGGTAGCATCCATAGATGACTGTAGGATGGCTACAATCATTACCGGGAACTTCTATCACAAGAGAACCCCAGAGCTTCTGATAACCAGGGAGTAGGGTTCTTTTTTAAAATTGATGACCGTCATAAACAAATATACCAACCATCATGGAAGCTCTTATTCAGGCATACCACAAATATATGCAACTGCATAAGGACATCTATGATGTGTTGATTCTAATCAGAGACTGTGATTGCAACTTACTTGACCGACGTGTAGTTGATATGATGAAAAAATATCTTGTAGATAATACAAGAACGATAGAATTTAAGCCAGAGCACTATCCGGGTATCCTTGCCAATTACTGTCGAGTTAATCAATGTGGTAATGCTATATTCGATGCAGCTATAAATCATTCGATGGGTTGGATACTATGGTGGAATAGTATGGATATATTTGCTCAGATGGCGAATTGTGGAGATATAGCTTCAAAGATTACTATATTAGGTTATGTTATCAAAAGATTTGACTTTATATTGGATGAGTCCCCAAACATAGATTCAAATCCAGATAATATGACGATGATAACACTGGGTATTCATAATAATAACCAACATCAACGAATAATCTCATTTGATACTGCTCAAAATCTATGTCGAATGATTAGAATCCATCTTGCTACAGATGCCATACTTACATCAAAACTCAAATCACTTGAGTTTGAGAATGAGACTTTACGTAAGTATGCAGAAGAGGACCATAAGAAGATTCGTTATCTGGAGAACATGGTCATAGAACTAAAGCAATCAATAGATGGAGAACTACATGAATACAACTACGATGATATACGTCAGCGATTGGACCCAATCAGAGATGAGCTCAAGATGATGCAACGTGTGTTCATGAAGGCAGTTCGTCTTAGATATGCCATACCAGTAGCTGAGGTAGTCAAGCTACTATAAATATTTTTTATTCTGATATAAGCTCGTCCAGTATATAGCAACATGAACTACACCACCATCAACGGGACCAACTCAGAGATAACCAACAATGGCAACCGAATCGAATACCACCTTGTGAATGCACAATACTTCAATGATAAATATGTTAATGTTCAGATTGCTAACCTATCATTTGATGGACAAGTAGATGGACTTGTGCAAATGTGTGTCGATGCCATCGACAATCAATTCAACCCAACTGATTCTACGATTTGCAAGGAGTTTGAGGCGTGTCAAGCTCCATACAATATTCATCGTAGTGATGTATGGTTTAAGATAAACCCAAATCATAATACCTGGATAATCTCATTCTCGAATGGTTCTGGTCAGCCGGTGAAGCTTCGACCTGGATACATCATTGAGCTAATCTTCAAGGATAGCTTGTAGGCAAGTCCTGTTCTTTTTTTTAAAATTGACTACTGTCATAAACAAATATACCAACCACAATGGAGACTACTACATTTGATATCGATTTCTATATCAACATCAAGGGATGCGTTGAGTGTGTAAATCATGGATATCTCAAATCAAGATTTGACCAGTTTATAAAACCCAGGACGCTTATCAATGAGGATGTATACTACAACATATTGATATCACTGACCGAGTACTCATTCGATGCATTCAATGAAACCGAATGGTCCAACATGTTCAACTATGACTATGATAACAACATAGAATTGGTAGACATGTCCAATCCCATAATCAAATCTCCAGTGTTTGAACACTACTGCAATGAATGTTCGTCGCATGAAGGATGTCCTGATTGTTGGGAGCGATATAGAGTTATCACCAGACATATGATACCAGTGATGAAGAATCATCGCAAGGACCTTTGTAGCATATACTTCATTGACCTGCTATACCAGCTGGTTAGATTTGAATACAGAGACGTATATACACTCATCGTGTATGTGTTCAACCAGTTCTCAGATGGGTCCAGCTTCAAGGCGTTCGCCAATGAGTTTGGAAGGAAGAGGATTTGCAAGATACTCAAGCGTATCAATGTGCCGTTCAGAAGGTGCGACTTCAAGCTAATCCTAAAAAAATACCTTCCACTGATATACAGGCTATACGCATACTGTGCCAACACACAGACTGATTGTCTTGATAAGGTGTATGACTACATGTTGTACAATGGTATGTCCATGTTCAAGTCTGTACCCAGCGACTATGTAGTTGTTGGATATATAGTTGGAACTGACTATCGTATAGATATCATCAAGACAGATGTCATCATGAATATGTATCCTGATATGAAATTCAAAATTGCATCCCATCCATTGGTTGAAGAACTCAACTTCGGGTTCTATGAAGAACGGATGAAGGCATACAAGGACATGTGCAGGCTCGATAACAAGATGAAGAACCAACTCAGAAATAAATTCAAGGGAGTTGCATTCAGTGGAGTATCTGTGTTTACTGGTAAGACCACACATAGTGATGATTGTATTGTCATTGGGTTTCTTAAAGCCAGCGAGAATACATTCCAGAACTTCAGACTGGACATCCACATACCATCGTTCATAGATAACGACCGGCTTAAAAAAATGAGAACCATAGCACACGATAAATGGAGATTCGAGGATAACACGTACGATGTATGTTATGTTTAATTTTTTATGATAGATTTGCACTGACGATACGTTCGGTAATGCTTTCACGATCTTCATCTGTATTAGCCATCACGATATCCGTAATCTCATTGACGGCCTTCTTGTAGTCAAAATGATGGAGCTTGTACTTGTGATAGACCTTGCTGAAGTCAATAAATGCCTCACGCATGGCACTGCCATTAACAACATTCTTGATTGTATCCTTGTATGGAATCTGAAGATTCAGGCCCGGAATCCTAATAAAGATGGTTTCTAATGAGTCTGGAATACTGACAAGTTCAAGATTGCTTGGGCTATACAAGTACAGGGTCTTCACATTGGGAAACCGAGAGAGATGAATCTTTCCACCACGCATGCAGTTCAGACTGAGCTGCGTGTACTTCTCTGGACTGCTGCAGTTCTCCAGGATAGCAAACATCTCAGCCATCAATCCAGTGTGGTGTTTATTGATGACAAGACATGTATCCTTGTTCTCATTAACCTTGATGTCTGCGAAGATGCCCATGGTGATTGTATATATATCTGACAAGGCTTAAGATAAAAATATCGCAGACCTACTCACACTTCTGCTTCTCGCTGAATAGAGCACTATATGCACCAATGGCAGCAATTGTACCGACAGCAGCATTATAAAGATTCTGCAGTGTACAACCCTCCATAAAGAAGGAACGCCTTATGTATCTACCTTCAACCAGTTTATTGTTCATGGTACCAAGTTCAGTTTCAAATCCGGTCATTCGAGTATCAAACTTGGTTTTCATATCAGCGATATCTCCCTTCATGGTATTGATATCATTGTTGATGCCAACTATCTTAAGATCCGTTTGTTCTTGAGCTGTCTTCAGAGCACTCACATCAGTCTTCAACTGACTCACATCGGCCTTCAACTGACTCACATCAGTCTTTATATCCTTGATATCACCACGAATAGCTCTGAGTTCATCAAGAATTAAGGATTGTATATCAGTCGTCATTGCAGTAGTAGTAAAACTCATTGTATCTATATTATATCACTGACCATCGTCAATTTTGAGCTCTAATATAGACAATGCAGCAGTGTGTATCAAGTATAGATATACGTGAGGCTATTGCTGCATCCATTGATGGAACCCTCTCCAATATAGACGACACGTATGGAGTAATCAACTGTAATCATTTACAAACACAATCAAAGACAACAAATCATAATTACTCTAATATTTCATACGAGGACTATGTCAAGTCCATACTTAGTAGTACATCTATAGACCCGGATGAATACAATCTACTCAAGGAAGTCAAGCTACAGTGTCTGGACAACTACATGAAATCCGATAAGGACGACAGGACCATCACTATAGAAACCTTCGACTCAGTTGGTAATGAAGCTATTGAAGGCGCCTCTGATATATTTATATGCGGTGGCAGTATGCACAACTACCGCAGGTACATAACTGAAGATGTTGCATTTACTATATTTGCGAATAAGAGAATTGGAGGGCTTGTATTAACATCTGGATGTGCCCAAGAGGAAATCAAGATGATGCAAAATCCGGAGCTCATATATCTGAAACTCAATCAGATGACTCTATCGGATGAACAGGCAATCATAGTATCCAATGTAAAGAAGTACAACTCCACGGTTGGGTATGGATTCGATGTAGAACTGGATAGAAATGGACAGACTGGATACATAGAAACATGTATCTTTATGGATGCCAGCAACTACTCAGACAACCCAAACAGGCAATATACTGAGAAGTCCAAACTCAGGGATATCCGTAAGTGCCTCATAGCCTGGTCCAATACCAAGGAGAAGAACATAATAACGGGAGACTGGGGATGCGGAGCCTTCAAGGGAGACCATTTCCTCAAGTTCATGATTCAGATGTACTGTGCCAGGCTATGCAGGAAGAACTTGTACTACTTCTCCAGCCATATCAAATCTGATATGTTCTCCATGTTCAAGGGCCTGACAGTGGAGGCCATCCTGAACAAGATACTAACATACTCCATTTGAGCATAAAATTGAAGGACTGCCATGTAAAAAATATAGACCACCATGGAAGCCATCTTCGTCGACACAGCAATCAGTTCGATTCATAGTTGTATCTATGATGAATACATGCACATCATAGATGTGGTGCGTAAATTAGATATGGAGAACTTGACCCGTATCATGAAACCGCCGCATGGACTGACTCACTTTGTGCTTACGGATGGATTAGATTTGTTCGAATACAATATGAACAAATGGGTGTCGTGTATCGAGGAACACTCGGTGATTACCGTGCCATCAGGAATACATGCCAACATAATGCATATCAATGAACTGGTGATGGACGTGGTACACAAGACACATGGATATCATATGATAATACAACATATGTGCGAACATGATATCGACACGGCTATGCTTGGCATGCAAATGATGATTAATCATTTGAAAACAAACAATACGGATATGAGAGATGATATAGAATTCATATCAGAATTGCCTGAATGGGTACAGCAGATGATTCCCACATATGGATAAGGGGGTAAGCTCTTTTTTCATCCTGAACAAGATACTGACATATATAACACCATGTATCACATCATAGATAACATATACCTGAGCAATCTCCGAGATGCTGAAGATATCGCTCTCATCAATACCAATGATATCAAGGTAGTATGTAGGCTATCTGATGACCACAACGAGTCAATATATGGTTCACTCGTGGAGTTCCACAACTTTGAATGTGAGGACAACATTATGGCTGGGGATGAAATGATAGAGGCTGCCGATAAGATATATCATATAGTCAGTCAAACCAAGGACCATGTACTCATACACTGCAATGAGGGCCAATCTCGTAGCGTATCAGTTATTATATACTACATGATTCGCAAGTATGGAACCTCATTTGATAGGGCTTTGGCTCATATCAAGAACATCAAACATGATGTCCGTCCAAACAGCGTATTCGAGAGGAGACTCAGGCAATTGAGCATAAAATAGACTGGCTTTAATTAATAAGTATCAAACCAACAACCATGTTCACCGCCTTCGCTTACGCCGCTCATACCGCCATTGTAGGCTTTGGAGCATACTTCATCGGTACTGAAGTAGTCTCGGACATCAAGGATATCATGAGTGTCTCCAAGAACTCGAAGACTATGACCGAAGAAGAAGCCAAGAACATCATCGTGCGAGCTATGCGGTTCCACCGTAGACGCTTCGTTAATGCAGTTCTCGCCAATGAGCGAGGCGGATTGTCAGACAAGATGCTGGTTGCTATGGAGGTCATATATGACATCTATGCCAAGGATACTAAGTTGACATGTTCAATAGATTCGTACGTGAGATATAACTGCTGTTCCATGCTTGAATACGATAGTTCGATCTCTGAGGAGAGACGCAATGAATTGATAGCCATCGTGAAGCAGCAGTGCGAGCCTGGATGTGCTAAGAGAAAGGTATTCAAGGTGTTCATGACCAACCTCACTCATGATGAGATAGACGATTACAAGGCTGAACGGTATAATGAAAACTGTATGTTCGATAATGGAGATTTGCCCAAGCTATGGTAAGCTCTTATTTTTTGTTCAAAATTGAAGGGCTGTCATACAAAAATATAGACCACCATGAACTCCATCATTATCGAAGAAGCCATTGATATGATTCGCGATGATATCTTTAAGGAATTGGACCATATATTGAATATGCTTAGAGATAATATCATTGATTATGATATGTATGATGCTCTGAAACCTCCACGTGGGTTGACCAAATATATACATAGGAATAATTTGAATGAACGTAATTCATTTGAAAATGATATGAACCAATGGGTATCATGCATTAATAAACATTCAGAGATTACCATCCCATCGGGAATACATGCAAATGTGATGCGATTGTATGAATTGACGATGGATGCATTTCATGCAAAGTATGGATATCGAAAAGTAATCAAACATGTGTATACATCCAAACGATTTCCAATTATTATGTTTGGGATGATTATAGATTTGAAATCACGCGTCCTTAAAACAGATTATGATATATGTAGAAGTATATTCGATGCATTGGATAATATATCCAACAGTACAGTGGATATATATACATTCATAGATGGAATCCAGAAATGCATGTCCATATCCACCCAGCATGCTGACATCACCAAACCAGCTGGAATGCATGCTGAAATAGAAATCATATACAGATATATTCTGAATGTGATGGTTATACCAGAACTGCATGAAGATATTGCATCAACCGTGTTCTCACCCAAACGAGTACAACGCATGATTGCTACATATGGCATGGATTGGATTGATGAGGTGTAAAAAATTACAATGCAATGATTGCAATATGTAAGGCATGCCATGCAGCTATAATCGTTTTTGTTATGCGTTCAATTATCTCATTGAACTTGGACAAGTGATTGTACATATACATAAGCATGCTCTTGGTGTATATCACTAAGGCCTTAGCCTTATTTTTTAAATTGGAAAGTCAAATAGACTCTCACGAGCATTATCAAATGCTTCTTCTATTTCAATTCTTTCTTCATCTGAAATATCAACACTATCCATCATGGCATGCTATATTGAACGACTTAACAGCATTCTTGACATCTGATACAGTTTAAGTAGCTACATCTGATTCAGACATATTGAATGATTGGTACATTGATACTATTATTTGCCACATGTTCAATTTTGAACATTATTAAAATTGAACATATAAGATACAAATATAGAAATGCCATCTTCCACCGACAATAAACTACTCGAGTACTTCCATGACCCATACCCAGATTGTGTCATGGATGTTTCTACTGACTTCAAGAGACAGAAATGTGAGCATATGCTTAGGATGCAAGAGAATTATAGACGATGGTACTCGATGATGGATACATCGAGGATGAGCATATTTGAGATTGCCAATATAAAAGAACGCATAGATGATTTCTTTGAGCGTAAGCATGCCAGGTGCACGCATCCCAAGAAGACGAGTTGGGATAGATTGAAGGCACAGTTCGAGCATCTGTGGTAGCCATGTCAGATAGCTCTTATTTTTTCAACTCAACAAGTGGAGCAGCCCACTTGTGTTTGCGTAGTCGCTCCAACCCATAATCACCTATCTTGTTCACAGTAAGCCTCCATATAGGATTGAACCAGTTATTCTTTCTGATGTTTTCCTTCAATAAAGGAAGAGCCCATTCGTTATCACACAGTATATCCCAGCCATGTACAGTGATGTTGCTAACACCACGTTTCAATATAGAAAGAGCCCATTCGTGCCTACATAAGGTATCCCACCCATACTCAGTGATTTTATAATTACACCAGCTACTCATAGAGAGATTGTCCCACAGCAACGGAAGAGCCCATTCGTGTTTACATAACTCATCCCAACCACTCTCCTTTATATATTCTATATTGTATCGCAGCAATGGAAGTGCCCATTCATGTCTACATATGTATGACCATCCCTCTTTAGAGAATGTACGCGGACGCAATGCAGCCATGTTATGTCTCAGCAATGGAAGCGCCCATACATATGCACGCAACACAGCCCATCCGCATGCTGGTATCTTATCAATATGAGTTTCTAATAATGGCAGCGCCCACCGCTGAGTACATAATGTCTCCCATCCCTTTGGGGTCATTTTGTCAATATGCTCTTCTATAAAGGGAAGCAAGTGCTCGCCAGAACATATAATACCCCATATCGTATCGCTGGTAAATGGATTACTTATATCTATTACCATACGGTCATACACGCTGGCACATGGATTACTTATGTCTATTACCATACGGTCATACTTCGTCATGTTTGTAATCTATATTACCGTGGTTGGTGATTAGAATCTATCGGTATTTTTTCACCCAACCTTGCAGTTTGTAATTTGATAATCTTCTTCTAACTTGGCCCAGTCCCAGAAATCGCAATCATCTTCTTTTGCATTTCAGGCAATATCAAGTCCCATGTATATAAGATATGTTATATCATCAATCAATAATCTCTGGTTGATTTGAATTGCCTGAAATTGCCTGAAATTGCCTGAAATGCCAAACTTGATATAGCATGATTGTTATATAGACATACTGATGGATATCAATGACCGCTTCCTATGTTTTCCCACATCTACAGATTTGGTTTATTGTGGATACATTCCCGATCCTGAGTGTAGGAAGAAGCAGAGATGGAAGCGGATTCATATTTACAAGCCAATGCCCGGTTGGAATAATATACAGAAGAGTGCCCCCATAAATAAGGCATACCCTATTGCCATCAGAACCGGAGAAGTTGGTGGCCTCACTGTTATAAGCGATAGTTGTGATATGACTATCCATTTAAAGACTCCCATTATGCGTATGCATAATGGCAAGTTAGGAGTCATATTTCAATATGAACCATCGTTAACCAATATATATGAAGTGATGCCGGGCATATCAATCATTAATGATGGTCGGTTCATATTGTCCAATTGTGATAAATTTCTATACCGTGCTGAATTTGAGGTTATGAGGATGCCTCCTGAGATATTGTCTCAATTACAGCAGGCTATTAATTCGTCAAGTACAAAAGATATTGATTGGTATCTATATGAGTTGTTATCAATTCTTCCAGATAAGCATTTCAATGATGTAGAGCTATTAATGGATTTGGTCCACATATTAAAGAATACCAAGGGAATAGATGACCAAACACGTCTTGCGACAATGGCTAAGTTGCTCGTAGAACGGTCTTGGGCATTCATTCCAGAAGATATTCCTGTCATGTTTATGGTCGAAATGACAGCTGCTCAAAAGAAGTATACGCATCTATGCTTAATCAAACGAATGAAGGTGATGAGCCAGGATATCAATCATAAGGTCAATCAATGGCAATCCAAATGGAGTAGTACCAAGATTACAAACCAACCTACAACCAGCCTAACATACTCATACAATGCAATGACACTACTGTCGGATATAAAGAAGAAATACCCAAAGCATACCATAAAGATGATACTATCCATTGATAGTAGATTTAATATGATAAGAATGGATACATGCAAGTCATGCCACAAGAAGCATCTTAAAGGATGCTGTAAGCATTACAATAGGAACAATAAAGCAAGAACCACATACATACAGAATGCTCAGCTTATATAACTGATTGTCTCTCCGATTTTATTTTTCTGTCCTCTCCTCTGAAAAAATCCTGAGAGGTTTATAACTTACAACTGACTATCTCCATAACTCGCATGGTTCCACTATATATGACCATTCCCATATATCTATGACCTTCTTCACATACCTGCCCGAGTTTCGCCATAACTCATAGGGTTCCACATATATATCTATGACTATCCTCACATAACTGTCCGAGTTCCACATATATATCTATGACCTTCTCCATAACTCAT
>JACCDZ011313996.1_pt1 | contig 22047 bp, 33 predicted proteins | sample 7449551 | NCBI WGS metagenome assembly JACCDZ01 (sample SAMN15323452, study PRJNA562643) | freshwater metagenome | isolation source: river surface water | place: USA:Blue River Watershed | collected 2017-08-18 | reverse complement strand
TTGAAACTCCTTTACGTGGAGAAATGAATGATTAAAAACTAGAAAGGTGGCCGAGTGGCTGAAGGCGCACGCTTGGAAAGCGTGTTCCCGATTTTCGGGACGAGGGTTCGAATCCCTTCCTTTCTGCGATACCTTTGCAAACATCAATAAACAAAGGGATTAAGCGGATTTAATAAAAAAATCCGTGTCATATTTGTGTCGAACTTGTAGTTTAAAAAATTGAATGATTTTTTAAGCCATAAAAAAAAATGCAAAATTGTCAACAAACTTTTTCTCGTGTAGGAATATCGGCTTTTATAGATTATAAACCAGCCGAATTGAAAATCAACAAAGATTGGTTGATTGTGTATTACGCAAAAAATCCAGTTAACGGAAAACTAGAAAGGCATCGTTTGCGTGTGCCTTTTTTATCTAGTAGAAAAGAACGTTTGTTACTTGGAAAAAAAATTGCGCTGGAAATAAACAATAAATTTGCGCAAGGTTGGTCGCCATACTTTGAAGAAACAGGAAAAAACTATAAAACTTTCAAAGTTGTAATTGATGAGTTTTTAACCAGGATAAAAAAGCAGTTGAAAGATGGTGTTTTGAGAGCTGATACAATACGTCATTATAATTCAAATATTAATTTACTTCAGGAGTTTGTAACAAAAAAGGATATAAAAATTACTTTTGCGCTGGAGATAAATAAAAAGTTTTGCAATGATTATTTGGACTACATTTATATTGATAGACAAAATTCGCCACGTACACGAAACAATCATTTAGGTTTTTTAAAAATGTTTTGTGGTTTTTTAGTAGATAGAGGCATATTGGCTGAAAATCCAGTTAACGGAATTAAACCGATGATTTCACAACCTAAAAAAAGGGCGGTTTTTCCAGATCATGTCAAAAAACAAATTAACGACAAACTTCTAACGTACAACAATGAATTTTACACAGTATGTATGACTACATATTTTTGTTTGATTAGAAATACTGAACTTGGAAAATTAAAAGTATCAATGATTGATATTGAGCAAAGTTGTATTTTTTTACCGAAAGAAATATCTAAAAATAAAAAAGATGAAGCTGTAACAATTCCAGCGCAATTTTTAGAAGTGTTGAAAAAACATATTAACCCTAATTTTCCAAATGATTACGTTTTTTCTTCAGATAATTTTAAACAAGGCGAAAAACAAATGCCAGTCCGAAAAATTGCAAGTGCTTTCGATAAACTTCGTGCAGATTTAGAATTAGAATCGAAATATCAATTTTATTCCTTTAAAGATACAGGAATTACAGATTTATTGAATAGCGGAGTTCCTGCAATAAAAGTACGTGACCAAGCACGTCATTATGATATAAAAATTACCGAACTTTATACGCCAAGAAATAAGGGTTGTGATAACATTGTACAGAATGCTTTTATTTCTTTTTAGTTTCTCTGATGCTCCATAACTCAAAAATTTAGGAAACTTCGGAAACTTGGAAACTTCGCCTTGTAAAGTGTTGTTTTTATTGAGTTTTTGAAGTTTCCAAATAGGTAAAAAAGTAGGAAACCAGCCTTAAAAAATTAGGAAACTTTAGGAAACGGAAGATATAGGCAAAAAAAAACCGCTAAATAGCGGTTTTATATGATCTAAATTATTTCTTTTTGGTAACGGTTTTCTTTTTAATTAATTGACCGCCTTTTTTAGCAACATAGCCTTTTTTTTGTGTACCATCGCTTTTTCTTCTTCCAGTGACGCCAACTTGTTTAGCACATAAAGTTGTTAGTCCTTTTGTTTTTGCTGGTGCTTTTAATCCTTTTTTTTCTTTATTTAAAAGTGCTTCCAATTGTTTTGTTGTTAGATTAACTGTTTCACTTCTTTGGTGTCCGAATTTTTTTAATTCTAACTTTAAAGCAACCCTTTTCTTTGCTTCTTCCTGTGTTTTTCCTGCGTTATTTCTAACAGATTTTTTAACCGTACCAGCTTCCTTGAAAATTCTTTTTTCTAATATGGTTAAAGCGGAATGCAAATCCTTTATTCTTTGCTTAACTAATTTACTTCCTGTATTCGGAGAAGCTTCATATTTTGCAATACTTGTTTTCATGTCTTCGTATGATTTTTGGACATCGCCGTAATTGCTTTTTATATAAGAATCAACCATACTTTGCGGTTTTGAAATACCTTTTAAACCTTTGTCGAGTTTTAGCAACTGGACTCTTAATTTTTCTTGGCTTTTTTCTGATAAATCAATAAGCGTTTGCCAAGCCTGTTTTGTTTCTTTTGTTTGTGCTTCGTTTCTTCTCATTCTAAAAGCGTTTGATTGCTTTGTTTCAAAAAGTAATTGTGTTTTAAGTTGTTGTATAGTTTTCATTTTTTGATTGATTTGATGATTGATTTTAAATGTAATTATCTAATTCAGCTTCTAATTTATCTTTATTAAGTCTTTTGTCGCTTTTCAAAACTTCTTTTAGTGCCTTTTGATAACTATAATCTTGATCCATTAATTGCAAAACTTTTGAACAGGCAGCCGATTTTTTAAGTTTTGAAGCTGGTTTTTTTACAATTCCTTTTAAACCTTTATTTTTCAATTCTTTAACGTGGTGTTTAGCACTTGCCAATGTTGGAAAACTAAAGATTTTTGTAAAATTTTTATCAAACTTATTTGTATGAAAACGGTCATTTCCATTTTTTGCGTGTAAATCTTCTGTAATAAGCATTATTTTACTTCCAATTGTAACAATATCACGCACTTTAAAATCGACGTTTAATTTTTTATTTTTCATTTGTTGATTAATTTTAAATAAAATTTACAAATAAAGCGGACCTTGTAACTGTGGGTATTTAGCCCAAAAAAGAGTAGTAATTACAATTTCTTTAACATTTTTACTTCTTAATTCGATTAATCCTTTTTCTGATAAAGGTCTTAAAATTCCATTTAAAACATAAGTCCAGTTACCGTTAGCGTCAATTACTATTGTTCCTTCGTATTTTTCAACTTCGCGATTTATATTCGCTAAAGGATTAAGCAAAATAGCTTCTTGTGGTTGGTCTGTTTTTCTAGTAAAGTAATATATACCACCTACTAACGCTAGTACTCCTAATAATTTTTTCATTTCCTTGATTGATTTTAATTAACTATAAAACTGAAAACACTTGTTGCAATTTCAGTTGATGATTCTGTTTCTTTATTTATTAAATCGGTTGAATTTGGTAATAATTTCCCATTGAAAATATTAAACTTCAATTCGTTTAATGGTTTGTCTTGGTATCTATTTTTAGTAGCATACACGTAGTTATTTTTGTAATCTTCCTTTTTTTCAGTAAACAAAACAATGTCAGCATCAAATTGAGATTTTGAACCACCACGCATTTTTCCGTCCGTAGTTTGCTGAAATATTACTAAAAATAATTTTCCATCGTATTTTTTTCGTAGATCCTTATCTACCTCGAAACCTTTTTCTATTTCTTGCATTTTAGCATAACTATCAATAATAATAACATCGTTATTTTTTATTAATTTCTCTAAATCTGCATTACTTCTAATTTCGGGTGCTTCTATATTGTTTAATGCCTTTTCGTTTAAATACTGGTCCGCTTTATCAAAATACAATTTACTTTCAGGGTGCTCTTCGATGCTGGCGTGTCCAACTTTATAATTTTGAGCGAGTGCGTTCATAAATTGAAATGCAAACCTCGTTTTCATTGAGCCTTCGCCTCCAGTAAGCGAGATAACAATACTTTCCTTTTCTTTTTTCTCTATTTGCCCTAAAAGTTCTGTAAAATCGGTGTTTTCAATATTAAAATACTCAAAATCTGTTTTTCTGTTAGCCATTCTATGTGCTAAAGAATTAGTATTATTAGGTATTGAGTTAGATTCATTACTTAATTGAATTACTGGATTTTCTTCGCCTTTTAAACCATCAAATAAAGCGTAATTGTGTTTTTGGTTTTTCAAACTATTCAAACGACCTTTTACAGCGTTAATAAATTCAATACCAAAATCTGTAACCTCTAAAACATCGCCCCAAAAAGGAAAAATGAATTTGCTTTGCGTTTTATCAAAAATGTTTTTTTCAAAATCGGTTGAAATATCCACGTATTCATATTCCTGTAAATCTTCAATGTCTTTAAACTTTTGATAAACCAAAGTTGCTAAAAGTTCTTTTTCGCCTTTGAATTTTGGTAAACTCAAAACATCAGAAATAGCAGTTTTAACGGCAACCGATTTAGGTTTTATATCAAAACTTTTAACTTCATTTATCCTGGTCTTTTTTTTGCCCTTTGGTTTTACTTCAACACTTAATTTTACAGGTATTTTTGTTTTTACAACTGATTTTTTTACCTCTTTTTTGGTCTTTTTTTGGACTTTTGAAACTGGTTTTGCAATTTTCTTAACTTCAATTTTTGTTGTTACTTCATAATCCTTTTCGGTAACATTTTGTAGCATAAAATCAACAGCCTTTTGTGCCTTTGCGCTTGCAACAAAAATACCTTTGTTGTTTTCTTTTAAATATTCAACAATTGCTTTACGCCAGCCATTTATATAGGATTTTGCGTTTTCTTTTGTGAAGTAGAAAAAACCAGCATTAGCCGATAAAAAACTTGCGCCAATTTCTGCAACTAATTCTTCAAAAGCATAATCGTTTTTATCTTTTTTGCTACCGTCCCTTTTTCGGGTGTCGTTCCCTCTATTTAATCTTTTTGAATGTCCAGTACTATGAACTAATTCGTGAAAATAAACAGCGTAATAGGTTCTAATGTCTTTGTAAATTTCTGCTTTTGGCATATTTACAATGTCAGTTGATGGCTGGTAATATGCGCCTTTTCCACCAGTAGTAAATTTTGGCGCTGGTGCTGGATATTTTGCAATAATAGTTTCACAAATTGCAATTTTTTCAGTTACGACAATTTGAGCAGTAACTGGTTTTGGTAATTTCCAGTCAATGCCAGTAATGTCTTTTCCGTTAAATACATTGTAAATGCGCAAAATCCCATAACCACAAGAATACACAAGGCTTTTTATTTCTTTATCTGAAGAAATACCGGTGCTTTTAAGATGATCTATAAATTTTTGTTTATCGTTGGTTTTAAAACCTTGATAACTATAAATTAGCGTGTAAAAAATAGCGTCTTGACTTTTCGCTCCTGTTTTAACCTTACCGCCTAATTTTTCAACCTGATTAAAAGTTAAATAATACGGATTTTCTAACGAAACACCCAACAAAGGATTACCACCTAAAAGCATTTGATTTATACCTCTATATGGTTTTTTCGTTTGGAAATTAATTGCGATTATATGTTGCTCTTTTGTTGAAACTTGTCCATCGTCCCAGTTCGTTGAATCTTCTAAATTTTCAATGATTTTAGAAGTAACAATGTCGTAGATTTCTTGTTGTGGAATACCGTTTAAACTAGCAACTTCTTTTTCGTTGTATTCGTCAATATCAAAAAAATCTAATTCAGCACCATTCAAGGCATAAGGCTCGATTAAATCTTTAATTACAATTTCAAATTTATCGTCTTTGTATTCATTCAAAACTTTAATAATTCGTCTTTGAATTAAGGAATTACGTTCTTTTTCCGCTCTTTTAAGTAGATATTGTAACGTAGTTCTGTTAACTACAAGTCCGTTTAAATTATTAAATTTTTGTACTAAATCCATTGTATTAATTAATTAAAAATTCATAGCCAGCAACCGAAACAACAGCTTCAGAAGTTAGATAATTAGAGTTGAATGTGGTAATCTCAGTTAGATTTGAAAATACAGTACCAAATGGAATAATAACAGGGATATTTTCTACAACCAATTCGTTATATTTTGGAATATAAATTTCTTCTAAATTTGGTATTGCTTTACCAATATATTTGCCTTTATAATAGAAGTTTAATTGTTTTAAAGAAACAATGTAACCTTTAAACGAAAAGTCTTCATTTGACGAATTTGTGAATTTAACACTTGCATTAAATCCAATGGATTGAGAAGTAATTTTTAAATCCTTAATTCCAGCTAATTCAATTGTGATTTTTTCAAAAATAGATTGCATTTTTTGATATTTTTTATAACCAAAAAAAGCTATTGCAGCTACTACAGCCACAATACCTATTATTATTTTTGTTGATGTTTTCATTTTAAAATAAATTTGTTGGGTTTAAAAGATTTCCTTTATTATCTCTAACCTCTAAATGAATATGGGGGGTCATTGGTTTTGATGGGTATTTTTTTGCAATATTTTGAGCGATTCCAATTTTTTGCCCTTTAGATATTTTACCAACAGGAGCAGTTGGGTTTAAATAAAATATTTTTACTTCGAGATCTTTGTTTCGAATTAAAATACCTTTATAATTAATATCGCCACTATAAGGAAACGGATAACGAATTACCTCACCGTCAATTGGAGAAATAATGGTTTCACCCTCTTTTACAACAATATCAATCCCTTCATGTTTTCGACTACCTCTGTCTGCGCCAAAATGTCCGCAACCCGAAGGGTCGCAACCTCTAATTTTGTTTTCAGTAGTAACTTTTCCAAATGCTTTTTTTGTTCCCATAATTAGAAATATAAGTAAACTAGCACCCGCTATGTACCAGTATTGTTTTTTCATTAGAATTTTTTAACTTCATTTGCTGGAACAAAATAAACTGTTCTGTTTCCCGACCAGCCTGTATATTCTACTAAATACCAGCTACCTGTTCCGTTTCTTCCTTTTACAACTCCAATTTCATCGCCATAATCAAAAGCCAATTTTTTTACGTAAGTAGAGTAAAAACTTCCATCGGCTTTTTGTAACGCTTCCCTTCCCCAAGTTGATGTACTTGGATTGATATTTGCCATTACTTTAGTGCCGTTTGGATAAGCATTTGTGTTTATGGTTGGCAATGCCTTATATTGATTTATACTCGCTTTTCTAACGCCTTTCAAATTAAACAATCTTGTTTCTGTTTGCGTTCCGAAAATACCATCAGCAGTAATTGACATTAATTTTTGTAACGCAACAACTTCCTGACCTTTACTTCCTTTTAGTAAAACTAAATTAGGGTTGAATGTTGGTGTTGCTGGTGGCAATGGAATTGATTCGTCAATAATTGTACTTTCGTCAATAGCTGGCTCTTTGTCTTTTAAAAGAAACCAAACAGCCAAAGCCGTAAGACCTAAACCAATTGCGCCATATATGTATAATTTTTTATTTTCCATTATAAAACTGGATTAATTTTTCTGTATTGTTTATAAAACCACCGTACAACTAAGAAAAGAAGATACGACAAAGAAAAAGCCCCAAAATATGCAAGACATTCAACCCATTTAGGTATGTATTTTACAGGCACTTCAACAACTTTAGTTGAATGGTTTTTGTCAAATATATTTGTTTTAGTTTCTTGGTTTTTACTTTCCGCTACTTTACCGTAAGCAATCAAAACCTTTGCGAGTTTATCGTAAGAAAAACTTAATTCATTTGAGCCACTTGCTTTATTAGTATCGATTTTTGACAAAATTTTGTCAATTTCTGCGTTAACAATGCTATCGATATTTTTGTTTCCAGTTTCGGAACTTGAAACCTTAACACGTAAACTGTCTTTAATTTCGGTTGAAGTTATTGAAACAAAAGTTGAATCTTTTTTTAGTTCTTTTTCAACGGTTGTTTTTTGTTCAATAATTTTTTTAGTTCCACAGCTTAACAATGTGAAAACGATTGCTATAATTAGTAATTTTTTCATTATAATAGTGATTTAATTTTGTTTAAAATTCCTTCATTAACAATTTCAATAATATTATCTAATAATTGAAACACCTTAGGCTTGTATCCATAAATTACCGTTTGATTTTCTCCTATTGATTGAATTTCGATAAGAATTACATAAAAAAAACAAACAAGTTTTATCCAAAGAAAAAGATTAGATAAAATAGAAGAAAGTTCGAGTCTTATAATTTCCTTTTCCCAAAAATATATGCACCCAATTATCACAGTAAAAATGAAAATTTTTTCAAATGCTCGCCAACCTTTACCACTTTTAAATAAAAACTTTTTGCCTTTATCATTTTGTAGTTTAGTATCTGCTTTAATTCCTGTATGAATGTCAATTATATTGATAATTAAAGCTATGGACCAGATAGAAACTGATATTCCAAAAATTACTATTTCAGAAAATTTTGAGAAAAAATTCATAATTGCAGTTGTTATACTTGCAAATGAAATTGAAGCAAAATAAAAATTTTTATAAGTAAAAAAAGATAGAAATATATTTTTCATTTAATAATCGATTAACTAATTGGTTTATCATAAAATATTTGATTCTCAAAATCCCAAAAAGGATTCTCAAAATCTTCGGTTCTTAAATCTTGGATCATCATTTCATCTTCTGCAATTTCTTCGTGAAATTGACATCTTAATTCTTGACCTGTATTTTTATTTATAATAGTGTATATCATATTCTTAAATTAAATATTCGTTGTTTGCAAACCTTCAATTCGTAAACTATCCGATGAACTTCCTAAAGTACCACTTAAGTATAAAAAATATTTCTGTGTTACATCAAAACCTCTAGAACTCATTGGAACAGTTGTACCACCTATATCAGTATTAGATGCTGTTGTAAATGGAAATCCTCGTAATGTCCCATTATTTATATAAAAAGTTCTTGTAACTTCCTGAAGAGCTGTATTATTACTAACGGTAAATTGTGCTATCTGATCTGATGATCCAGATGGCATTGTTGGACTTGTTGATAATTTTAAACGAACTGGAAGAGGATTATTAATACCTAGTTTAGTAAACATAATGCTTGGTATTTTTAAAATATCTATTGGCGAAAATGTATAAGGATCAATCTCAACTTTTACAAGTTCGGTTTCTGTTAATGTACCTGTCAATAATGGACTAGGTGTTGTAAAATTTAAAGAGAAAATTTTATCTTGTTTTGAATTTGCTAACTTTTCAATATTTTCTTGTAAATTTTTAACTGCAGATTCTAAATCATCATCTACATATTTTTTAAAATAAGGGGCGTGTCCAATCATTTTTCTTTAGTTTTTGTTTTAATTTTATAAATTATAAAACCAGTTAATAAAATTGTAAAGCCAACTATTATTAAGGTTTCATTACTTTTTTTTTTAATCCTAAACCCGAAATTGCAATCGCATCTTTATAATCAGAATCAGAAATATAATTTTGATAACCCGCACCGTTTTCAACTAAAATAATTGCCTTACAAATTGCAATCATCTTACTTTCTGTTAATTCTCCAATAATATTACTTCCAATGCTAGAAATTACCGAAGCTATATAAGAACCTGTATTGTTTTCAAATGCTGGAGCAAACGCAGAAATTAAAGCAGTAACGGTTGTTTTACCTTTTTTTACATCGTTAAAAACATCACGCATTAATGCACGAATGCCGTAACGCAACTCAGTAAACTGTTCAAAATGTCTTACAATATTTGTTGGCGTTCCTGTCCAATCCTTGTTTTGATTGTAAGGAATTTTACCATTCCAAGGCAAACCTGTATAAATTAAATTACCAGGATTATTATTTCGTAATCCTCGAGGTAAACTATTGTTATTTAGATACGATTTTGCCATTTTATAATACTACTTTAACGGGTTGTTTTTTCGTAGAAGCTGGTTTATTTAATTGTTTTTTTGTTGGTTTTTCGGTTTCCTTTTTCTGAGTAACCTGATAGACAACACCTAAAACAATAGCAGAAATTAAACCTACCATTAGCCAGTTTGTTTTTTCACTCTTTTGATGAGAAACAATTACTACTTCTTCAATGTCTGTAAGTTGTTGTTCTAATGAAATATTCATACTTGATGAAGCCAAAACTTCTTTATCAAAATAACCTAACATACTTATTTTTAAAACTGAACCTGTTGGCACTTCTAATTCAAAATAGCCGTTAGCATTTGTGAATTTTCCAACACCTAAATTGCTTTTTAATTGAACCGTAACCATATCAATCGGGGTTCCATAAGCATCTTTTACATATCCTTTTGCTAACATAATTATAGGTTATTAGGGAATTTTTTACGCAAAGTTTCATAATCAGAAGTAGACAACTCTTGTTGAAACCAATGTTTTAAAGGTTGCGGAGTTCCCCAAATTGAGTTACCTGTCCAATCATTGTAAAGTCTGTTGCCAAACTTTTGAATTACCGTTAAAAATTGCGCTTGACTTAAAGGCGCAAGAACATTGAAAATTGTATCCTCGTCCGTTCCCGAATCCTTCATAGCTGTATGCAGTGTTTCTGCAACATTAAGGGCGTTAAAAACATAACCAGTCCCACCAGTAGTGTTATTGCCTGTTGGGTCGTATTGTGTACCGCCGTTGTCAGTATTAGGTTTCTTTAAAGCGAAATAGGTAATCGTTCCAGCTAATAAAAGCCCTAAACCGATTAACGCATATTTTTTTTGTTGTTGTGTGATTTTCATAATTAAAATACGTTTGGTACTAAAAATCTTAATTTTGTTAATTCTGCTTCATCAAACTGGTCATAAAACCATTCAACCATATTCATTTCACTTGAAAATGGAATCGAGCCTTGTTTATCACCAAAAGCATTGAAGACACGGACAAAACCGTTATAATTAAGTCCCGCAATATTGTTGGCAACTAAATCAACGTTTGCCCCAAAACCAGTCATAGCAGAAAAAATTGCATCTGCACGAGATTTAGCAATACTTAATGTAATATTTGCGTTTGGATAAGAACTATTTTCGCTTAGTGGTTTAAATCGATTTGTAAATTTGTAGTAAGCAAAACCTAAAACCCCCAAAACAAAAAGAGTTTTAAGAACAAACGGCACAACTTCTAAAGTTTTTTCGATTGCCTTATTACTTGTTTCAACTGATTTACTTATCGCTTTTTGTCCTTCTGGACTTGTTGCAATTGCTGAAACTACTGCTGGATTTGCTAATTTACTTATACTCATTTTTTAAAATATTATCAGTTGCGATACCTAGAAATGAAGCTAACTAGGTATTTCGCAACCGAAAAACTAACTAAAGCTTAATTTTTACTATAAAAACAATGTTTTAACTGTTAGCCATTTGCTTTTTAGGTTGTTAATTGCTTTTTGTGATGATGCCAATTGCGCTAATTTATCGAGCGTATCAACATCTAATTTTTTTAGTTTATTGATTGATTCTACTTTTGCGTTGAGTTCCAAAACATTTGAAGCTTCAACAATAATTTCCTGACTATTCAACTGAGGTTGGGTTTAATAAATTCATAACATTTTCATAAAAACTAGGATCTGTATTTACCTTTTCAATTACATTAAATAAAAATTGAATATGAACATCTTGTGTGGTTTCATTTTCAACAAAGGCAATCATGTTTTTTTTAATATCACTTAAATACCTTACTTCCTGTGATGGTGCGTTTAATGAAGTTGCTGGAACTCCTTTACCCAAAACATTCATTAGTAATGGTGCAAAAGTTTCAGCCATACCCATAAGCATTGTAGCATTATTAGATTTGGTTTCTGTATCGTATTTTGACTTTAAACGCTCTTCTTTTAAATCATCAACCTGTGATTTTAAAGAAATATTTTCTTTTTCTAAAAATTCATTTTTAACCCTTAAAACATCACTTTCGTTAGCTTTAATTCCATAGTTTAAAAGTTCAGCGAACCCTAAACCAATTGTTCCATTCATTCCTATATTATTAGTATTCATTGGTACTGCTTGGATTGGTTTATTTTCAATTGCTACTGATTGTGTGTTTTCAGTTGGTTTTTCAGAAAAATCAAATTGTAAATTTTCTTTTGGTTGTACTCCAGTCCCGTTTTTACTGTATTTTTTAACTAATATTTTTTGGTGTCCTTTTTTGAAAATACTTTCAAAAAAATTTTCCACAGAACCGTGTGCTTTAATTAAATCTGCCCCGCTTTTTGCAGGGATAATTTTTGTAAAAGAATTAGCATCAACAACAGAAATTAATAATTTGTCGTTGGTTTTTAATTCTTGTATTAGGTTGTTAAATACTTGCTTCATTGTTTTAACATTGTTTAGTTAGATTTATTGGTGTGGCATAATCTATAACCACTAATTCGGCATCTTTAACCGAAAAATCAATATCAAATGAATAACCACAAGCTTCAATACAAAAAGGAGCAATCGGAATAGCTAAATCAACATCAACAGCAGGTAAAATTCTATTTACACCGTTAACCTTAATAGTTGTTGCGGTTGCTGAATGATTAGAAACAACTAAAGAAACAATGTCTTTAAATTTCATTGATTTTGAGCCTTTAATTTGTTCCGATGATATGGTTACTTTATTTGACATTTTATTTTATTTTTAGCAATTTTGGTGATTTTGCGAAGGTTGAACCGCTGGAGTAGTATCATAATCTAACACTAATTGAAAATTAGTATCAGCACTAAATACCTCTGTTGCTTGAATTTGCAAATAAATATATTGCCCGCCTCTAGCATCTAAAGGTTTGTTGCTTAAATATGAAGTATCTCTACTTCTATAATTTCTAACATCTTGCAAATCAGATAACGGAGATTGACTACCGTCTAAAATAGCAGCATTAACAAAACCTGTATTATTTAATTCATTATGAAAAATAACACCTTGTAAAATTTTCCCAGCAGGAACTTCTACTTTTGCTTTTCCTCCAGTTGTTTTAGAATGTACAACTAACTCAATAACTATTTGTTTAATCATTTTGTTTAATTTTTTAAAAAACCGCAACCAAATTAGTTGCGGTTTTTTTGATTAATGATTGATGATTTTTTAGAAAGATCTACTTGCAGATGCTGAAACTTTTGCAGATTCAGATAACTCGATAGTATCTAAAGCAATTTCAAAACAAGCTTCAACTGCAATTGCACCAACTGGCTCAACTGAAATTCCGAAAGTTTTTCCCGATTTAATCATAAAAGGAGCAACTTCGTAATACTGATCTCCTTCTAAATGATAATTATCATTATTTGAAGAAACTGAAACAGCTTTTATTGGTAATCTTAATAAAACACCGTCTTGCTCGATTTTGATTTCTCCGTTAACGAAGTTTACGTTTCCGTTATCTTGACCATATCTAGCTGTTTTTGCTACTGCGTCTGCAACTGGTGCATAACTGATTTTTAAACCTGTTACTAACAAGTCTTTACCTGCTGGTAACATTCCTTTGTTTTCAAAATTGGTTACACCAACTTCTTCGTTTAAGTTGGCATCAACTAATTGTTTTTGCCCAGCACCATAACCGTTGGCATTTTTACGGATATAATACTCTTTTCTTTCAGCTTTTTTACCATCTAAAACAGTAACACCAATTTCTTTAGCGAATGTATAAGCTTGTGCGATTAATTGTAAGTTTTTCATAACTTCTCTGATTTTAATTTTTGATTAATGATTTTTTTATTTTAAACTTTTAAGCTTTTAAGCTTACGACGCTAATTGCATTAAGTCGCTCGCTGGCATTGCCAAACTTGTCAAATCAACCATTGTTGATTGATTTTGGTTAAATTCTGGCATTCTTAAACTTCTTGGCATATTTAATGTTGGCGCAAAAGTTCTTTGAGTTGCTGAAGCTTCACACGGGCAACCTAAAGCGTTAGCTAAAAATTTACCTGTTGTAGTTGTTGTATCAGGTTTTGCGGGTGCTTTATCAGCAAGGTGCGCAACAACATCTGTAAAGCCGTTTAAAGCCGTACCAATTGCTAAACCTTTTACTCCAGAGGAAGCTAAATCGTTTCCGTCAACAGCCATAAAGCCGTAAGCACCAGCGGCTAAACAAGCCAAGGCAACATAAAGTTTTTTCTTTTTTTGGTCTTCTGTTAAAAGAACTCCAGTTTCGTTTTTTACAACTACGCCAGTAATCCCTCTAGCAACCATAACACCAACACCAGCACCAACAACAGTTGGTAAACCTGTGCTTACATCTTTTTGAGTTACTTTTTTGAATTTCATTTTTTTTTGGATTTATTAATTATTTTTAGCTTAATAACTTATATGCAACAAGAAGTAAGACACCGCCTTTAAGCTTGTTTGATATTGGGTTATTATTATTTTCAGTTGTTGGTTGTGTTGTATTTCCTGTACTTGTTCCCGTTCCTGTTCCTGTTCCCGTTCCTGTTCCTGTTCCCGTTCCTGTTCCTGTTCCCGTTCCTGTTCCCGTTTCTGTGTTATCAATTGGTTGATCAATAATTGTTGAGGCTTCAACATAAGTAAAACAAGGATAAGTACCCGTTTTTATTGTATTTACAACTGGGGCAAGTGGTGTGAAATTAAAGTTAGAAGTAACTTCATTTAAAGGAACACCAATTATATAAATGTATTCGTTTAATACATTAATAATTGCGTTTGTAGCATTTGAAATATATTCACTTCTAGCTTCAAAAACAAGTTCTCTTACTCCTGATTCCTTGTGAATTAAATAATAGTTATTTACTAAACAAATTTCTTTCAGTAATTGATTTATTTCCAATAAATCGGAACTTGTAAAAGTTTTTTTAGTTACATATTTTCCAGCACGTTCAGCAATATTTTTTAGAAATGGCAAAAAATTTTGCTCATGCCATCTATCCATAATAACCTGTTCTGTTGCAGTTAAAGTGATGTCCATAAATTTACCACCAATAAAATCAAGACCGCTAGAAACCACTCCTAGTATACCGCCACTTAATGAATTTGCAATCGAACCTACTGGAGTGTCTAAGAAATCACTTAAATCCTTTCTTCTACGACACCACCAGCCACAACCCTCGGCATATATTTTTGCTGTTTCTGACATATTATTTTTTTTGTTTAGTTGAATGATTTTGGTTACTATAATATTTATAAGCTAAATAAACTCCCAATAAAGAACCACCTACATACAAAAGAGTATAGTCGCTTTTTTTGTCGCTTGGACCATCTGTTGAATAAGAACCACCTGTACCATTATCGCCCGAATTTGGTAATACTAATGGGATAATAGTTTCAGCAGTTTGCAAAAATTGCGCAACGTCAAAAGTTGAAGCTGGCGTATTGATAGCGTAAGGAGTAAATTCGAAAGGAGAAAACTCTGTTAAATTTTCTTTAAGAGTATATGAAAACTCAGGTTTTGAAAAATTAGTATCCGTATTTTCACAAGGTACAATACCCATTTTATTAGCTAAGTTCTGTGCATTGTACGATTTTGGTGGTGTTGGTGTTGAATTAAAATAAAACAAAACCCATTTTTTGAATTTTACAATTGTATCTTTTTCAACCGCATCTGCAAGCTCCATAACGCTCTCCATATTTTGACGTGAGCAAACATTCCAGCCTTCGGCTTTTTTCCAATTGAAATTAGCCCAAATACCAGTTGGAGCAACCAATATTTCGTTTATCATACTTGTAAGAACTTCATTGCTTTGTTTTGCTTCAATAGCTTTAAACAACAAAACCATACTATTAGCTAAGTAATTATTAAAAATAGCTACTTGAGAATTCGCAACAGCTTCATTAAAAGCAGTACCGCCCCAGCATCTAATATTCAATATTGATTTAAGGCTAATGTTTTTAAAAAGTTTTTCTTTTATTGTGTCCCAATTAAAAGAACCGTCTAACGGTCCATTGAGTGCGTAATGTTGCAAGTCCATATAATAATCTTTTGTTTCAACAAATGTTGGTTCAATTGTTGTTTGAAGCGTGCCGTCAATTGTATAATAACCTTGTTTTAGGTTTCCAGTTTCTTGGTTAATTGGAACTACCACGTAAACGTGTGTAAATCCATCAGGGTTGAATGTTGGTTGCTTAATTTTTCTTATGTAGTGCTTTAATCCTAAATTGATTAACAAACAACTAGCAATGATTGAATAACTTTTACAATCGATACCTTCAAACCTTTGTTTCCAAGAACACGCTGGACTTCTTAACAATTGGTCGGAAGCATCAGCCTTATATTGAAAGTGGTTGAATAAGAATGAATGAATGTTGTTGCAGGTTTTTTGTAAACTATCACCTTTTAATACTGGTGCTATTTTTATAACATCGGTGTTGTGAGCCATTATTTGCTTTATCATTAATTCGATAGACGTGTGAGTATCGCCCTTGCTTTTTCTCACTTTTTCACAAGAAGAAAAAGGCATAAGGGCATCAAACTCACTTTCAACAATAACTTTTCTAAACAAACTATTCAACTTCTTTCAATATTTAAGATTACAAATGTTTAAATAATAGTTTTACCGATTTAAAGCATTGAAAACCATTTAGAAGTATTGCAACGATTTTGTAACAACCCGAAAGAAAAAGCGGTTTTTTGGTTGTTTTTTGTTTAAATAAATGTTGGTTGAAAGTTGGTTGAATAAAAAAACCACCCGATTAGGTGGTTTTTTACAGATAAATAAAAACAGATTAATCAAAAACAGCTTTGGAAAATTTACGCTGTTCATCACGCATATATAAAATAATTTCAGCAACTAAATTTTCTATTTTATGACTGAATTTTTTATGTATGACTTTACCGTTTTTTGTAATAAATAAATGCAAACCGCTATTTTGGGGTTTTTCCTTTGGGTCGCCATCGTAATCATAGCGAATATCAAAATGATAATCTTCCCATTTTCCAGTTTTAGTTGAGTAATCTAAACCGAAATTAATATTTTGTTGTGCCCACTCAATTCTGCTCATAATTTTGTTTGGTTTTAAATTGTTATTAAATCTAATAATCTAAATAAATTATCTTCTAATCCGAAATACTTTAATGCGTGAATGATTAAATAACCAATTGATTGCCCTGCTAAAAAACAAAAAATCAATAAACCAGTAAATAATAATATTCGTTTAAAAAAATTTATAATTATTTCAAATAATTGTTTTCTCATAGTTTTAAATTTATTAATTATCAACTTCAATTGATTTTAGTTTATTTTGTAAATCTTCAGACAAAGTATAACCTAAAGGTTCGCCGTGTCTATCAATAAACATTAAACTTTCTTTTAAGGAAATTCTTTTAGCCATAACTTTTGTTGATGGCTCTAACTTTCTGTTTATTGTGATAATTTCGTTAATTTCTGAACGGATTAAAGGTTCGGGTAATTGGTTAACATAAAGCGCCATTAAATTTTTTTTGTCTTCAATTTTATGCAAAATTTGAGGCTGGTTTGGTTGATTGATTTCCATAATTACAGTTCGTTTTTTGATTGATGATTAATTGATTTGATGATTGAAACAAAGTTATTTTGAGTGAAAAATGATTGTAAGCCTGTTTCTTATTAAAAAGGTACTAGTTTGTGCTTCGCTATCTAAAAGCTTCTTAAAATGCTTGTTTTTGAGTTCTTCCCCAACAATTGTTGAATATTTACCCGCTCCAATCAATTTAAAGCGGGTTTCTGATGCCAATTTGTATCTGATAACGAAATTTTTGTTTATAAAAACTTGCGTTCTATCTTTTTGTTTTTTTGCCATTTCAATTACTTTAAAAGTGATTTTAACAACTTAATTTGTTCTCTATATTTTACCAAGTCAACAGCTGCAAAAAAACCTCCAAATGTTATTTCCTTATTTCGTTTACATTCACTTTTAGCATTATTAACTTTTAATTGTAACTCCAGTATTTTGTTTTTTATTTTTTCTTCTGTTGTCATACTCAAATTTTTAAAGGTTCGTTTTTCTTTTCGTAAATGGTTTTGTATAATTCTCTTATTTTGTCCCACAACTCAAAATGTATGTGTTTTGTTTCGGTTTTATTTACCTTGACTTTTTTAGCGACAAACTTCGTTTCTCCAATTTTTTCAACGCCTTTTGTTTTTATTGCTATTTTGCAAATGTTGCCATTGCTTACAATCGGAACAGGATAAATGAAAATTTCTTTTTCCCAGCAATATTTTGAGTGGAAGTAATAAGCTGTTTTCATTGTTCAATTTTTTGAAGTTCTTTAAGTTGAATCTCCAAATCCATAAGAAGTATATTATTATCATAAATTTCTTTAGGAGTTGAGAGGTGCGGATTTGCGTGTAAATGAATTTGAGTATGTAATAATTTAATAATTCGATCCTGTAACTCAATAACTGCAATGTGTTTTAAAATAGCCATCATATTAATATTTTAAAATTAAAAATCTAATCCGTTAGTTAAATCTTGAAATTCTTGTGCTTCTTTTGTTTCGACTTCAATAGCTTGTAAACTTTCTTCTTTTGCAACGGCTTCGTTTTCTTTATCAGTCGTAACAAAGTATTGCGGTACTGAATTATTAGCAAGGTTTTTTACTCTTTTTTCTTCTAATCCCCAGTTCATTGCTTTGCAATATTCCTCTAAAGCTTCATTCAACTTTTGTTTAGATTTTTGACCGCCAAAATCTTCAATGTAATATTTAGCAAGTGCCGATTTTTCAAAGTATTTATCTTTTCTATCGTCGTCAGAAAAGAACTTATCAAAACATTTGCGGAAATCGTCACCAATTTTCTGCCAGCGGTTTTTTTCTATTAATGTATCAATTGGCGTTTCAACTGGTTCAGTACATTGCAAATAGAATTGAATACATTGCAGCTTAAAATTATAATCGTTGTTCCAGTTTTGCGAGCCGTAATCGTTCCCCATTATGTCTTTACCTCCGAAATCGTCCTTAATACCACGACTAAAAGCATAATTATTATTTTCAGAAGCTTTGTGATAATAATCCGAATTGTAATACGCTAACAAACGGCGTAATGTACTTTCGTCAACATCATTAGGCGCAAAGTTGGTTGTTGCTCCAGTTTTAGGACTATCCACAAAAGGAATATCGTAAATAACACCACCTTTTTGATTCGCTTCAAAATTTGAAGTAATAAGCGTATAGAAATATCGCATATTTTGATATGGACTTAAATCGTCAAAAATTACAAGCTGAGTGCGTGGCGTAACACCGTTTAATGGGAAATTGTTTTTTTGACTATTTAAATTTTCGCCATTAATAACACGAGTTTTTAGCATAGAACTTAAACCAGTAAGTAAAAACGTTTTTCCGGTTCCACCTTTTGAAGTTTTGATTGAATTGCCGCCTGCGTAATCCATTCCTAAAACCATTTTTGCATTAGATAAAACTTTGTACTGGTGTAACATATAACCAACGCAATACATTTTATTCATTAGGTGTAATTCCTGTAAATAATTTTCGTCTTCTGATAAGTTTTTACTTGAAATATTAAAATTGTTGGTGTCTTTTCCTGTTTTGTCTGCATCTTTTTCCCAAAAAACACGACTTGTATTAATTAGAACCTTGAAATAATTACTATAATTGTCAATAATTTTAATGCGTTTGCGTTTAAAATCATCTTCGTAAATTTCAAAACAAGGACTTTTTTTATCGAAAATATGATCTATAATATTTTCCTCCCAAACATTAATTTGATTGTTAACGTATGGAAGTTTTTCAATACCATTTGCAGTAACTTTAGTAATGCAGTTTTTGAAAAAATAATATTGGAAATCAACGCCACTACTATTTTTTATAAACTCATAATACGGCAACGCTTTTAAAGTATTCGCGTTAAAAATGTTACTTCTTATAACTTGGTTGTAAACATTTATATTAATATAGTTTTCGTCTAGCCAGTCAGTTGTAAATTTTCTAATGTCCGATGGAAACGTTTGTTTAATTACATTGTTTTCAACTTGTAAAAAATAACCGTCGTCTTCTTTTCCTGTGTCGTTTGTTTTGTATGGTTGTTTGTATAAACGGAAATCGTTGTACTTTAAAAAGTTAAGTGTTTTTTTAGGGTTGATTTTAGTTGTTTTTTCGTCTTTGTCCCAAAACTGAAATTCTAAAGCTAAACTTTTGATTTGCTCAAACATTGCTTTAACTTGACCGAATGGCAAATTTTTGTTTTTACGAACCCAGTCAGCAATATCTTTTTGATTTTCTGCGAGTTGATTTTTAGGAAGAAATACAATTTTGCATTTTAAATGTTTCAACCCTAATTTAGTTGCTTGTTTAATTCCTGTGCTGTCTAAATCTGGAACATAATAAACCTGCTTACAAATCTTTTGTAAACGGCGCATATCTTCTTTAGTAATTATTTCAGCTTCAGAATTAAACCAAATTGTATTATAACCTAATGATGCTAAATTCATTCCATCAGAACCACCAGTACAAATGAAAACTTCATTTAATTTTGCTTCGTTGATTTTCTCAATAATTAACTTTTTATCACTCGGATGTTTAGCTTCTTTAAGTTCGTTGTAATAAATATCAATTAAATTTTCATCTACTTGCTCAAACAACCATTCCCAACCGTAAATAAACGCTTCGGGTTTTGTGCCTAAAAAATGATGCTTCAACGAATATTTATCGTTCTTATTGGCTTTAGGTTCGTACAACTTTACAAAATCTTTGTTGTCGTAAGCAAAAATTGGATAATCAGCAGTTGCAGTTACAATTATTTCGGTTGGTTTTTGTGTTTTAGAAGACAAAACAACTTTGCTATATTGTTCAACGCTTTTGAAATCGTATCGGTTGCAAATATCATCAGTTAAAAAAGGAGCGAAAAATTTATAATCCGCTTGTTTTTTAAGTGTTTTCAATTTGAAAGTTCCAATTTCTTTTGCGCAATCTTTAAATTCAGTTGTTGGCTTAAAAGAATGAACATTTGTTTTAGCAATGCCATATTTTTCACATAAAAATTGTAAAGCATCTTTAAACTCTAAACCTCGTTCTTTTGCAACGTAATCAATTGCGTTAAATTTTTCTTTGCTGGAATGATTGTAAATTACATATACGCCAGTTTTACCCAACTTATTTGTAAGTGTGGTACTTGGTGTACTTTCGTTATGGGTTTTAAAGTGTCGTGATTTGTTTTCTAAACCTATGGAATCGGGAAATTCCGAGTGCCAAAAGTCTAAACCAAAATTGGTTACTTCCCATAACTGGTTGATGTCATAAGGAAAGTTACTCATTTGAAACTAATTCGTAGGTCGTGTTTATTGATTTTATTGTATTTTCTTCACTTTGTAAAGTGATTAATCTTTCAGAATAGATTTTGTGCAAATCAACATAAATTGATTCTAGTTGCATTTTTTCAAAACTTGTAAAGTTTGAAATCGCTAAAGCACTAATATGATTATCGCAAGAAGTAATAGCTTGTTGCAATTGTTGTTGGTTAAAAATAAAAGCTGGTATCATATTAAATGCTGTTTTTAAATTCCTGTAGTTTTTGAATTTCTTGTTTGTTCTTTTTTATCAATTGAAATATTAGTTTTTCAATTAATAAATTTTCCGTATCTCCGTTTACAATATCGTTTATACTTCTATTACTAAAAGGTTTATTGTATCGGTTTACCAATCCTTTTTTATTGATTTCTGGCAATATTTTTTTTGAATATTTTTTGCCTAAATTTTCAATAATTGTTGTTTTATCTTGTTCAGTTATCATTTAAATTAGTTTATGAACTATCATCGCAAGGTGCAAAGGACTTTAGAATAATGACCTTGCGATTGATAATAAATTATCATGTTTTCATAGTTTGTAAGAACGTATTGCCTTTGCATTTAAGTAAACAAAAAGTTTACTATTGCTTTATGTTCGTTTTAATATTAATTGGCACATTTATTGCTAAATAATTAATGCGATTGATAGTTACTAGTGTTTTTTAATGCTGGTAACTATCTTTTTTTTTGTAATATTGTTAATTGTTTAAACACGTATTAAATTCGTTTTAACTTCGTGTTTGATGTAGCAAATTTATACAGAAATTCTGAACAAATAAATATTTTTTACAGAAATAATGTAATTTTTTTAAAACAATGAGTAAAAACGCTATAAATCAGAGGTTTATAAATTCAGTAAATCAGGTAATTTCTGAAAATAAAACTGAAAATAAAGGAACAATTGCAACAAAACTGAATATAAAGAAAGCTAAATTTTCAGAAATTCTGAACTTAAGAATGAATGTTGGTATTGAAGAAATTATATTGTTTTGCGAAGAATTTAACTATAATATTGAATGGTTATTGACTGGAAAAGGAGAAACAAAGCGAAATAAGTATCAAGATATTGAAATTCCTTTGCAAAGAGTTGAAGAACCACAGCAAGAAATTGAAGAAAAAACAAATGTTTTAGAGTTGCTTCGGGAACAAAACAAACTATTAATACAAAACGCAGAAATGTATAAGGAACAAGCAGAAAT
>JACCDZ010572458.1_pt1 | contig 22048 bp, 18 predicted proteins | sample 7449551 | NCBI WGS metagenome assembly JACCDZ01 (sample SAMN15323452, study PRJNA562643) | freshwater metagenome | isolation source: river surface water | place: USA:Blue River Watershed | collected 2017-08-18 | reverse complement strand
TTAGCAAAATGATTAATTTAACCGCAGCTAAATTCGCCGAGATTGTTGATGGTCAGATTTGTAATTTAGATCCTGCTGAAATTTTAAATCAATCTCCAGTCATCAACTCCAAAGATGCATTACCAGGTACCTTCTTTGCTGCATTTGTTGGCGAAAAAACAGATGGTAATTTGTTTGTGAAAGATGCCATCACCAACGGCGCCAAATTTGCGTTGGTTTCCAAGCCTGTTAGTGAGCCTTCTATTTTGGTCTCTGATGTTGGAGATGCTTTGCTGAAGTTAACATCGCATGTCAGGGCTGAAATAAAGGATCTTAAATTAATTGGAATTACTGGCTCACAAGGCAAAACAACAACTAAAGATTACTTGAAATCAATACTTTCTTTAGTTGGTCAAACAGTTGCTACTACAGGAAATCTCAATACCGATATTGGTGTGCCGCTGACAGTACTTAGATGCACCGCCGAAACCAGATTTTGTGTCGTTGAAATGGGCGCCAGGCATCTTGGCGATATTGCCAAATTAACTAAGGTAACCAAGCCTGATGTTGGAGTAGTTCTCTGTGTGGGAAGTGCTCACTTGGGAGAATTTGGTTCAGTTGAAAATATTGCGAAAACAAAAAGTGAATTAATTAGAGAGCTACAAGAGGATCGAGTTGCGGTTTTGGGTAGTTATGACTCATTTACTCCCAAAATGGCAGATGGTTTGAGATTAACCAAGTTAATTATTGGCGAAGATATTAGAGCAGCTGATCTTGAACTGCCTGGGGGATTTGCCCACTTTGATTTAGTTACAAAATCAGGTCGAGTTCCTGTTTCACTACAGCAGTTGGGTGAGCACCAAGTACCAAATGCACTAGCAGCAGCCGCAGCAGCATTTGCGTTGGGAGTAAGCAATGAAAAAATTGCAGATGGTCTAACTACAGCAACGCTTTCCAGCAAGTGGCGTATGGAGATTGCTGAATACGGTGACTTAACAGTTATTAATGATTTTTATAATGCTAATCCCGAAAGTATGAAGGCGGCATTAAGAAGTTTAGTATTACTCTCTCAAGTGGGTGGCGGTGCATCATGGGCAATACTTGGCAAAATGCATGAGTTGGGTGATAGCGAAAAGAGTGCGCACGAAGAGGTAACCAAATACGCTGCTGAAATAGGCGTAGATCATTTTGTCAGCTTCGGAACCGACCTATATAAAATCGCAGGTTCAAAAGAATTATCAAACGAGATGAGTTTTCATAAGTGTAATGACCTATCAGCTGTTTTAGAGTTATCCAATAATTTCTCAGCTGGCGATGTGCTTTTGTTAAAAGCCTCAAGATCTGAAAGATTTGAAAATATAGATGAAGCTTTTAAGGCAAAGTGGATGGAGGTTGAAAATTGAGAGGTATCTTGCTTTCCGGCGCAATCTCAGCACTGTATGCATTTTTTGCAACTCCGGCCTTAATTAGATTTTTATCCCGTAAGGGCTTTGGGCAATTCATTAGAGAAGATGGGCCAACCACTCACCACACAAAACGTGGCACTCCAACTATGGGTGGCTTGATATTAATTTCAGCGGCAATTGTTGGTTATGGCTTAAGTCATTTGATCACAGGTATTTCAATGACAACTTCCGCATTATTGGTTCTCGGGCTAGTTGTTGGATTAGGAGTAGTCGGATTTATTGATGATTATTTAAAGGTTGCCAAAAAAAGATCTCTTGGCTTAAATGCAAAACAAAAAATCTTTGGACAAATTCTGGTGGCGGCAAGCTTTGGCTATGCCGGATTACAGTTTCCAGACAAGGATGGGTTAACTCCAATTTCAACTAATTTGTCTACAGTTCGTGACACCTCAATTAAGTTAGCTTTAATTGTTGTAATTATTTGGGTCGTACTTATGATTTTAGGAACTAGTAATGGAGTTAATTTAACCGATGGTTTAGATGGGCTTGCTACTGGAGCTGCCGTAATGGTCTTTATCTCCTTCATATTAATTGGCGTGTGGGAGTTTGGACAAAGTTGCGCAGTTTCACCAGGATTAAAATGTTATGCAGTACGAGATCCTCTTGATTTAGCGGTACTAGCCGCCGCTTTTGCTGGCGCATGTGGTGGATTTTTATGGTGGAACGCATCTCCTGCAAAAATATTCATGGGAGATGTTGGTTCTCTAGCATTAGGTGGTGCACTAGCAGGGATAGCAATCACACTGCGAACCCAATTGCTACTTGTTGTTCTCGGTTTTCTATTTGTTTTAATAACTATGTCGGTAATTATTCAGGTTGGCTATTTCAAATTAAGCGGCGGTAAGCGAATTTTTAAAATGGCACCTTTGCAACACCACTTTGAGTTAATTGGTTGGGGAGAGGTCACTATCGTTATTAGATTTTGGATTATCGCCAGCCTGGGCGTTGCCGCCGGACTAGGTCTGTTCTACGCACAATGGGTGGTTTCATAACATGTCATTTATTGCCCAACTTGCGGGCAAGAGGTGCTTGGTTATTGGTGCTGGTGTTACCGGTCAGGCATTAAAGGTTGCATTGGAAAAATTTGGTGCAACAGCATTACTTTTTGATGAAAAAAATACTGTTCAGACCATCCAAACCCTCCCAACTGACATCTATTTAGCGATTACCTCACCTGGCTGGCGCCCCGAACATCAGATTTTTACTGATTTAAAAAAACAGGGAGTACAAGTAATAAGTGAAATTGATTTTGCTTGGCAGGTAAAAAATGAGTTAGCCCCAGACCAAAAATGGGTGGCGCTCACCGGAACAAATGGAAAAACAACAACAATTCAGATGATTCAAAGCATCTTTGATAAGGCTGGGATCAATGGTGTGGCCTGTGGCAATGTTGGCGAGCCGGTAATTTCGGCGGTTTGTAACTCTCCAGCTTATGAATACCTAGCCTTAGAGCTGTCTTCATTTCAAATTGAATGGAGCCATCTACCAACGTACGAGTCAGTTGCTATATTAAATATTTCACCAGATCATATTGATTGGCACGGATCTTTTGACTCTTATTCAAAGGCAAAGTTGAAGTTATTGAGTCAATCTAAGCGTAGTATTTTAAATAAATCAGATCCCGAGTTAAAAAATCGATGCGCACAGCGCAATGATGTGATTTGGTTTTCTTTGGATACGCCAGGACCAGGTGAAATTGGATTAGTTGAGGAGCTGTTAATCGATCGAGCTTTTTCACCTAATCCGCAAGAGGCCAATGAAATATCTGAATTGGTAGATATCACGCCAACTGTTCCGCATAATGTTTTAAATGCGATGGCGGCGGCCGCTTTATCTTTATCTATTGGAATCTCATATAAAGATATCAAGAGTGGCTTGCAATCATTTACAACCGATCACCATCGAATGGAGTTAATTCGCTCTCATCGAGAGATTAATTGGATAGATGACTCTAAGGCAACTAATCCACATGCAGCTGCCGCTTCAATCATGGGAAATCTAAATGTAATTTGGATTGCTGGAGGTTTAGCTAAGGGTGCAAGTATGGATAATTTGGTTAAACAGTGCAGTGCAAGAATTAAAGCTGCTATTTTAATTGGCCAAGATCGCGATTTAATCGCCAAAGCTTTACAAGAATTTGCACCCAAGGCTGTTATTAAATTGATTGATCTAAGGAGTGATAACAAGCAATTAATGTCAGATGTCGTAGCAGCGGCAGCAGATATCGCAGTTGCAGGGGATACCGTACTTCTCGCACCAGCATGTGCATCGATGGATCAATTCTCTTCATATGTTGAGCGGGGAACTCTATTTGCTAAGGCAGTTAAGGCATTGCCATGAGCAGCAACTCTGCAGTTAAGGATTACGCCCGTGTTTTCAAGCGCCCAGAGTTGCCATTTTATTTAATTATCTGGTCAGTAATTGCCCTAGCTGGACTTGGCTTAACCATGGTCTTATCGGCATCATCTGTTAAATCATTACAAGATAATGGTTCAACCTACTCTATCTTTGTAAAGCAATTCTTCTTTTTGATTCTTGCAACTGGTTGCGCATATTGGTCTTACAAGGTTCGCGGCGCAATCTGGCTAGTGGTAGCTAGATATTCACTTTTGCTTTCAATTTTTTTTCTTGCACTCCCATTCATTCCTAACTTAGGTAAAAATATCAATGGAAATAGAAACTGGATCGAATTTGCTGGCTTTACCTTGCAACCATCTGAATTTGCCAAATTTGGATTAATTCTCTGGTGCGCACTCCACCTCAGAAAAACTGAGCTAAAGCATGCTGATGGTTTGATTGAAAATCCATTAATGGTTATTTTGCCCGGAGCGGTAGCTGTTGAATTATTAGTGCTTCGTCAAAGAGATCTAGGAACTGGATTACTCATTTTTGCGATTCTAGGCGGAATTATCTTCATCGCAGGCGCAAAGTTAAAGTTATTTGGATATGGATTTTTAGTGGCTGCTTTAATTGTGGCCGTTTTAGTAGTCACAACACCAAATCGGATGAATCGGTTAGCGGCCTTCTTAGATCCATTTGATGAGCAGTATTACAAGTTTGCGGGATGGCAACCGGCACACAGCATTATGGGATTGGCCAGTGGGGGATTGTTTGGCGCAGGTCTTGGGGCAAGCAAACAAAAGTGGGCTAATTTAGCCGAGGCGCACACCGATTTTATCTTCGCAGTAATTGGTGAAGAGCTTGGTTTACTTGGCACACTTGTCGTTCTTATTTTATTCGCAGCACTAATTTATTCAATTTTCCGAGTTGCTCTTAAAACCAAAGATTCATTTTCAAGGTATGCAGTTGCTGGAATTGGATGTTGGTTCCTAGTTCAAGTAACAGTAAACATCGCATCAGTTACCTCATTACTTCCAGTAATTGGAGTAACCCTTCCCTTTATTTCTTATGGCGGCTCTTCACTGATTGCTAATTTCTTAGCAATTGGCTTTGTTTTAGGCGTGGCACGCAGAACTCCAGAGATCGCTGAGGGAATTAAGGCTGCTCGCATGCGAAAATTAGGGAGATGAACCCAAAGATTATTTTCGCAGGTGGTGGCACCGCAGGACATGTAGAGCCAGCACTTGCTGTCGCAACCCAGCTTCGAAAAGCTAAACCAAACTTTGAAATATTGTTTGCTGGCACAAAAAATGGTTTAGAGAATCAATTAGTTCCAGCCGCTGGTTTCTCTTTGGTGTTTATCCCAAAAATTCTATTGCCTAGAAAATTATCAATAAATTTATTTATCTGGCCCATAAAGTTTGCAGCATCGATTTGGCAAGGTATCAAGATCTGCAAAGATGCTGATTTGATAATTGGCTTCGGTGGCTACGCCTGCCCACCGATCTATTTGGCAGCAGCTATATTGCGCAAACCCATTATGGTCCATGAAGCAAATGCAATTCCTGGGTGGGCAAATAAATTAGGAGTTAAGTTTGCAACTGAAGTATTTGTAGCTTTTGCTTCGGCCAAGCAAAAAATTGGAAAGTGGCGAAGCGCAAAATTAATCGGCATGCCACTGCGTTCTGAGATCCTAGAGAATCACAAATTGTCAGCAGAGCAAAAGGGTGAGATTAGAAGTAATCAAATTAAGAAGTGGGAGTTGTCAGAGAGTAAGCCGATTTTATTGGTCTTTGGTGGATCTCAAGGCTCTAGGCATATCAATGAGGCAATTATGCAATCACTCTCATTTTTCACTGAAAACAATATTCAAGTTGTTCACTCAGTTGGACGAAATAATGCGCTGCCTACCTCAACTGAAAATTACCTGCCAGTTCCATATATTGAAAACATGGCAGCGGCTTACACCGCTTGTGACCTGGTGATTGCAAGAAGCGGTGCTCTCACCTGCGCAGAGTTAGCCGCTGTTGGAAAGTTCGCTTTGTTGATTCCGCTGCCTGTTGGAAATGGCGAACAATCAGCAAATGCCAGGGATCTGAAACAAATGGGCGCAGCCTTGGTGATTGAAGATAATAAGTTCAACGCAGATTGGTTGATCTCTAACTGGAGTGAGCTCCTACGTTCGGCAAAAAGTTTTGTTCCAAAGCCCATGCCAGATACATCCGCTAGTGAAATAATTAGTTCGGCAATAATTTCTTTGATTGAAAAACAAAGCAAATGATTGATATCAATAATTTAAATTTAAATCAGTTAAGTAAGTTACATATCCATTTTATTGGAATTGGTGGCGCTGGCATGAGCGGTATCGCCCGTATTATGCTGGCAAAATCTATTGAAGTTTCCGGTTCAGATAAGAACCAGTCCCAAATGACCACTGCGCTTAAGGCACTTGGTGCTGATATTTACATAGGCCATGATGCAAAAAATATAGGTAATGCTGATTTAGTTATTGTCTCCGCGGCAATTCCTGAAAGTAATCCAGAGTATGCAGCTGCAGTTGCTGCAGGGATTCCAGTCGCAGCTCGCGCCACTGCATTATCTTGGTTGTTATCTGAATCTAAATCTGTAGCAATTGCCGGAACTCATGGAAAAACAACTACTACAGCAATGCTAACCGTTGCCTTGCAAGCAGCGGGAGTTGACCCATCATTTGCTATCGGTGGAACAATCAATTCAGCAGGAACCAATGCTCATAGTGGCAATGGTGATGTGTTTGTGGTTGAAGCAGATGAATCAGATGGTTCATTTTTGGCCTATAAACCGCAGGGTGCGATCATTACAAATCTTGAGCTAGATCATGTTGATCACTTCACAAGCGAGAATCAATTGTTTGCCACCTTTGCAGATTTTGTCAGATCAATAAAACCAGGAGGATTTCTAGTTGCCTGTGGTGATGATCTGGGTGTAAGAAAATTAATTGAGATGATTTCCGGTCAAGATTTGAAGATTATTACCTATGGTCAAGCCCCAGAAAATGATTATCAAATATCAAGAATTAATTTAAATCCCTCCTCTTCGACGGCGCAGATCACCGTCAATGGTCGAAAGGCCGGGGAGCTATCACTAGTTGTACCAGGTCTACATAATCTATTAAATGCTTTAGCCGCATTTGCGGCAGGGCGTGCACTTGCGGTGGAAGAGAGCAAGTTGCTTCAAGGTTTATCCACCTTCACAGGAACTAAACGTCGCTTTGAGTTAAAAGGTGAGGTAAATGGCGTAAAGGTGATTGATGATTACGGTCATCACCCAACAGAAATTAAAGTCACCTTAACCGCTGCTAAGAATCTTGCTGGAAGTGGCCGGGTAATAACAATCTTTCAGCCGCATAGATACTCGAGAACTAGCGCCTTTGCAAAGGAGTTTGCGAAAAGTTTAGAGCTCAGTGATTATGTGTATTTACTGGAGATTTACGCTGCCAGCGAAAAACCTATGGAGGGAGTGTCATCCCTTTTGATTTCAAAACTTATGCCGGTAGATAAAGTGAAGTTTGAGCCTTCGATGTTGCAGGTAGTTACAGATGTTTCATCAGCGGCAAAATCTGGTGATTTAATTATTATTTTAGGCGCAGGTGATGTTTCATCACTATCCGCACCCATCTTAGATGCGCTGGCTACTAAGAGTTTAAATTCTGGAGCATAAGGATTGAAGATTAAAGGCTCAAAGCGGTTAATTTATATTATTTTTTCCATCACTCTGATTTCATCTGCGGCTTATGTTTTGGGTTGGTCCTCATTTCTAACGGTTAAAGAGGTAAAAATAAGTGGTACCCAATCTGTTTCAGAAATCAATAACGCGTTGGTAGGTAGGGATCTATCTCTTGTTGCTGGAATGAGATTGGCTAGAGTAGATGTGCGAGGAATAAAATCAACCCTGTCTAACTTGGATTGGTTAGATTCATACTCAGTTTCTCGGAATTGGTTTTCTGGCAAGGTAGAGCTAAATGTTATTGAGAAAATAGGAGTTGCAAAGGCGCTTACCGAGAATGGTTCAACCCTGTTCTTCGACGAAACCGGAGAGTTGTTTAAGCCAGTATCTAAATTACAGCTATCTAACCAAGAGAAATTGGCATTAGTCGATTCCGAAGGAAGATCATTAGAGGATTTACTTGGAGTAGCTAAATTGCTTAAATCCTTGCCCGTGGAATTAGAGTTTTTATTGAGTGATCTAAAAGGGATTTCAGTAGGGAAATCAGGGTATTTGAATATGAGAACCCAAATCAATAGCCGAGATGTAAAGATTAATTGGGGTGCAGCAGATCTAATCGATCAGAAGTCTCGGGTATTGATCGCATTGCTGGAACTTCCAGAAAACAAGGCCGCCCAGAGCTTTGATTTATCAATCCCTGATTCTCCGGTAGTTAGTTAAATTCAATACTTTTATTGGATTTGATTTACTTTTATTAATTAAAAATCCATAAATTAATTATCTCTTTATTTCGTGTCGGTGATTGATTGCTAATGCACTAATGCCTACTTTTGCGTAATCGTAAATGTTATAACTTTAACTCTCGAGTAGAGGTTTAAAGTTAGGGATGAGGCAAAAAGTGGCAACACCACAGAACTACCTAGCTGTTATCAAAGTTGTTGGTATCGGCGGCGGTGGAGTTAATGCAGTAAATCGAATGATTGATGTCGGTTTAAAAGGTGTTGAATTTATTGCAATCAATACAGATGCACAAGCATTGTTAATGTCAGATGCAGATGTGAAATTAGATATCGGAAGAAAGTTGACAAGAGGTTTAGGTGCAGGTGCAGCCCCTGAGATTGGTCGTCAAGCAGCACTTGATCACATTGATGAAATCGAAGAAGTACTACGTGGTGCAGATATGGTTTTTGTAACCGCAGGAGAAGGTGGCGGTACGGGAACAGGCGGTGCACCAATAGTTGCAAAGGTTGCAAAGGATCTTGGCGCGTTAACAGTTGGTGTAGTGACAAAACCATTTAGCTTTGAAGGAAAACGACGCACCGCTCAAGCAGAAGAAGGAATTGAAAATCTTCGCGGTGAAGTTGATACCTTAATTGTAATTCCAAATGATCGCTTGCTAGCAATTTCAGATCGATCAATTAGTGCACTCGAAGCATTTAAGACAGCAGATCAGGTTCTCTTGTCAGGCGTTCAAGGCATTACCGATTTAATTACAACACCTGGTTTAATCAATCTAGATTTTGCAGATGTGAAAAGTGTTATGGCTGGTGCCGGATCTGCATTGATGGGAATTGGTTCAGCAAGAGGAGAGGCTCGCTCAATTAGAGCGGCAGAGTTAGCCATTTCAAGTCCACTTCTTGAGGCTTCAATAGATGGCGCACATGGTGTGCTTTTATCTATTGCAGGTGGAAGTGATTTAGGTTTATTTGAAATCTCTGAGGCTGCTGAATTGGTAGCTCAATCCGCACACCCAGATGCAAATATTATTTATGGAACTGTAATTGATGATGCGTTAGGTGATGAGGTTCGCGTAACTGTCATCGCTGCTGGATTTGAAGGCGGGCAGCCAAAGTATGTAGCTAAGCCAAGCATCACGACTGCCGAAATAAGTGGCGAGGCTGATCCAATCGCAGCTAATGATCCAATCGCAGTGGCGTTGGATTTAAATGTTGAGGGCACCCAAACACCTCGTAAGCGGATTTCATTTGAGGATTTAGTAGCAGAGGATGAGATCGATATCCCAGATTTCATGAAGTAAATCTTCATGGCAAGGCTGCTCTTCACTGGCAAGGCTTTTGGCACATTTGATTTGCAAAATGGGGATGCCGCAAAGAAATCTCTACAAAATCTACTGGCTGTTTCAAATCTTTCCTTTATGAAACAGGTACATGGAAATACCGTTGGAACAATCTCTAGCCCCTCCGCAGATCTGCCAGAGGCCGATGCTTTAGTAACAAATCAAAAATCAATTGCACTTGCAGTACAGGTAGCAGATTGCTTGCCATTGCTGTTGCAATCGGAGGTTGCAGTTGCAGCAGTTCATGTGGGACGTAAAGGTTTATTGAATGGAGTTGCTGTTGCGGCGGTCGCAGCGCTGAAGCAATTCGGTGCAACCAAGATTACTGGGGTAGTTGGACCGCATATTTGTGGTAATTGTTATGAGGTAGACCAAGGCATGTTTGATGAGATCACTAAACAACATCCTGCGACTAAATCAGATGGCCGTAACTTAAATCTATTTGCTGGATTAGCTTCCCAGATTTCAGATATTCCGCTGGTAAATCTGAATATCTGCACATTGGAAAATCCTGATTACTTTTCTTTTCGACGTGGTGGCGAAAGCGGTAGGCAGGTCGGTGTAATTTGTCTATAGATCGAAAAGCTGAGATCGCGGCAAATTTGCTTGAGATAAATAAGCGAATCGCTACTGCCGCTGCAAAGGCGGGTAGAAATCCAGCAGATATCAAGTTAATCGTAGTGACAAAAACATTTCCGATCACCGACCTTCAAAATTTATATGATCTTGGCGTTCGAGAGTTTGGTGAAAATCGCGATCAGGAAGCGAGTGAGAAAGTAAGACAGTTACCTGCAGATATTAATTGGCATTTCCAGGGACAGATTCAAAGCAATAAATTAAAATCAATTACTGGTTGGGCAACATATATCCACTCTGTGGATCAAATTAAGTATGCAAAGTTGATATCAGAGTTTGCTGGAGATCAACGAAAATCAATATTCATACAGGTATCACTCGATCTAATTCCCGAAAGTCGAGGAGGAGTTGACCCCTCTAAAGTGCAGGAGCTGGCAAGCCAAATTTCTCAACTTCCCAATATAGATTTAGTGGGTTTAATGGCGGTCGCTCCTCTAGGAGAAGGCGCAGATTCAGCATTTGCCAGATTAGCGACCTACCACCAAAAGTTTGTAGAGATCTTTCCTGACGCAAAATTCCTATCTGCTGGTATGAGCGGGGATTATGAAAGTGCGATTTTGCATGGAGCGACACATCTGCGCCTAGGCAGTTCAATCCTCGGAAATCGATAACCCTTAATCTAATCTTTAGCCATGGCTAGTGCATTTAAAAGAGTCGCCGGATACCTCGGCTTAATGGATGAAGAGGAGCTAGACCACGGAAATGTGGCAGCACCTTCAGCTCGTCCCGCTCGTAGCAAACCAACCTTTGAAGTAGTTGGCAAAACATCAACGCCAATCTCATCACCTGTGATCGAACCACAAAGCATGGATCGCATTATTTCTTTAACACCTCGCACTTACAGCGAAGCACGATTGATCGGTGAGCATTACCGTGAAGGTAAGCCTGTGATCATGAACCTAAGCGATATGGAAGAGTCAGAGCGCAAGCGTTTGGTGGACTTTGCATCAGGTTTAGTTTTTGGTCACCATGGCAGTATCGAACGTGTGACACCAAAAGTTTTCTTGTTAACGCCACCAAATGTTTCTGTTTCAGTTGAGGACAAAAACAGTGCGGCGCAAGCAAGCTTCTTTAATCAAAGCTGATTTTAGTGGGGCAAATCTTCGACGCAATTTATTGGCTACTCCAATTATTTTTATTTGCCTTAATTGCTCGTTTAATTTTTGATTATGTTCGGATCTTTTCACCGCAATGGCGACCACGCGGGGTAATTCTTGCCTTTGCCGAGTTGGTTTATACAGTAACTGATAGACCACTTAGATTTGTTCGTCAATTTGTACCTCCACTTCAATTGGGCGGTATCTCACTTGATTTATCTTTTATTGTTGTCTTTTTTGTGGTTCAGCTCTTAATGCGATTAGTTTCAGTCCTTTAATTCTTAATTAACTTCAGCCAAAGTCCAATCTCATTTTCAGCAGTTTTCTCAGCTGCAATCTGCTTCATCTCAGTTGCCAACACTTCAGCGGAAATCACGGCAACTGCATTATTGATGGCATTTGCTAATTCGGCTGGGGCATTCCAATTGACTGTAATACGGTCGCTAATATCTAGACCAATCTTCTTCCGTTCCTCTTGAATTGCTCTGATCGCTTCACGCACCAAACCTGCATTAATTAACTCTGGTGTTAACGCTAGATCCAATGCCACAGATTCACCGTTGTGGGATGCCACCGACCAGCCACTTCTAGGAGTTTCTGTTACAACTAAATCAGATAATTCAATGATCGCTGATTTACTAGCCCCAGAAAGCTCATAATCAATTGATGCAGATGTAGCCACTCTTAATCCCTTAACCAATTCACTAGCGTTTAAGGTGGAGATCTTGGCAGCGATAGCCTGAACATCTGCTCCATACTTTGCGCCTAAACTTTTAAAGTTTGCCTTAATGGAAATATCTACTAGATCTGCCCCGGCAGCGCTGATATCGGCAATCTTTAAAATATTTAATTCATCTGCAATATCAGATTGAATTTCAGCGGGCATTTTCTCCCAGCCGGCAGCGGCAATTAAGGCCCGGGCTAATGGTTGGCGAATCTTTACCTTTGATTCAGCTCGTGCCGCACGTCCTAACTCCACCAATCTGCGGGAGAGTGCGACCGATGTCGACAATGCCTCATCAATTAATTTTGAATTAGAAATTGGGAAGTTTGCTAAATGAACTGATTCACTTTGTTCATTTTGTGCAACCTTTACCAACTCTTGCCACACATGCTCGGCAATAAATGGCACCATTGGTGCCAGCAATAATGTTAGATTTTTCAAACAGTGATAGAGCGTATTTAAGGCATCGGCATCGCCATCCCAGAACTTTCGGCGTGATCTACGTACATACCAATTTGATAGATCATCGATAAATGCACCTAATAGATTCCCAGCCTCTTGGGAGTCAAAATTCTCTAAAGCATGATCTACACCTGCAATTAATTTATTTAACTCTGAGATGATCCAGCGATCCATTAAATTTGGATTGGCAGGAAGCTGACTTACTTGAAAATTTGCCGCCTTCGCGTACAAGGTGAAGAAGGAAACGGTGTTCCAGTAAGTTAGAAGTGATTTGCGAACTACATCTGAAATTGCATCATGTCCTACACGTCGAGCGCTCCAAGGGGAACCTGCTGCCAACATGTACCAGCGAACAGCATCTGCTCCATGTTGATTCATTAAAGGCATCGGCTCTAGAACATTTCCGAGATGCTTGCTCATCTTTCTGCCATCTTTATCCAAAATATGGCCAAGACATAAAACTGTTTTGTATGCAGATTTATCAAATACCAAGGTGCCAATTGCCATCAAGGTGTAGAACCAACCTCGAGTTTGATCAATTGCTTCACAAATAAAATCCGCAGGGTATGCAGCTTTGAATTTTTCTACTGAACCCGCTTTGTGCGGATAGCCCCATTGCGCAAAGGGCATAGCACCTGAGTCATACCAACAATCGATAACCTCAGGGATACGGTTCATAATTGATGAGCACTCTGAGCATTTGAAAGTTATGTCATCTACAAATGGTCTATGCGGATCTAAATTACTTAACTCTTGGCCTGCTAATTTTCCGAGTTCAGATAAGGAGCCAACACAAATTTCATGCTTATTTTCGCATCGCCAAATTGGTAGGGGCGTTCCCCAATAACGGTTTCGAGAAACCGCCCAATCAATATTGTTATTTAGCCAATCACCAAACCGACCAGTTTTAATGGTTTCTGGATGCCAATCAGTTGCGGCGTTTTCGCGTAGCAACTCCTCTTTAATGGCTGTTGTTTTTACATACCAGGATGGTTGTGCGTAGTACATCAATGCAGTGTGGCAGCGCCAGCAATGTGGATATGAGTGTTCAAATTGCAAACTCTTAAACATCAGGCCGCGTTGCTTTAAATCCTTAATTAAATCCTTATCTGCATCCTTAAAGAATTTGCCACCAGCAATTGGGATATCAGATTGAAAATGTCCATCTGGATTTACGGGATTTACTACTGGCAGGTTGTAGCGACGGCAAACCTCTAAATCATCAGCACCAAAGGCAGGGGATTGATGAACTAATCCAGTTCCATCTTCGACAGTCACATAATTGGCAAGAACCACATAATGCGCATTTGGAATCTCGACAAAATCAAATGGACGTTGGTAGGTAGTGTGCTCAAGCTCAGAGCCTAGGAAGGTAGCAATAACCTTTCGATCTTCTCCTAATACCGATGCTAGATCTGATGCAATTACCAATCGTTCCGTCTTCTCATCATTAGTTATTTCAACAACTTGATACTCAACCTTTGGATTAACTGCAATTGCGGTGTTGGCAATCAGAGTCCATGGTGTTGTGGTCCAAACGAGAAATACCGCATTTAACTCCGCCAATTTTCCAGAGGTTGCTGGGAATCGAACAAAGACAGATGGATCTTTAATGGTTTCATAACCTTGCGCTAACTCATGATCTGATAAACCTGTGCCACAACGGGGGCAGTAAGGTGCAACACGATGATCCTGGACCAACAAACCTTTCTGCCATATTTGTTGCAATGACCACCAAACACTTTCAACATACTCAGGTGACATAGTCCAATACGCTTCATCAAAATCAACCCAAAAACCCATTCGCTTTGTCATATCGGTAAACTCATCAACATGTCGCTGTACTGATTCTCGACACTTGTCATTAAAGGCAGCTACACCAAACTTTTCGATATCAGCTTTGCCAGTGAAACCCAACTCTTTTTCAACTGCAATTTCAACAGGAAGACCATGGCAATCCCAACCAGCTTTACGGATTACCTGCTTTCCTTTCATTGTTTGAAAACGTGGAAATAAATCTTTAAAAACACGAGCTTCGATATGGTGAGTGCCAGGTTTTCCATTTGCAGTGGGTGGGCCCTCATAAAAACTCCAACGAGGTGCGCCATCTCGAGCAGTTACTGATTTTTCAAAAATATTGTTTTGATTCCAGAATTGAAGAATCTGCGACTCCATCGCCGGTAGATCAATTTGCGCAGGCAAGGCATTGATTGCGGATCGATCCTTCATATTCACCCTTCATTCTAACTTGATGCGGGTGGCGGTTGGTAATTACGCATCACAAGCCATAATCTTTGCCCCTCCAGGGGGTAGATGTGGCGATCAAAAAGTTGTTTAAGAAAAATAGTAAATCAGCTCCAGCGAAAAAAACTGCTGTGAAAAAACCAGCTGCAAAAAAAGCACCCGCCAAGAAAGCACCTGCCAAGAAAGCCGCCGCCAAAAAAGTTGTAGCGAAGAAAGCTCCGGCGAAAAAAACCGCGACTCGATCACCAAATATTGTTAAACCACAACTGGCTAAGAAACCATTAAAGAAGGCTCCCGGGAAACCATTCCCAGCAAAATTACAAACATCTACATCGGGCTCTTCAACAACTATTTCTGTTACATCAACAATGCCAAATGCCAATGCAGCGCCAGTTGTTGCAGAGCGCAGATTGACTATGCCGCCACCTCCAAGACCAGTTTTAAAATCAAAGAAAGCAGCTGCACTTAAACCAATCAAAAGTGCACCAGCACCATTTATTGTTGATGAGGGCGAGAATGCATTTACTGCCACCGAACTTAAATCATTAAAGAGTGAGTTAGCTAAAGATTTAATTCGCTTACAAAAAGAGTTAGAGACAGCAGAGGCTGAGATGGAGGATTTGGTTGAAGCTGCCGGCGTTGGAGCTGGCGATGATCAAGCCGATGCTGGAGCAAAAACTTTTGAGCGCGAACATGAAATGTCCTTGGTTTACAACGCACGAGACATGGTGCAACAAACAGAACGAGCATTAGAACGAATCAATAATAAGAGTTATGGCAAGTGTGAAGATTGTGGCAACTACATTGGTAAAGCTCGATTGCAGGTATTCCCTCGGGCAACACTTTGTATGGCTTGTAAACAAAAAGAGGAACGACGCTGAATTTTCCCCAGCGCAAATGGCTTGCCCTTGCTGCGCTAATTGTTTTTTTGCTTGATTACGCAACCAAATTTTTAGCACTTCACTATCTAACCGATGGACCAGTTAAGGTTATAGGTAATTTACTTAAATTTAATTTGACCTTTAATTCTGGTGCGGCATTTTCGCTAGCTTCTAGTGGGACTATATTTTTATCAACCTTTTCACTCATTATGGTTGCAGTAATTTTTTATTTCAGCCGGAAGGTTAAATCAACTCCTTGGGCGGTAGCTCTGGGCCTGGCACTTGGTGGAATTTTTGGAAATTTAGCTGATCGAATTTTTCGCTCACCTGGAGCATTGCAAGGAGAAGTAGTTGATTGGATTCAAATTCCCAACTGGCCGGTTTTTAATATTGCAGATATCGGAGTCGTATCAGCGGCTATTTTGATCACTATTTTGTCGGCGAAAAATATAGATTTTTACGGCAAGGGTAAATCTGATGAGTGATCGCGAGGTACGTTCATTAAGTATTCCAGATGGTTTAGCCGGTGAACGAATTGATGCCGCGTTATCTAGATTGCTTGGACTTTCCAGAAATGTAATTGTCGGTCTAATTGATGCCGAGGAAGTAAATAAGGATGGCAAGCCGGTTTCTAAATCTTTTAAGGTGAGTGCTGCAGATCAAATTGAAATTACCATGCCAGCTGCTAAGGGTGAGGCCAAGTTAACTGCAACTCCAATTGACAGTTTAGATGTTGTCTACGATGACGAGTATGTGATTGTGATAAATAAACCAGTAGGTATTGCAGCTCATCCAAGCCCAGGGTGGCAAGGCGCAACCGTTGTTGGCGCAATCTTTGCAGCGGGTTATCAACTAGCTACCTCCGGAGCTGCGGAACGCCAAGGAGTTGTTCATAGATTAGATGTTGGTACATCAGGCTTAATGGTGGTTGCAAAAAATGAGATTGCTTATTCAAGTTTAAAAGACCAATTTCGAAACCGTACTGTTTCAAAGATTTATCATGCACTAGTACAAGGCCATATGGATCCCACAACTGGAACAATTGATGCGCCTATAGATAGACATCCACGCGAGGATTATCGATTTGCCGTAGTTGCAAATGGCAAGCCATCTATAACTCATTACAAAACTTTAGAAGTTTTTCCGGCAGTTTCATTGATGGAGATTGAACTTGAAACTGGAAGAACTCATCAAATTAGAGTTCATTTTTCCGCCTTACACCATCCACTAGTTGGCGATTTAACTTATGGCGCAGATCCTTCTCTTGCGCAACGGTTATCCATTTCTAGGCCATGGCTGCACGCTAAAGATTTAGCCTTTAATCACCCAGCGACGGGGGAGCGAATCTCATTTACTGCTGACTACCCAGCAGATCTGACACGCTCACTTAGCCTGCTGGCCGATAATCAACGCTAGAAATAAATCCCAGTAGTAATCTCACCACCTCATGCCTGAAAAATCTGAAAATTTCGTACATTTACATGTTCATACCGAGTACTCCATGCTCGATGGTGCAGCAAAAATTTCAGAGCTCGTTGAAGAGGTAGCACGGCAAGAGATGCCCGCAGTGGCGATGACTGATCACGGAAATGTTTTCGGCGCCTTTGAATTTCATAAATTAGCGAAAAAAGCTGGCATTAAACCAATCATTGGCATTGAAGCATATGTCGCTCCAGAATCCAGATTTGATAAGCGAAGAGTTAAATGGGCTGAAGGTGGAGAGGATGATGTTTCCGGCGGCGGTGCATATACTCACATGACATTACTTGCCGAGAATAATCTCGGGTTGTCTAATTTATTCAAATTATCATCATTGGCATCCCTCGAAGGTTTTTATTACAAACCTCGAATGGATCGCGAACTACTCGCCAAATATGCAACGGGAATTATTGGCACAACTGGATGCGCAGGCGGGGAAATACAAACCAGGCTTCGTATGGGTGCTTATAAGGAGGCGGTAAAGGCAGCAAGTGAACTCCAAGATATTTTTGGTAAAGAAAATTACTTCCTAGAAATCATGGATCATGATATTGAAATTGAGAAACGAACCTTTGCTGATTTAATTAAATTGGGTAAAGAGTTAAACATGCCATTGCTAGCAACCAATGATTTGCACTACACCCACCATGATGATTCCTCGGCTCATGAAGTTTTGCTTTGTATACAATCCGGATCAACCCTGGCCGATCCCAAACGCTTTAAATTTGATAATTCAGAGTTTTACTTAAAGAGTGCCAAACAAATGCGGGAATTATTTAAAGATTTTCCTGAATCATGCGATAACACCTTGTTAATTGCTGAACGTAGCAATATCACAATGCGCGAGGGAGAGAATTTGCTACCGCAATTTCCTGTTCCTAATAATGAGAGTGAAGATTCTTGGTTGATTAAACAGGCAAATCTTGGACTTGCCAAAAAAATGGATGGAAAAATTCCAGTGGAGTACCAGGAGCGATTAAATTTTGAACTAGATGTAATGATCAAGATGGGATTTCCCGGTTACTTCCTGGTGGTTGCAGATTTATGCAACCATGCACGTGAAGTTGGTATAAGAGTTGGCCCAGGTCGAGGATCAGCTGCTGGCTCATTGGTTTCATATGCATTAGGAATTACTGGCCTAGACCCAATTAAATTCGGGCTGTTATTTGAGCGATTTTTAAATCCAGAACGTATCTCCATGCCAGATATTGATCTGGATTTTGATGAGCGTCGTAGATCAGAAATGATCCAATACGCGACTACTAAGTACGGAGATGATCGTGTTGCTCAGATTATTACTTATGGAACTATTAAATCTAAACAGGCAATTAAAGATTCAACTCGAGTGCTTGGATATCCGTACGCTCTCGGCGAGAAATTAACAAAATCTTTACCGCCTTCAGTAATGGGTAAAGATATTTCACTTGCCGGCGTATTTGATGTTAACGATGAAAGATATGGTGAAGCTTCAGAGCTTCGCGCCCTTTATGAATCAGATCCAGATTCCAAACGAATTGTTGATACTGCACTTGGTATTGAAGGTTTAAAGCGACAATGGGGAGTACATGCAGCTGGCGTAATTTTAAGTAAAGAACCATTACTCGATGTAATTCCAATTCATCGACGCGAGGCAGATGGCGCGGTAATCACCCAGTTTGATATGGGTGCATGTGAAGCAACTGGATTGCTCAAGATGGATTTCTTGGGTTTAAGAAATCTCTCGGTGCTAGATGATTGTTTGATCAATATTAAAAACAATCTAGGTAAAACGGTTGTTCTCGAAGATTTGCCGCTATCAGACAAGAAGACCTTTGAATTGCTATCCCGTGGTGACACATTAGGAGTATTTCAATTAGATAGCGCTCCCATCCGCTCCCTACTTAGATCTATGGCGCCGGATAGTTTTGAGGATATTTCTGCGGTAATTGCGCTTTATCGCCCCGGACCAATGGGTGAAGATTCACATAATAAGTACGCTGATTATAAAAATGGTAGAAAGTTGCCAGTACCAATTCATCCAGAATTAGAGCAACCACTTAATGAAATTTTAAAGGATACCTATGGCTTAATTGTTTACCAGGAGCAAGTACTTGCTATAGCTAGAAAGGTCGCCGGATTCTCGCTTGGTCGCGCCGATTTATTACGTAAGGCGATGGGTAAGAAGAATAAAGAGATTCTAGATAAAGAGCGGGTGCATTTTGAATCTGGAATGAAGCAGAATAAGTTTTCAGCTGATGCGGTTGAAAAATTATGGCAAACCTTAATTCCATTCTCTGATTACGCATTCAACAGAGCGCACAGCGCAGGCTATGGATTACTCTCATTTTGGACCGCGTATCTGAAAGCAAATTACCCAACTGAGTACATGGCTGCGCTCTTAACAAGCGTGCGAGATGATAAAGATAAGAGTGCGCTCTATTTAAATGAGTGTCGCCGCATGGGCATTAAGGTATTACCGCCAGATGTAAATGAATCAGATTCAGAGTACACACCTCGCGGCGCTGATATCCGTTTCGGCTTAACCGCAATTCGAAATGTGGGCGAGAATGTGGTTGCTTCAATAATCAGCAATCGGATCTCTAAGGGAAGGTATTTAACCTTCGGAGATTTCCTTACAAAGGTTGATGCCTTAGTCTGTAATAAAAAAACCATCGAGTCATTAATCAAGGCAGGTGCCTTTGATTCTCTTATGCACTCCCGTAAAGGCTTAATGATGATTTACTTAGAAGCAATTGATGCAGTCTCTGAGGCAAAACGAGCTGAGGCAATTGGTCAATTTGATTTGTTTGGAGTGGAAACTTCAGCCAGCACTGTAAGCGGTTTAGCAATTGATATTCCATTAGGTGAGTGGGAGAAATCAATGTTGCTTTCATATGAAAGAGAGATGTTGGGATTGTATGTATCTGATCATCCGCTATTAGGTGTCGAACATATCTTAAGAGCGGCTGCAGATATGCCTATAAGTCAACTTGCAGATGTTAATCATGATCAAATTATTACAGTGGGTGGATTAATCACTCAGGTGCAGCGAAAAGTTTCTAGACAAGGTACACCTTGGGCGATTGTTACGGTTGAGGATTTAGATGGTGCAGTTGATGTTATGTTCTTTTCAAACTCATACGCAACACACGGTGTTAATTTAGTAGAAGATCGAATCGTTGCGATTAGAGGTCGAGTCGATAAACGAGAAGAGCAACCTAGAATTTCCGCACTTGATCTAACCTTGCCAGATTTAAATCAGATTCCGACTGGACCTCTAATTATTTCTATGGATATGTCTAGATGCACACCTCCAGTAATTGAGCGAATGAAAGAAATTCTGCGTTCACACCCCGGTGGTAGGGAAGTTCATCTGCAGTTAGATGAAAATGGTAAGAAAACAATTTTGAAGATCGATGAAGGTTTAAAGGTAACCTCCTCTCCATCATTATCTGCGGATTTAAAAACCGTACTAGGACCAGATTGTTTAGTCTCTTAGAATGAAGGCGCTAGAGCTTTATCCAGCAGTTGATGTCAAAAATGGAAAAGCGGCAAGATTAATTCAAGGCCAGTTGGACACATCTGAAAATTTTGGCGACCCATTAGAGGTTGTAAAGCAGTTTATTGATGCTGGCAGCAAATGGATACATCTGGTTGATTTGGATGCAGCATTTGGCACCGGCAATAACAAAAACCAAATTTCAGAGATCGCATTTATGCCAGAGATATCATTTCAATTATCAGGCGGTATCAATAATCAACAAACCCTGGATTTTGCACTAAGCACAGGGGCTAAACAAATAAATTTGGCAACCTCTGCTCTGCTCGATCTAAATTGGGTGGAGCAGGCATTAAATCTAAATGGAGATAAATTAAGTGTTAGTTTGGATGTAGCGGGAGATTCCAATCAATTAATTGCAAGGGGTAGCGGTCACAATCTAGGAGATTTATATCTAATGATTGAAAAATTAAACGCTATAGGATGCGCCAGATTTATAATCACCGATATAGATACCGATGGCACCTTAATTGGACCAAATTTTGAATTGCTTAAAAGTGTTCAGAGCCAAACAAAAGCATCCATTATTTCTAGCGGCGGAGTTGGAAGTATTGATGATTTAATTGAGTTGCGAAAGTTACAAATTGATGGAGTAGTGTTAGGTAAAGCACTTTACACCGGTCAAATTGATCTAATTTCAGCGCTTTCGGCTTGCTATAAATAAGGAGTAAGTGAGTGCGTGGTTACGGCAGAATACTCCCGTGACCCATCCAATTACATTAGATAGTTTCCGAGAGTTTGCGCGGAGTTTTAATGTAATTCCGGTGGCAAAAAAAATACCGGCTAATAATGAATCCCCATTAAGCATTTACTTAAAGCTAGCGCAAAATCGTGTAGACACATTTCTTTTAGAGTCTGCTGAATCAAACGGTGTCTGGTCTAGATACTCTTTCATCGGTGTAAATAGTGAAGCAACTCTTACTGAAAAAGCAGGATCTGTATTTTGGCGCGGCGTTAAGCCGGCTGGAGCTCCCACCGGTGTTGATCCATTGGAAGCGCTGCGAATTTCAACTGCACATTTAAGATCGCCAAAATTTAATGATTTACCACCGCTGACTGGCGGATTGGTCGGTTATCTAGGTTATGAGATTGTTAGACGTTTGGAAAAGATCAAATCGAGCACGATTGATGATCAATCAATTCCAGAGATAACTATGCTCCTTACATCTGATATTGCCGTATTTGATCATCAGGAAAATCAAATTACATTAATTGCAAATGCGATTAATTGGGATGGAAGTGCAGATCGCGTCGATGATGCGTATCAAGGAGCGCTCAATCGATTAGAGGTAATGAACAAGGATTTAACAAATCTGCCAACCGTTACTTTATCTAAAATTCCAGAACGTGTTACCCCTACTTATCAACGCGGTACTACAGATCAAGAGTTTGTCAGCAGAGTTGGGTTGATTAAAGAGGA
>JACCDZ010345909.1_pt1 | contig 22060 bp, 23 predicted proteins | sample 7449551 | NCBI WGS metagenome assembly JACCDZ01 (sample SAMN15323452, study PRJNA562643) | freshwater metagenome | isolation source: river surface water | place: USA:Blue River Watershed | collected 2017-08-18 | reverse complement strand
TTAAATTAACATTTGGAAAATTGGGCTGCTGCTACTGAAAATTCTTACTCCACGTTATATCCGTAGTCTTGACCATTCAATGTGAAATAATAAGTATCCTCTCGTCTGTGGTGAAATAGGTAGATGTCGTATCTGTTTTCTTCATTTTTCACTACAGCCATTGTTTTGACATCGCTTGGTGTCTCCCATGCATGGTAGAATAATACAGGGCCTTTAGAGTCGAATATCATCGTGTCTGGCAGATAATTGTTATTGTCTAAAACTATCATAATCATTCCTCTGACATATTTGTAAGAGAAATTTTTTGATACTCGCGTGTGCTCATCAACCTTTTTGAAGTTCTTTTTGTTTGCTATCCATTGTCCGTGGGCTGTTCCAAAAGCGAGGAAGATGGAAATGGCAATTAACATTTTTTTCATGGCAATACGTTTTAAATGAAACATTCACCATCAGAATTTTGAAAAAAGGGATTGCGCAATTGTTTTTAGGTGCGAACCTCTCATCGTTGGTCCACCGTGCCCTGCTCAGGATCGGTTGGCATTCCGTTTTCCGGAAACTCTGAATGATTTACTAGCAAAACGCAGGTGAAGAAAAAAAGTAACAAGTTATACGTAAGTTTCTTCAAATTTTTCTAAAACAGATAACATTTCTGGATGTAGAAAGCTTTTTATTTTATTCTTATATATTGCTAAATCCCTGTAAAATGCTTCAGCTATGCCCCCTGCAATGGCAGCTTGGGTATCTGTGTCACCGTTCAGCAAAACAGCTTTTCGCACAGCATCTTCGGTAGAACTGCTTGCTAAAAAACAAATTAATGCCTGAGGCACCGAGCCTTCACATGACATATCGAAACGATAACCCACTGAGATTTCTTCAAGCGAATAAGTCAAATCGTAGCCGAATGTTACTGTAACATAAGATCGAATTTCGGACTTTGTAAATCCTTTTCGCGCTAAAAACACCGAACTTGCAACTGCTTGCGCTCCTTTAATACCATCCGGATGATTGTGCGTGACCTTCGCACTTTTTTTAGCCAAATCCAATGTTTCAGTTAAACTTGATGCTATCCAACCTATTGGTGCCACTCTCATTGCCGAACCATTTCCATGACTGTTATATGGCTGAGGATTCGAAGACGCTAACCATTCCATAAATCCTTTTGAATAACCTGCTAAAGGGAATTTTCGCCCCCATTTCAAATAAGCTTCTTTAAAATCCTTGGTATTCATGAGCGCCTCTGCAGTGGCTACAGTAAGAACGGTATCGTCAGTAAATTTCGCATGGGAATGAAACAATTCAAAGTCAACTGCGGCTTTGTGCAGTGGGCGCTCATATACTGCACCTACAATATCTCCAAAAATAGAACCAAGCATATACAAAATTACGGGAAGTTGGGGATATTAATTTGGTTGAAGTTTAATATATTCTGGCTTTTTCATTCGAATACTCTCAGTTATCTACCAGTAAAATGAAAGTCCTCGGAGGATGAAAATTTTTATTTTCAAATCCTTTCCTTTAAATTCGCACGAATGGAAGAAGAGGTCCAAGAAAAGAAAAAAACAAAACGGTGGAAAAAGTGGCTCAAATACACTTATTTGACTGTGCTCTATCTTCTTGCAGCCTTGGGAGGTTTTATTGTTTGTTTGTACATTGCAGTAGAGTTTAAACTTACGAATGTAGAAGGGGCAATAGACATTAAAAATCGCTATTTCTCTGACATCGCGGATAAATACGGCGATGAACTCATAAAGGATGGCGCATCAAATCCAAAGGAAGAAATACTCGTATTTCAGAAAATTGGTGTGATTGCAAAATTCAGACCTGCGAATGCCAAGTCCATTATGGAAGCCTATTTGGCAGACAGGAATTTAGTAACGGCGAATCGTATGATCGATGCATTTGCCTTAATGATGAAAGACAATCAGGATTTCACAAGTGAACTTTCAAAGGTGGGTTCTCAAACCGAATACAACACAGAATCCGTTTATGAGTGGTCGAATTATACCGTTTGGAAGCAGTTCAGCCAAGCATTGGTAAAAGACAAAAAGGCTATTGATTCAGTATCGCGTCTAACAGGTGTCGAATCGCGAACAATCATTGTTTGTGTCATTGCAGAACAATTGCGCATGTTCAATTCAGGAAGAGAAAAATTCAAAGAATACGTTTACCCATTTGCCAACTTGATCTTACCCACCAACAGAGGTTATGGTGTTTCTGGAATACTTGAACACACGGCCTTGCGCATCGAACGCACCTTACTCCAACCAAAAAATGAATTTTATCCCGGCGATTACTTCCAACATGTTGTGAATTTCAAGGATTCATTTCCTGATCGAGTAAACGATACCATCGCTGCACACAAGCACAAGACCATTCAGCGTTTAATAAAGGGTGGTGATCATTTCTATTCGTATTTATACACAGCACTACTTCTTCGTCAATACCAATCGCAATGGGAGCGCGCAGGATACTCACTTGCAAATCGTCCTGATGTTCTTGGAACCCTATTTAATTTAGGATATGAAAAAAGTAAACCTAAAAAAGACCCACAAGTTGGAGGATCCTTGTTCGTAATTGGAGAAAAAGAATATACTTTCGGTGGTATCTGTTTTGAATTTTATTACTCAGGTGAATTACAAAAAGAATTCCCCATTACAGGTAGAGGTTTTATCCCCGTGAAAGAGTTGGAAGAAAACAACAAAGAATTCCTCGCCAATAAAAAGAAACGAGAAGAAGAGGAGAAAAAAGCGAAAGAAAAAGCTAAAAAGGAAGCTGCAATCTAATTTGGAATCTTAAGAATCTGACCAATTTGAATCGTATTGGAACGGAGATTATTTGTTTTTTTCAAGTGCGAAATTGAAACATGATATTTAGCAGCAATTTCCGATAACGTATCTCCTGATTTTACTTTATAGGTTTTATACCTTGGCTTCGCAACCGTTTTTGCTTGGATTTTTTGTTGTGTAGTTTTAATTTCAGGAGCAACTATTTTATTTGCCGATGTTTGTGAAGAATCAACAACTACACTTTCAATTTTAGAAACATCATAAGTGCCGTACTTATAAAAATGCTGTCTAATATTCACAGCTCCTTTAAAATCACACAATTGATTGCCGTTCCAATCGTAATACACTTTAACATTTTCATTAAACTCTAAAAATTTATGAGCACTTAACCCATCGTAATTTCGATGCATTCGTGGCAATTGCTTTGTTACTGCTGGAAGACCTCCACCTGCTGAACCTCGACTGTCAACGCGCACATAAGATTTACCATCTGTGCTAGGACCTAAAACGGCAAACCAATATACTTTTAAGGTAACAGGGTTGATTTGGATGTGCAGTTTCTTGATGTCTGATGGAAATCCCTTATTTCTAATTTCTTCCAGTCCTTTATTAATTTTTACATTCAAATACCCCCCAAACCGATCCATGCGACGTGCATTAAATGAATGAAGTGCATCGTATGTATAAGGTATCCCCTGTGCACAAAACGAGTCGCAAACCAATATGTCGTTAATTTCCAAACTGATCGTATCACGGATTATTTTATTGAAGCGAAACGAATAAATTTCTGGTGTCTTCGTGCTATCATTCAATTCTGTTTCATCCTTGTAGCTCATCTGGGAAAGTACTTGATTTGAAGACAAATAAATCAGCGCGAACAACAAAATCATGAAAGTAGAAACTCTTATCATTTTTTAATCTGGATACATTCAAAAATACTATTGAATCAGCTTTTCACAATGTTTAATTTCAATTTTAACTTAATTTTTAACGTTTAATAGTAATTCAGTTTCAGATAATATAACCTGTAACCAAAAGAATTAATCTGCGTTAGTCAACGCGTCATCAAGATTTTTTTAATTACACATTAAAAATGCCAACCGATCTGTCAAGGCACGGTGGAAAAAAGATGCGAAGCATTAGCTTAAAATAATATGGCTTCACTCCTATTCTCTTGATGCAATTGGTATAAGTAAATATTTTTGCATGATGAATAACACATTTAAGAACAGCGTAGAGGTAATTGAACCGGAAGTTAAAATTGAAGTTAAGCAAGAAATCCTAGAGGAAAAACAAGTAATCGTTCATTGTTCAATGAGTTGCAATCCCGGCATGTTAGTCCGCATTTGGAAATCCACCTATCTGCTTACAGAGGAAGGGGAACGTATTCCTCTACTCTATTGGGATGGAATTTCCTTGTTTCCGCAATGGACCCCAATTTACCATCATGGAACCTTTAATTTCACCTTAATATTTGCTGGTTTATCCTCCAATTGTAAAGTCTTTTCACTCATCGAAGAAATAAATCAACCAGGAGGTTTCTGTGTAGAAAATATTCGCAGAAATAGAACGGATGTTTACCGAGTGGAGCTATAAAAAACTAATACGAATCTAATTCAAGCATAAGTTAGTCCCGTCAAAATCCATTCAATTATCCTTTGGGTTTACATTTCCCGTAAATTCAAATTCAGCACGATTTGCGTCAATGCCACCATAGGTTATTTTCATCACACTTGGTAAAAAACGATCTAATTGACGCAAGGCCTCAAAAAAATTATCAGTTAAAATTCGCGTCTCGATAGGATTTTCACCTTCTAAAAAATAAGTTTTATAACGCAAATCTCCTTCTAGGTGATTGAGTTGAAAATTCCCAAGGTAAGAAATTGAATCTGCGAAATCTAAAAATTTACCAACTTCTTGACGCCTATTTTCAGGTATTTTTACCGGAGAATAAGCATAAATTTCAACGAGCTCTAATTTTTTATTAAACCTCAAATAAACATCCGAATTTCCCGATTGCAATACGACCCCAGTTTGAATGATTAAGCGTTCATCATCGTCTAGGTTGATTCTGTATGTGTAATTGATATGCTCTAAAAAATTTATCAATTGCTCCTTCATCGGAATCTTATTTGTACTGTTTAAACTTTCCATGTCTTTAATTTTAGCAGTTGACGAGACATTTCAATCCACATGCCAAAACAAATCAAAAATCTAAAAATCAGACAATTTGACACAAATGACTCATCGTTTGTCAAGACAAACGAATCAAACGAATAATTAATAATGTACTATGATTTGGTTTTAATCCGTAATAATCAACCTACTTTGGAATTTACTTGTAACTGTCGTAAAGGTCAAAATATACTCTCCTTCTTGTAAGGTATCAACTTGGATTTCATAAGTACCATCCATACTTTCAGGTTTTATTTCTTTAACTTTTTTACCTTTTAGATTAAAGATTTCAACTAAAATTGATTCATTTGAAAGTTTACCCGGAGTACCCTTGATGACCAATGTGCCCTTTTTTGAAGTACTTGGAATAATTACAATGTCTTCAATCGGTGTTTCGATTGATTCTAAAGAGTTGAAAACCTGCGGAAATGTTGCTTGCTTAAGCATTACACTACCAGAAAAACATAAAGAAATAAGAAGAGATACCATGAGTTTTTTTGTGCAAAAGAACAGATTAAACACATGTAAACTAACACTTTAGGATTATTTAACAATTTCAATATTTATTCATAAGTGTAACTAAAATCACTTTTAATATTACATGAGTAAAATCGATCATGTCTTTCAACAACTCTTTATTTTTTGCCTTATGCTATGGTGTACTTTTGATTAGTACCTTTTTACTATTTTTTTAGTTGATTATTTTCTGTTAATACGAAAAATCATAACAGAATTTCCACCTCCATTAGATTTACCTTGTGCGGTAACGACCAACATCTTTCCATCAGGAGAAATATCCATTCCAACAGGATAAGAATCTGCTGGTATTTCGGCCACAACCTTCATGTTCTTCGTATTTACAGCAACAACCTTAGACAAAGTATTTACAGCAGCAAAGACATATTGACCATCAGGTGAAACCGTTATTGTTCTTGCACCAGTTCCAACATAAACCTCGTCCCATTTTTCATATTTTAAGGATGTTCCCGGGTTTTCGATTCTGAATTTCGTTAATTCTCGCCATGAGCCACGTTGTACATATCCCGGTTTATTGGCACTTAGGTATAAATATTCTCCGTTAATGATAAGGTGTCTTAAATTTGAATGCATTCCTGTTAAGTTCCCTAAACTACTGAAATCTCGGGTATCAAAAACAGCCATACCACCACCTCCACCCATTTTTCCTACATACAAAAATTTCCCATCTGGACTAAATGTGGTGCCTCTTAGACAAAAACCACAATCTGCATCACGGTCTACCTTTTCCGCATTACTAAAATTCATTTCCAATTGTTTGTCTACCACACAATGTTTGATGTAGTTGAACTTAAAAGGATCATTCGACGCAATATCTATTATTCCGACAGTATTATCACCCCAATGTGTTACTGCAATGAACTTATTATCTGGAGAACATGCAATCATTTTGGGTAAAGGCCCAGTTGGCATAACTCGAACGATTTCATCGCTCTCGGTATCTATTATAGCTAGCGCAGAAGGACATTGCGCATTTAGATCATAACTTCTTCTGTAATAGGTTACCCAAAGGTATTTACCATTGTGCGAAAGACAACTTTCTACGGGCTTGCCTAAAAAATGATTCTTATTACTGACCTCTTCTCCGTAATATGGATATCCGAAAACAGTTGTTTCATTATTCAAGAAAAGACGATCTCTATTGTTTACATCAAATTGATGTCGAATTACTTTAATCTTTTGCAAGGTTGTAGCATCAAAAACACCTGTTTCATGTCCTTCCAATGAGTGAACATAAAATTTCGCCCCATTTTCTGTAAAAACTACGGATTTCGGTGAGTTAATAACTGTTTCATAGACATCCTTATCATTTTCGGTACGCTGAGAATAACTCTGTTTCCTGGCAATTAACTCAAGTGAAATTTCTCCTGTACCGGTCGATTTCGTTCCAATTGAAACCTGCTTGACTTCTTGTGAAAAAGAAGAAAAAGATGCCAAAAAAAATAAAACACTAACTATTTTCATCTTCCTATTTTTACGTTTCTTAATGGGTAAGCACTTTGGCATGAGCTTTTAGTAATGTAGGCTCTTTTCTCATCGGGCGATATTGTTAGTACATGTAATGAACATGGACGTTGAATGGTGTCTTGAAATAACCAATAATTAGCCACTTTTAAATCAAAAACCTTGCCCTTGTACTGAACAAAAGAGGTGTTTTCATTGGCATAAGAAAGAAACATACTTGGATTACTGTTTAATTGCTCCATGAAACGATAACTTTCAGAAATAGACGGAAGAATATTTTTTTTATTTTGATGCAACACTAAAGCCGCGTGGAAATTAACATAAATATCCGTTTTTCCGTTTAAAGTCATAACTTGATATAGAGGTTTATGCTGAATTGACAATGACTCCCATTCTGAAGGATTTTTTACATTGATTAATCCTAATGCATTTAGTTCATCAATTGATATATCCGGAATATGAATTTCTGTGTTTCCTGTTTTGATCGTCGTATTTTCAATTTTGTTATACGCTTTTGCATTAGATGACTCTTGTTGATTACACGAAACGATTAAAGAAAACAAAAGGAAAACAAAATTACGAACGGATAGTGACATTTTATCAATGGTCATTTACAAAATGATCATTTTGGTCAACTTCTCGCACTCCCCTCGCAATTCGATTCGTTTCAACTTGGTGGCGGATAGTAGTAAAAACCTTCTCATAATTTTGAATACCATTTAAATGAAATTGATGATCCGATTGATCGCTTGTGGTTAATTGAACTGATCCAATTCCCACTATTCGTTCGATTAAATTACGTTTCATTTGCAAATCCTTTACGCGATACAATTCCAAATTTGTTGTTTTTCTCGATAAAATTCCTTCCGTTTTCTCAATACGTTGACTCGTAATTTTAAACCGAGTGGTTTTCAACAGGATGTAATGGTATAAGGTAAAAACACTACAAAAAATAAGGGCTAATAATGATAAATAGAATAGAAAATTCCAATCGTTGGTATAGCATTTAACCGTCGTATATAGAAACAAAATTATTCCACTCCCACCTAACGAATACCATCCGGATTTTACCCAATGGGACATGGTGATTTCAAAAATTTTCTTTTCTTCTTCTAACATGAATTTTTATTTCAAATGTATAAAAAGAAAGTGAGGAAATTTAAGATGTCAAAAACTTTTCATTACTTCGCTATCTATAAAGCTATATGTTTCGTATTTCGCTCACCTGTTGTATTTTATTTCTGTTTTTTGCATGTGGCAACCATGAAGATTCTGTTCAAACAGAAGTAATGGAAACTGTGAAAAAAACACAAAACACCTCCTCCAATGTGGATTCTGCAGCGCTTACAGAAGCTCTACCTGCTGTTACGGTGAAAGGAAAAAAAGGAAAGGTACTCTTGTCCTGCATTGGCAACTATCAACTTACTGCAATTGAGGCCAGTGTTGGCGCCAACGGAATGTTTGATTATATAAAAGAGTCTGGGGTTTGGAGTGCAACTGGTTCTGCTATATCAGATGGAATGCGCGAATCATATACGATCAATCTTGATAAAAAAAACATCTCCGAATTGAATGGTTTATCGATTGAAATTGATAATAACTTAAACGTTCGTGTATTCGTTAATGAAGAACCAATAATCGAAATTCCTTACAGCGAAAATCAATTATTATTTGAATTGAAAAATAATGGGAAAGATTACATTCCATTGCCTGAAAAGCTCGAAAGGTCTACAACATTTTCTGGTTTTTATCTTTACCTAATGGCTTCAGATCGTTTAACAAATCGAAAGATGAACAAACTAGATTTGTTAGACTTAAACACCGATGTTGCCCTTTTGCGTTACAATCAGAAAGAAGCACAATTTGAGCTAAACTTATTCCAGGGTGAGTGCTGTGATAATTCGTTGTATATTTTTAAGAAATAACGAATCATTCTATAATAATTTCTACACGACGATTTTTTGCTTTGTTCAACTCATTTGTGTTGATGATTATAGGCCTATGTTCACCTTTTCCGGAAGCGTCTATATTCTCAAAGCCTTTATTCTTTAACCAACTTTCAACCGTGGAAACACGCTGTAAAGATAAGTTTTGATTATAAGCATCAGCACCAACATTATCTGTATGTCCGATCAATGTGATTTTTTGACCGAGTTGATGGTCCCGAATAATTTGATTCAAGATTTTTTCAGCATCAAGGTTGAGACTGAAATCATCAAAATCGAAATTTATAACATAACTAGCTTTTTTACTTTCAATACGTTCTATTTTTATAGGTTGGTCTATAATTTCTTCAACAATTGGTTTGGACTCCTCAATTATTGCCGTGCTAGGTTTTATTTCTGTGGAAAGTTGACTAAGATCAGCGAAATAAATATCTAAATCCCTGATCAAAAAAGCAGCATTACCATTTTTAGTAATGACAAATCCTTGATCGTCAGCATCCGTATTAAAAGGAGCCCCGAGATTTAAGATCTCGCCTAATTTACCATCCACTATAGTGGTTTTAAAAATATCTAACCCTCCAAATCCGCCGTGTCCATCAGAGGAAAAATAAATGGTATTATTATCGGCAGCAATAAACACTGCTCGCTCATCTCCTGCAGTCGATACTCCCATTATTTTTGGATAAGACCAAACCCCTTCTTTTTTAACGGCATAAAATAAATCCATTGGTCCATAATAATCTGGACCGCATGCTACAATAAATAGATTACCATCAGATGAAATTGCCATGCCATCCGTTCCAAAACCCGAATACATTTGGTACATTTCTCTAAAAAATTGAGCTATTCCACCGCCCAAACCAACAGGTTCCTTATATGTTCCTTTTTCAATTTTCGCTTGATAATATGGACCATTCTTATTAATCCAAGTATTATTCCAACTCTGAAAATAAATACTGGTTCCGTCCGCCGAAAGCGAGGGCTCATCCTCTCCACTCGTGGTATTAAGTTCACGCATATAGGTCGGTGAGTCCCATTCATTTTTTGAATTTAAAGTACTCATGTACAAATCACCATCACCACCAATTTTGTTAATTTTTGATGGCCGTGTGCTCATGAAAAATAGTGATCTTCCATCTGGTGAAACACTTAAATTACATTCTCTGTATGCAGAATTTAACATGCTGACCGGGACTATCTTTACATGCTGACGATGTGTTAAAACTTTCACATCTTGTCCAAAAACTGTTACTTGTAAAAACATTAAAATGAAAAGAGGGTGGTTCTTCATAACAATTATTTTTTGTGTCCCTGCATAATTTATGCCTAATGTTTCGTTACACATAAATCGAACTTGCGTATTGTTAAATAAGTGTTAATGTCATTAAATCGGCTGTCGATGGCATAGCGTTTGAAAAAACCAAAAACATAATTTAAAATACAAGGTCATGAAACTATTAACCAACGATCAAAACTTCAGAAGCTTCCTAAGAAAACAGGACATGTGGAAAGTAATTGGCATTGGTAGTCAATGGGTGTCAATTGAACAAATGCGAAATACAATTTCAAACACAAATTACATTTGTGAATTCATCATCGCAAATTGTGATTTAAAAGGTCATCGTATTCAGCCGGATGCTCAACCTTCTGTTTTAAGATATCAATTATCAAATTACCTTAAAGAATTAGATGGACTTCAATTGTTCTATCTATATGAAGCTTTGATGGATGTAGATGCTGTAATCAATGACTTAATGTACTTAAATAAAACAGATCGTTTAGAGTTTTTAGCAAACGTTACGAGAAAAGGACAGTGGTACCTCCAAGTGTTAGATGAAGAAATTTGTGGAAATTAAATTGTATGTTATTATTTCATAAAATTCACTTTTAAAGACTTTTACAACGACACAAATACTATATTTGTTAAAATTAAAATTATGAGTACTACTTGGATTATTGTTATTGTTGTCGCTATTCTCGTTATTTGGGTTGTTGTAATTTACAACGGATTGGTAAGGTTGAGGCAAAATCGTGAAAATGCATTTGCGGATATTGACGTACAGTTAAAACAACGTCACGACCTTGTTCCGCAGTTGATTGGTGCCGTTAAAGGATACATGGAACACGAAAGAGGAACCCTAGAGGCTGTAACAAATGCTAGACAGCGCGCCATGGGAGCTTCCAGTATAAATGATAAAATTTCTGCGGAAAAGGAATTATCTCATGCGCTTTCTGGATTGAGTATTCAAGTTGAAGCATATCCAGATTTAAAAGCGAATGCCAATTTCATGAATCTTCAAACCGAATTGGCAGATATTGAAAACAAACTTGCTGCAGTAAGAAGATTCTTTAATTCAGCAACGAAAGAATTGAATATTGCCGTTCAAAAGTTTCCAAATGTAATCTTTGCAGGAATGTTCGGTTTTAAATCTGAGGCTATGTTTGATCTTGGAGAAACAAATCGTCAAACAATGGACAAAGCTCCTGAAGTTAAATTCTAGGTGAACATATGTCTGAATACGTTGGTCTACAAGAGCAGATAAATCGTAACAACACACGATCAATTTTACTTTTAATAGCGTTTCCAGTATTGGTATTAGGGGCGTTTTATGCAGTCGTTGCATTTGCAAGTAGAAATGGTAATGGCGGATTTGATTCTCAATTAGCGACACAAGCTTTCATGTCTGGTTTACCGATGGTGGTTTTAGCCGTAGGTATTTGGTTCTTAATCGCCTATTTGTCTCACAGTGCCATGATTAACCTATCAACCGGCGCACACACATTGGAGAGAAAAGAACACATGCGCGTTTACAACCTCACCGAAAACTTGTGTATGAGTGTTGGTATGAAAATGCCTAAGTTACAAATTATAGAATCTGATGCTTTAAACGCCTTCGCAAGTGGAATTACGGAAAAAACTTATACGGTGACGCTTACGAGAGGTATAATTAATACATTAAATGACCAAGAATTAGAAGGTGTAATTGCTCACGAACTGATGCATATCAGAAATAGAGATGTACGCTTACTCATTATAAGTATCATTTTTGTTGGCATATTCTCATTTCTCATTCAAATAGCCTTTAGAAGTTTGTTGTATGGTGCGATGTCAGGAGGGAATCGTCGAAAAGATGGAAAGGATAGCGGAGCAGGGCTCATGGTGGTTATTTTGGTTGTGTCTATTGTGGCATACATACTCAGTTTACTTTTCAAATTTGCGCTAAGTAGAAAGCGAGAATACATGGCAGACGCAGGAGCTGCTCAAATGACAAGAAATCCTCTGGCACTTGCTTCTGCACTTCGAAAAATTTCAGGTAATGCTGAGGTTGAAGCTGTAAAAAGTGAGGACATTCAAGAAATGTTCATAGAAAATCCACCTGGAAGTTCCGCAGGATTTATGGGGTCTATGGGAGCATTATTTTCGACACATCCACCTATCGAAAATAGAATTAAAGTTTTGGAGCAATTCTAACTCCTCTACTAACCTCAATATTTAAACAACGAAAATGAAACAATCATTGCCTCTACTAATTAGTCTATTGATAACGATAGCAACCTTTGGACAAAAAACTGAGAAAATTGCCTTCTATAATGTCGAGAATTATTTTGATACCATAGATGGTCCGAATGATGACTCAGAGTTTCTTCCTGCAGCTGCTTCGAATTGGAATTCAGCAAAGTACAACGAAAAAATCAATCATATCCAACAAGTTATTCGAGATTTAAATTATCCAATAGCCGTTGGTTTGTGCGAAATCGAAAACAAGCAGGTGTTAAAGGATTTAACATACAATAAGAAATTCAAACGTTATAAAATCTCACATTTTGATAGTGAAGATCCAAGAGGAATTGACGTTGGATTACTTTACAATAGTTCAAAATTAAAGTTAATTTCAAATGGAACTATTCGCTTTGTTCTACCAGGAGAAGCAAAACCTAATACCCGCGATATTTTATGGAGTAAGTTTTCGTGTAAAAAAGATACGCTGTTTATCCTTGTTAATCACTGGCCCAGCCGAAGGTCAGGGACAACAGAATCTGAACCAAAACGAATGTGTGCCGCTCAACATGCAACAGCTTTTATAGACTCTTTACTAAATGCCAATAAATCTTCGAAAATAATCTTTATGGGTGATTTAAACGATTATCCAGAAGATAAAGCTCCACAGCAAATTTCTCTTAGACTTTCTCCTCAGATAACAGAAAAATCAGGAAGTTTCGGGGGTACTCACCAATACAAAGGAGAATGGGATGTACTGGATCACATTTTCGTATCGAACGGAATGAAAAACAGCAAACTGAAAATAATTGAAAATTCTGGAAAAATTAATGAATTCCCCTATCTTATTGAAGTATTCAAAGGAAACAAGCAACCGTTCAGAACATATGTGGGAACTAAATACCTTGGCGGTTATTCAGATCACCTTCCTGTATCGATAGATATTTCAGTTCCCTGATTTAATTTAGCTTTCCCGAAATTATAGGGAAGGCGCTCCTTGTAAAGAAACCGCTTTTGAGTGGATTCAAAAGGTCGATAAATGTAGTAAACCTCATTGTTGTATACTTTTATTTGATCGATATATTTAAAGTTTAATTTAACTTTTTCATTGATTTCTCCCGTTTCAACATTTAAGTGACCAAGGTAACATATTCCGGCTTTTTCATAAACTGCATAGATAGCACCTGTGGCATAATCCTGAATTAATTTTCTTTTAAATCCTGTTTTCGATCGTTGGTAATGATGAAAAATCGGAATGCTTTTGATGTTATTTCCATCAGCATCAAATATCTCCAATAAATCTTTTGGGTAATTCACCACAAAAACGCTATCGTTTCTCTCAAACAAAGGAGCATATACTTCTTCCCAATAAATGGATTGTGTGAAGAAATTAGCACCCACCCAAATTTCCGCATCAATTCCCGTTTCTAATTCTTTATTTTTTGCCCATAATTTGGTTCTTACATCCATCCATTTATATTCAGATCGGTATAGCGACATCATCAAATCATCCTTTACATTCGTAACCAACCTGTAGGTTGAATCTTGTTTATCCATAGCATAATATTCGAACGCAGGATAAACTGAATTGAAATTTGAAACATAGACTTTAGAAATTGTTGTATCTATCAACGGAGCTAAATATTTGATGTAATAAGTTAAGGGAACTTGTGCTGTTTGCAACGCGTCATCTTGAATTTGAATTCCATGCACCATTTCATCACCAATTGCATGAACATTACCCCGATAATCTCTAATTAACTTTCTAACTGGGAATTTTGATGTAAAATGGGAAAGAACTTCCTGATCATTAGCAAAAACTAATTCATTGGCATTCTCTCGAGATTTTGGATACATTATCAAAATTAACTTGCCATCCTTAACTATTTCAAAATCAAGAATACTTAACTTATCAGAACTATGAACAGTGTCTGCTTTTCCGGGAGCACTTAAACGAATTTCTTTGAGCTCTTTTTGTTTTATGGATTGAAGAAAAGTGTTAATACGAATTGTGTCCTCTGTTGAGTTTTGAATTAAAAATGAAATTTCTTTTTTGACACTTTGGTAAATTGGGTGAGAAAAATATAAGTTTTTAATACTTTCTATGGGAAACGACTGAGATATTGAATCTCTTTTTTGGTTACTAATTCGTTGTATGAGAAATTGTCCTCTACCATTTGTATAACAGGTTGTTAATGAGTCACCCGCTTTGGAAATTAGTTTTACGGCTACATTTTGAACAGGATCTCCTGTTTTGGAATCTTTTACTTCAACCTTAATTATCTGTGCAAAAACTAAGGCATTAAAAAACAACAAATACAAGGCGAGAATATGACGCATAAACTAGAGATGCTAATGGTCACCTTTATCCATAAATCAGACCAACAAATTCCAGCCTAATTCATCTTCCACTTCACCTGCTTTAAGCGAATCCATGTAGGATTTGATTTTATTAGAAATCGTCCGTGTTTCCAAAGGAGGCAATGTTAGCATTTCATCACGGTAACCAATAACAGCTATTTGAGCGATTGTTGCTGCTGTACCTGCACCAAAGGCATCTTCCAAGGTCCCGTTTCTTGCAGCATTTATTATTTCTTCTACAGAAACCTTTCGCTCCTCAACAGGAATTCCCCATTTTTTAGCAACTTCAATTACAGATCTTTTGGTAATTCCGCGTAGGATCGTATCTGAATCCTCTGAAGGAGTGATGAGTGTTCCACCAATTTGAAACATTACATTCATGGTTCCTGATTCTTCTATGTACTTATGTTCTACAGCATCGGTCCATATTAACTGATGAAATCCAGCGAGTTGACATTGCTTGGCAGGGTATAGAGATGCTCCATAATTACCTGCTGCTTTAGCCCTACCTACTCCACCTTTTGCGGCTCGTGTATAGTGTTCTTCAATCTTTACCCTCACTGGTTCACTGTAATAAGCTCCTACAGGAGATGTAATAACCATGAACTTATATGTTTCAGCTGGTTTAATTCCTACAAATTCATCTGTAGCAAATAAAAATGGTCTGATGTATAATGAATAACCCGGTTTATCTGTTACCCAATTCTGATCGATGGCAACCAATTGGCGAATGGCTTCAAGAAAAATCTCCGATGGTACCTCAGGCATGCACATACGTTGAGCAGACTCTGCAAATCTCTTCGCATTCATATCCGGTCTAAAAATAGAAACTCTTCCATCCTTATTTCTGTATGCTTTCAAACCTTCAAAGATTGATTGCCCGTAATGTATTGCTGACATTGCAGGATGCATTGGAATGGGTTCAAAAGGAACAATATTTCCTTGTTTCCATTCTCCATCGGCATATTCCATTATAAACATATGATCAGAAAAGCTTTTTCCAAATGCTAAATTTTCCCAATCTATCTGATGAATGCGTGATTCTTCAACTTTTTTAACCGTAAAGGAGAGTGTTGACGTTGACATTACTTGTTGTTTGATTCATGCGAATATACGTTTTTATCCTGAGTTTATAGGATTTATTTTATACACAATCACCATTATCTTATCTTTGTTTTGAAACAATTGCCTTGAATTCAAGTAGAGAAATACTAAAAAAATATTGGGGTTACTCCTCCTTTCGTCCTCAACAAGAGGAGATTGTAGACGATGTCATTAACGGGCATGATGTACTTGCGTTACTACCTACTGGCGGTGGAAAATCTATTTGTTTTCAAGTACCTGGACTCGCAAGAGAAGGGATAACCTTGGTAATATCACCCTTGATTGCGTTAATGCAGGACCAAGTGCAAAACCTTCAGAAAATTGGTATTAGAGCGATTGCAATAACTTCAGCAATGAGTCAGCGAGAAATCGATATCAGTTTGGACAATGTGAAATTTGGTGGCTACGACTTTCTCTACACATCCCCTGAGCGACTTAAAAACGCCCTGTTTCTCACTAGATTTAAGCAAATGCAAGTCGGACTCATTGTCGTCGATGAAGCTCATTGTATTTCGGAATGGGGACATGATTTTAGACCTTCGTATTTCGCTATTCATGAATTGAGAAAAATCAAGCCCAATGTACCAATGATGGCCTTGACTGCAACTGCAACAATAAAAGTGCAAGAGGATATTATTGAAAAATTGACCTTAAAAAATGTCCGAAAACACGAAGCTTCCTTTATACGAAAAAACTTAAGTTACAACGTACAAAATACAACAAATAAGTTGGAGTTTATACTTTCCTTTTGTAAGCAAAATAAGGATGTAGGAATTGTTTATTGTCAAACACGTAGAAGCGTAAAGGAGGTTGCGAAAAAGCTTCTCGCCAATCAACTTTCTTGTGGTATTTATCATGGAGGAATGAGTAGCGAGGAAAGATCATTGATGCTGAATCATTGGCTAACAGAAAAAACGAAAATCATGGTTGCAACAAATGCTTTTGGCATGGGTATAGATAAACCAAACGTGCGTTTCGTGTTGCACTATGAAGTTCCACCGACACTTGAAGCATATTTTCAAGAAGCTGGAAGAGCAGGTAGAGACGGAGTTTCCTCTAGAGCAATAGCACTGATTAACGGATTAGAAAAGAATGAATTTTTGGCTCAAGTGGCAGCTAAATTTCCTGAGAAAGATAGAGTTCTGCATAGCTATGTCGCAATATGTAACTATTTGAAAATTGCTATTGGATCTGGACTTAACGAAACTTACCCCATCGATCTCAAAGAAATATGCCACACTTATCAACTCGATTTTTCGGAAGTTTACAATTCAATTAAACTTTTGGAGACTGCCGGATATTTTAGTTTTAGCGAAGGATTTCATTCTCCCACAAAAGTTTTGGTCACTATTGATCATCTTCAAGTGTATAATTTCCAAATTCAACATCCAAAATTTCAAGAATTATTGAGTGTTTTGACAAGAACAAACAGTTCAATATTTGAAAATTTTCAAGATATCAGAGAGGAAGAATTAGGAAAAAGGTTAAAAAAAAATATCCAAGAAGTTAAAACTCAACTTGAATCCCTTGTTCGATACGGTGTTGTCGAAGTTAAATGGCGAACAGATTTACCAATGCTAACCTTTTTAAGAGAACGTTGCACTGATCGAGATTTCTCGTTGCCTTATAACATTTACAAAGAACGAAAAGTACAAGCTGAAGAAAGAAGTAATGCCATGATCAACTTTTTAGATAATCATGAATGTAGATCTAAAATGGTATTAAATTATTTTGGTCAAGAAAGCGATGCGTGTGGTATTTGCGATATTTGCAGAAGTACTTCTGAAGTTTTTTCTAAAGAAAAAATCGTTGCATTTTTGGAAAATGAAAAATCAATTTTTGAAATTTCTGACTATTTTCAGTTAGATGAAACAATAGTAAATTCCATTGTGCGTGAACTCGTCAAAGAGGAAATGATTAGATACACTGGCTACGGATATAAATCTCTTTAATTATCGTATGTTTCAAGTCAGTTTCTATAAGTTTCCATTTGTTTTTCTTACCTCTTATTTTTGTTTTGGTTTATGTTTGGCGACCTATTCATTTGATTGGGAATTGGCCATTATTTTTAGTTTAAGCACACTTCTTTTATTACTTTTTGATTGGAATTTCAGGTCGACATTGGGAGATAAATTATCAAATTTTATAATCCCCGGATTACTTTTCTCGATGGGTTATTGGAGTATTTATCTTTCAGACCTCTCTCAACATCCTATAGAAAGAATAACAAACGAACCTGTTACTATTGAGTTCAGCATCAAAGAAATAACAAATAACCCTTCCCAATCTCATACAAAAGGCATTGGTATATTACATCAAGTTAAATCAGGTTCTGAAATTGTGAAAACTAATGACCAATTCTTGTTTTATATTGATTCTTCTACCAATTATAAAGAAGGTGATCGACTTGTCGCCACTACTCGGCTTACACCAATTGAAAACAAAGGAAATCCTGGTGAGTTTGATCAAGAAAACTATTGGAAAAATCAGGGTGTAAGACTTACCACTTTTATAAGTAACCAAGATGTTAAGTGGGTTGATTACAAAACACCAAACCTTCTTGATAAATGGTTGGCTGACCTTCATGGACACTTAAGTTCCGTTTTATCTGAAAATCTTTCCGGACAAGAACTCGCCTTAGCTCAAGCTCTAATTTTGGGAGATAAATCCCTATTAAACAAAGAAACCAAATCATCGTTTTCATCGACCGGAGCTATGCATGTTTTAGCGGTTTCAGGTATGCATATCGCTTTGATACTTCAACTTTTATTAATTCTTAGTTCATTTTTTTACAGACTTATATCAAAACATCAAGCGACTCTCATTATCGTTGGATTGCTTTGGATTTATGCGCTTTTAACGGGATTTTCTCCGAGTGTAATTCGCGCAGTATTTACATTTACCATGCTCGCTTTAGCTCAACTCTCTGGGAATCAATTTAAACCCATTAATATATTGTTTTTTACTGCATTGGTGTTATTAGTGATAGAACCTCATTTCTTTTTTGACATTGGGTTTCAATTAAGTTACCTTGCCATGATTGGTATTTATCTCACTTATGAGCCTATTTGCAAGTGGTTAAAACCAAAAAATAAACTACTCGATTTCTTTTGGAAAGGAACAGCAATCGGATTTTCTGCCCAGGTTATGACCATACCATTAATGCTCTATTACTTTCATCAATTTCCTAATTACTTTATTTTGAGTAACCTAGTATTACTTGTTCTTTCCGGTATTATTCTAGGTGCTGGGTTAAGCTTATTTGTTACTTGGAAAATTCCATTTCTCAATCAACTCAACGTTGGAGTGTTGTTTATTTCGCTATGGCTGAGCCTTATTTCTTTAGCATGGATTGAGGATTTACCTGGAGCTGTAGCCTATGGTTTTGCATTTCCATTTATTCTCGTTCCCATCATGACTATTAGTGTATATTTTATGATCACCTTGCTTCCATTCAGTAAAATTTGGTTGGTTACACTGGTGTTTTTCACATTATCATTAAGTTGGATAGTTTTATTGAGATGGAATAATTTATCATCAGATCATCTTGTTTTATTTAATCATTCTAAGCTTACTTTTGCGTTAAAAGAAAACGATAAAATACATTGTTTTATTGATGGTGATTCACTTGAAATGAGAAAAGCTTCCTTTATTTTAGATGCGTATAATAAAGAATTTCCGGGGCAAATTGAATGGCACAGCATTAAGGGATTAAACGGAATGATTTGTCAAGGAAAAGATACCTTAAGATGGGAATCGGAAAAAGGTGAAAAAACCATCAAATGGAAACACCACAGGATTCGTATTCAATATTCAATGACTCAAAAAAATGAAGACGCAGATCATTACATGCCTTGGATTGAACATCCCAAGAGTTTGAAAAATGGAGCTTTCTTTTATTATTGAGGTAATTTAGCGAATAAATAAAATGCTAAACTGGTAAGTACTAAAGAGGCCAAGACATTGATGATCACAAACATGTAATTTCCACTTTGCAGAAGTTGCACATTCTCCATTGAAAAAGTACTAAAGGTGGAAAATCCACCACAAATTCCAATAGCGAAAAACGGCCAATACCATTCGTGTTTTCCATACTTGGCGTTCATCCAAAAAATAAATCCCAAACACACTGAAGCCAAAACATTCGCAAACAAGGTAGTCAATGGGAAATTCCCAAATTTTAATATGGAAATTTTTCCAATTCCGAATCGCAAAAGACTTCCGATGCCTCCACCAAGAAATACCCAGAACCACGTCATGAACTACGCCATTTAGAAAGTGTAAATTTATTCACAAAAAAAGCAATACTAAAACCTAAAAAAGAACCAACCAAAATATCACTAAGGTAATGGACACCGAGATAAATCCTGCTATACATTACAAAGATCGCCATAACTATTAACATGGTGTTCACCCACATTTTATCCTCTTGAAATAATGGAAATGTCAAGGTAACCAATACCATCATATTTGCCGCATGTGAGGATACAAATCCGTATTTCCCACCAAAATACTGATCCCCATTCGATGAAGTGTAAAAATGCAGCTGATTTTTTAACTCAGCATGATGAGAAGGTCTGTATCGCTGAAAAACTTCTTTAAACGCATAAACACTAAGTTGATCTACAACCAAAATTGTTATAGCAGCGATTATTAGAAATTGAAACGCAAATTTGGTTGAATAACGTTTACTAATCAAATAAAGAAGAAAAATATAAAAGGGAATGAGCGCATATTTATCACTTAATAACCACATAATTTCATCGAGAAAAGGATGGTTAAGTCCATTAATAAACAGGACAATCTCTTGGTCAATTTTTTCAAGCCATTCCATCTGAATTGAGATGTTTCCAGATTAAATCTTTCAATTCAACCAGACCCATTTGAGCTACTGAGGAAATGAAAACATAGGGTATTTTTGGAATTTCCTTTTTTAAAGATTGTATGAGTTCTTCATCGAGCATATCCGATTTGGTAATTGCCAAAACGCGTTCTTTATGTAAAAGTTCAGGATTATAAAGTTTAAGTTCATTTAACAAGATTTTATATTCCTTTGCAATATTGTCGGCATCAGCGGGAATCATAAAGAGTAACAAAGAATTACGTTCAATATGTCGTAAAAAGCGCAACCCAAGTCCTTTACCTGCGTGAGCTCCTTCAATAATCCCGGGAATATCCGCCATTACGAATGAACGATGATCTCGGTAAGAAACCATTCCCAAATTTGGTCTTAAGGTAGTAAACGGATAATCTCCAATTTCGGGTTTAGCTGCAGAAATAACAGACAGCAAGGTACTTTTACCAGCATTAGGAAACCCTACTAATCCAACATCAGCAAGTAATTTTAATTCTAGGATTTTCCATCCTTCTTCACCTGATTCTCCTGGCTGAGCGTATCGTGGCGTTTGATTTGTTGCCGATTTAAAATGATTATTACCGAGGCCTCCTCTTCCACCCCTTTGAATAATTTTTTCTTCACCATCTTCCGTAATTTCAAAAAGTAGCTCTCCAGTTTCACCATCCTTTGCAAGTGTACCTAAAGGAACTTCAATGTAGGTGTCATCTCCTTGTGAACCAGTTTTTAAATTACCACTTCCATGTGCACCATGACCCGCTTTAATGTGCTTTTGAAATTTCAAGTGAAGAAGGGTCCACAATTGTTTATTACCTCTAATGATAACATGTCCTCCCCTACCTCCATCTCCACCGTCTGGACCTCCTTTTGGAATGTATTTTTCTCTTCGAAAGTGAGTAGAGCCACCTCCACCATTTCCGGATGTACAGTGGATTTTTACATAATCGACAAAATTGTCTGAGGCCATAAATAGTTTATCCTTTCTTTTTAGTTTCTCGCATCAATAGCTGAGAAAAGTCGTGAGGTAATATCATCGATAGAACCTATTCCGTCAATGGATATGAATTTACCTTGTTGCAAATAATAATCTTTAACAGGAGCTGTTTCGTTATTGTAAACTCGAATTCTATTTTCAATAATTGCAGGATCTGCGTCATCGGCTCTTCCGCTAACTTCTGCACGTTTTAACAAACGTGTTTTCAGCTCTTCTTCTTCTACGTCTAGAGCTAGCATCAAGGTAATCGCTGTGTTTTGAGTACTTAAGAACTCATCCAAAGCGTTCGCCTGTGCATTGGTGCGTGGAAATCCATCAAAAATAAATCCTTTAGGATTT
>JACCDZ011475789.1_pt1 | contig 22086 bp, 24 predicted proteins | sample 7449551 | NCBI WGS metagenome assembly JACCDZ01 (sample SAMN15323452, study PRJNA562643) | freshwater metagenome | isolation source: river surface water | place: USA:Blue River Watershed | collected 2017-08-18 | reverse complement strand
GCTTATACATTGCTGTCTCAGTAGGAGCAACTCCATAACGCTGCTTAGCTTGCTCGTAGTAGTCTAGGATACTTGGAGCCTTTTCGTATTCAGGTATTGCCTCAATTTGTTTTCTTAAATTTCTTTCAGCTTTTCTTTGTCCACTAAAAAGAAACTGAAGAGCTCCTAATCCTTGCTGTTGCGTTGCTGCTCCTTTTTGCATTAGCGCTCCGAGAATTTGTGGTTCCATTTTTTATATTTTTAGCTCCTAATGTTTAGCGGGCTGTCCGTATATCTACAACTTACCTCGCTCAAATTTACTAAATTATTTGCACTTGTCTTTTGAAATTTTACTACTAACCAGTTTCCCTTCATGTAATTTCCGTTAATCTTTCCGCCGGATGAATTTGCATCCCTTTTTATCGCTGCGGTAGGGTTGGCCTCCAAGAGGGTAAACTCCGATTCTCCTAGGCTACTCTGCTGTTTTGTCGTTCCGTAGGTGTATGTGTTGGTGTACATATTGGGAACCGACCAGATGGCGCTTGCTACCTCGGTTAGGCTGTTCCAAGACTTCTTTTGGTATAGATTTGGGTTAAAGACTACCATTAAATAGGCGTCTCCCTGTACCCCGTAGAAGTTGGAATAGTTGGTGGTATTGTCGTGCTTATAGAGCTGTCCGTTTTTCCACGTATAGATTAGCTCTTGGGCATTGGCTATCCATTCTGGGTAGTAGCTGAAAAACGAGGTATATCCGTTTCTTATTTCATTGAAGGAGAAGGTATAGGGCTGTAAGGCGGATAGTTCTTGTAGGTCGAGGGAAGATGTGCCATAAAGATAAACGCTTTCTAAATCTCTAATCGTAAGCCCCAAGTTTCCATCTACTGTAACCATTTCCGCGGTAAATTGACCACCTAAATTTATCTCCGCCTCAAGGTAAACAACCATATCCGTAATACTATCCCCTGCTCCAAAGGTGTATGTGAATTGTGTATAGGGAAGTGGTGGCGAAGGAGGGTCTCCAGAAATATCTATTGTGACAACATCGCCAACTTGCGGCGTTCCGGTAAAGGTAACAAGCAGGGCTGGCCTCTCAATAGTACTTGTTCCCGTAACAATATTACCCGGAATATCGCTACCTATCTGGATAGCAAGATTACCTCCGTAAGTTGTCGAAGTAGCGCTAAAGGTACCCGAAGGATTAATAGCCGCTACCGCCGCATTAATAACATCTGTTATAGACCATCCGGCCTGTACTAAGATTGGATAATCAATCGCTGGCCCGTAGTTTTCTCTTAAGATAAAATGAACAATATCTCCTTCTTCGGGTATTCCTGTAAAAGAAGTGATATACGTAAAAGGCCCAGTACTTCCCGCAAACGCTATACTAAAAGTTGAAGGGGTAATTATATCTCCATCAGGGATGATAGAATTTTGAACTAACTGAAGTTTGTTTGAGGGGTATAAGTTCCCGCCCTGCAAACAGCAAACATATTCCTCGTCAAAGAAGTTGTACGTGCCTAGAATCTTAGACTTTACAAAACTTGAGCTTTCGTAATTTTTATTGTAAGGAGTAATAAGATTACGGATATAAAACTGTCCCTTGTAAAGTTCAGATATAGGCGTTAATCCATCCGCAGCTCTTCTTACCTGATAACCTCTTACCGGATCTACAAAATAGTGAGCGTTCTTGCTTCTCACAAGACTTGTAGGTTGGTCGCCTAGGCCATAAGTTCCCTGAAGATATCTAATGTTATTGGTTGTAATAATCGCGTTAGTTGTAGTAAGCATTGCGCCTCCAGAACTATCCTGAATGTACTTATTGTAGACGCCGTACATTCCCACGCCTCTTTGCTGATAGACGTAAAGACTTCTATCTTCGGTCATAAACCTTTGAATAGAACCTTTTGCTCGGTCTATTTCATCGAAGTCGGCAGGTCTGAATATATTAAGATTATTTACATCTGTTCCTTGCTCGTAAGCGCCTCCCCATCTAACAAGCGTTGGGTTAAAGGCTTGTTGTGCGTTTTCGTCAATAACTCGTACTCTTCCGTTAGAGTTTACTGCGCTAGGGAAATAGTCATTATAATTAGCGTCTATGAAAAATTCGGTTGTGAGGGAAGTCGCGGGACTGCTAATATACCATCCTCTTCCACGGTAATAAACGTCCCCATTAAACCATTGAAAAGTCGCCGGGTTGTTAGCTGTTTGGTCTCCTGTTTGTCCTCTGTGGTATCGGTTGTTCCCCGACACATAAATATCATACTTCTGCCCAAACTCATAGTAAAACTCATTATTTAAAGTATTACTAGGCTTGGGAGTATACAGCTCAATGAGCTTATTAAGTCCAGTAAAAGAAACAGGAAGTGTAGAAGGTTTAGTTACTTTAACAAATGTTCCGTTTCCGGAATTAGGGGCTGTCATTGCCTTATTAGTAACGATACCCAAAATCTCCATATCTAACTGGAGAGGATCGCTACTTCCGTCCACAAAAGGAACAAAGTTTCCTCCAGTATAAGCTGCGATAACACGTATTCTATCTCCTTCGGTAAAATCATACGAAGGAACAAATCCACTATTCTGCGTCTTTTGATAGGTTAAGTTCTCGATACCAAAGTACAAGAATCCGTCACCGGGGTCTAGGTAGTCATTTGTCACCCAGTATAAAAAGCTGGTAGGCTTCAGGTCTGCCCTTACCCATTGGTAGGCTACCGCCCAGTCGGGAGGGGTGTGATTAATAGATGCAGCCACGAAGGGAATCTGAATGATATTTGAAGCTACCGTAAAAGCGGGAGTTGTAACCGCAAAGTCTGTTGTGTCGACTGCGGTATCTCCCACAAAAGATATTACGCCGTTTGTTTCTCCGTTCTTATCAAAGTACACTAGCCCAAGTCTTTCGGGGCAATTCCACTTCCAAGCCTGCTGCGCTACTTCGCTGCCTGCGGTAGAAACAGAAACGTTGATATTAGTGATTGTGCCAGAATACGGAGTAAGGTAAACATTAAAGACTCCAGACGTTCCGAAGTTGTCTACGCCTACGTTATTGCCAACAAGTAACGCTGTAAGACCTGCAACAACATCATCAACAGTGTCTCCTAAAAGAGTTGTATAAGTTACGTTCTTAGGTGAAGCGTCACCGGGGACTCCGGAGTTATAATTAAATGAGATTGTGTAAGCCGCGCCTACGGTTATAGTAGGGCCGATAGTAACGCTAAAGTAATAGGGGCCTATTGGACTATAGCCAATGCTAGGGATTGAAGGATTTCCAACTCCGGTAGTTACTGTCACCTCCACATCTTCCCTCGCCAAATTATTATACCCTTCCGTAATACCTCCGTAGATAATAGTATCTCCGTTTAGTAATTCAAGGGTATTGGACTTTTGAGGAAGACGACTATATTCTAGGTCTGACTCTTCTATAGGAACGAAGACATAAGCTCCGTTGTTATAAAAACGATAGTCGTAAAATGAGTTTGTAGGTATTTGGTATTGATCTAGGGTAAACTTGTCAATTAAGAAAAAGTCACTCCACGTATTACCTAGGTTACTTTGTCCTACCAGTTCAATAGCTACACAATCCTCTCCCCCTGAAAATGACCTTACGCTTATGTAGTTATTTTGCGTAGAAGCATTAGATACGTTAGGGTCGTATCCGTTTGTAGGAAGAGCTACTTCCGATATAGGAGAAAAGGTGGAACGCTCTCCGTTGGCATATACCCAGCGATAAGAAAATCTAAATAGCTTCTTTCTTAGGTTATTTGTAGTGACGTTAGTATCGCTTCCGTATACGGTTGTCGGGGGAGCAAGTGGCGCATTTTTAGCAGCCGTTAACATATCCGCCGTAAAGGGCGCAAGAGAGGATACAGTATCGACATTAATATACTTAGGCGCATTATATCCATCAGTCCAATAAAGTAAATTACCCTGATTAGCCTCTCGATATACTAGAATTACAGAGTGAACCGGATAGCTAGCGTCAAAGTTTAAAACATCGTTCAAGCTATCGGTGCCGCACAAGAAAACCTTTGTGATAGTTTCTGTGTTTACGTCAAGCTTGTAAATTCCATGACTTCCCTGACTATTATAATTAAAAAAATAGATAAGTTGATTTAGTTGATCAAAGTAAGAGCCTATACAGATATTGGTTCCTGTTGAGGGAAGTTGTGAGTTAGGGATTACATAGTTGCCCTTAACATTCTCCGCTGTTAATCCGTTTTGACTACCATAGAAACGTAAATTCATTGCGTCCATGTGCTGCGGCCCCACAATGTTTTCGGGTAAATCGTCTCTGTTCATTACCCCTGAAAATCTTTTTACGTCTATCATAGCGCTATCTCAGTTAAAATTATTTTCGTTTCGTCAACCAACGTATAAGGCCATCCAGCATAAAAAACTCTTGCTTTAATCGCGTCTGAACCAAACATTACAGAATCATAAATAGAATAAGAGCTATATATACTAACTTGATCAATCATCCCAAAGTAAAAATCTTGATTAAAAATCTCAATTCCGCTAACACCAAAATCACTCCCTCCCCCATATATAGAGACAATCCCTTCTGATAATATTGCCGAAAGCGCCATTTTTTATCCTTTTACTGTAATCCTTTGGTTTTGTAAATTCCACTCATAAAGGTCGCTCAAGTTAACGGGGTCGTATCTTGCGATAGCGAGTCTTCTCTCATTATAATACTCTGCTCTTCTATCTCTTTTATCGCCAAGTCCCCCTCTTCGTGTTGGAGGTATTGATGCAATATCCTTCCATCTTAAATACGCTATCATTGCTTCCCGGAACTGCATAGGAACATAATATTCCCCTCCAACGATTGGAGCAGCCACATACTCTAACATTACGTATTCAAAACTAAAATACTGTCCTAAGACAATAACGCCATTCTTTTCATCTATCTTAAACTCTCCTACGAAGGGGCTTCCTGAAGGAAGACCGTACAGATTGCTTAATCCATAGCCATTCCAGTAGTTCCACCAAACGATACCTTGCGGGCTGTAGCCTGTAACAACAGTAGGGTCGTCTGTTTGACTTACCCTTGTAGGCTGCATATCGAAGGCGGTAGTAAGATTGTTATTAACCGATAGGGGTATAATTTCCCCTTGATTATTTAAGACACCTACTTTTGAGTATTTTAGGTAGTCTGCGGGAAGTGTTACTGTATAATTAGGATTGATAGGAAGTTTTACGCTCTTAATTGAGTAAAAGAAGTCAAGACCTAATTCCTGCATGCCTCTATAAGCAAGGTTCCATAACTTAAAATACTTATGATTACCCTGCTCTGACTCTGTCAGATAATCGGTAATACACTCGTCAAGTAATATCCATTGCCTATTTTGAGTACTCATAGTTTTATTCAGTTGCCAAGACTGCTGCTTGATCCATTAAATAATGTCTTTCTCCTTCTATATCTATCGGTTCGCCCCAAGCCTTCACGCGGTACACAACTTGTCCTGCGACAAATTGCATCTTTCTATCTCTAGTACCTCTTCCCGCAGCAACCACCAACAATCTGTCGCTATCTTTTTTTACGGAATCTGGTACAATAATGCCCCCCTCGGACGAATCATCTGCGGGGAAGGGTTTGCAAAGTAAAAAATTTCTTATTGGCTGCATTGTTTAGTTTGTTTGAATATCAGTTCCGTCGTTAGCTAAATCTTGGGGTCTGCCCTTCATTATCATTAACTGCTGCTGCACGTACTGTATAACCGCAGGGATATAATCTGGTGGTATATTAAGAGTGCTAGTTAAGTCGGTAGAGTTTCCTCCGCTAATCATTGTTACGCTAGCTGTGTAGTCGCTTAACTTAACACTTGATACGATAAACACATCTTCCCCTTCACTATAAAAAAGTGTTTGTTGGGGAATATGTGGCATTGACTGAAAATAAGTTTTTTGGTTTTGCGTAATAGGTATACAAGGAAGCGTAAGAGGATTTGTATTTGTCGCCTCGTCAACGGGGTTGCAAAATCCTTGTAGGGTAATAGTAAAACCAACTAAATCCGGGCCTGTAATGGTTCCAGATAAAGCACATAGTGACTGCGTAGCTCCGTTATTGATACTTGCCACAACAGATAAACCTTCGCAATTTTCGTAAGTGAAGTTTTGAGAAGAGCCTGTTGAGTTAGAAATTAAATACTTCTTGCACTGGCTATTATTAGTTAGCCTTTGCTTTAACTGAAGAGTAGATATTCCCTCGCTATATCCTACACCTACTGGTATCTGCGGTAGCGTTACCTTCCAAAGGTTTCTTTCATCCTTTGAGATAGATAAACTCTTAAAAGTAATATAGAAGCTATTGTTAACAAAAGAGATTCCTTCTAATCTTAAGTTATCTTGATAGTTTGTCTTTGCCGCAAAGGCAATTCCTTGGTCAATATATTGATTGACAAGCATCGGAGTAATAGAGGCGTCATCGGGAACGTAGCCCCCGTATATCTGCCTTAAAATTTGCTCTATTAACTGATTTCTTGTCATCGTTTAGTAAATTTTATTTAGAACAAAAATATCACTATAGATACTATTGCCAGCATTATTACTTCCCCATTGCACCGTAACATCTAAGGTGTTGTTAATCGTAGTGTTAAAGGTTGTATTATTAATAGAGTTGAAAGAAAATCCTTCAACCGTTCCGTTTACCGTCTTCGCATAGTTAAATGTAGCCAAAGTAACTATAGAAGCTGTCCCTGCAGGACCAATTTGTCTAACTGTAAAATCAAGGGAAAGAGACCATACGTTATTGGTAATGTTTGTAATATTCTGCAATCCACTATCTACAAATATTACACTTCCTGACTTAATTCTAATTCTAATAGTCTGGTTATTCGCCGAATTAAGAACGCCTCCAAAATCTCCCCTAAAACTATCCCCAACAGAAAACCCATTGGCGGGTACGCTTAATGTTCCAACTCCGCCATTGATAAGGGTTGTTTCTACGGTAGTTCCGGTGATAGGAACACTATTTCCGGTTTGAGCAAAAAGTCCTCCAGAGGAAACAGGAGTAAACGCATTTGCATTATTTACCAAAGAATCTTCCGTTTCTACAACGGAATAAATCTTATTCTTATATTGTATATCGGCATTTGTTCCCGCAGCAACATCTACATTTGGACGTATTGATATGTTGTTAGCAGGGAAGGTATATGTTTCGCCGCCGGGAAGTTGCGGGTCTCCATTTATCTCAATAACAGTCGCCTCAACCTGTGTTACCGTACCGCTATTCGCGGCCGCTAATAAAGCAGCAACAGTTTCGGACACATAAAAAACTTGGTCTTGTAGCTTATTACTTGTGTTGGGGTAGTAGAAAATAGCTGCGTTAACAGCAGCAAGAGGAAGTGTAGCTTCCTTAACCATAATGTCGCTTGTCAAAAACGACATTTCTACCGGGGCGACTAACGGACTCCCATCTATTTGATATACTGTTGCCTGAAGTTGGTTAGCCATTTTTTAACTCCTTTTTACTGCCCCTGAAACTCTACTTGGTTCGCGTAAGCACTCACCTCATTGTAACTCAAATTTACGCCAATTATTCGTAATGCCCTAACAATAATTTCCAGAATACTAGCAATATCCCAAACAGGCTGCACGCTTGTTGCAGGGTTATAGACTGGAAGGCCGTTTCCGTCAAGGGTATATCCCCAAATCATATCTGGTGGCTCAATAACGTAGCTGATTTTAGCTTGCCCTAAATCCGCAGGAGAAAACTGAAAGCCGTTATTTTTAATCATGTACACGGGCCAATCGGCTACTGGGTCTATTGAGCTATTTTGTATTTGGTAAAAATAGTTTTGCTGCACCTCTCTAATTCTCTCATAGCCGTAAGCGCTCCACATAGCATCTGTTTGCAGATAGTCTCCGTTACTCGGAACTTGTGAGGCAGCGCTTGGGTAGGGGGAATATCCGGCACCGTCAATAGGAAGCCACGTCTCGTAGATAATCGGAATAAGACGCTGGCGGATAACCATATTTTGACCGAACTCCACACGGGCTACTGGACGGCCCGGCTGGTACTGCTGGAAATTGCCTAACAAATATGCAACGTAGCTTTTTTGGGCTTGGTTAATTGCTACCGTAAAATCCGCAGGACTCAGGTATCCTTGCTGATTGTTCTTTCCTACGGCGTATAGCACTAAATTGTAAACATCATTGATATTGTAGGCCATTTCTCTTATTTTTTAGTAAGGGGAAGATGCGGTTGTCACATCTTCCCCCGACATTATTATATCTGTTGTAATCTTTCCTTAAAGATACGCCCTTCTTCGCTATTTGTAGTCGCCAAGTTAAGCAGATATTTCTCCGCACTCTCATTCTTTGTAGAATAAGAACCAATCAATCCTCCACCGTTAGCCCAATACACACGTCCGGGTTCTCTACCTACCTCAATCTTACCATCAAGTATCGCTCTCTTAATAGACCAAGAAAGTTCTACTTCCTTAGATTCTACTGTCTTTTGGAAATACTCTGGATAGCGTTTTGCGTACACAATATACTCCCTTCTAATTCCATCATCTGTCTTTGGCATACCTAGGTCGTCAATCAAACGAAGACCAAGGAAGGCGGCGTGCTTACGCATCTTGGTAGCATCCATTCCTTTTGCGATAATTGCCATTTCGATTTCCATTTCTTCGCGGCGCAGCATTTCTTCTTGCTCGCGAGCTGGATTATATTCGTAAAACTCAAAGTGGCTTCCCGTTCTGTTAGAGGGAGAGCCAATGTTATGTCTTGTTAAACGAGCAAACTCAAGGGCTGTATGATCGTAGTCCGGGATACGTAAAATCTTTGTACCACGAACAAAACTCAAAGAGCGCTGGTTGTTTCTAGCATATTCAGGAGTAATATCTTTTTGCTCCTTCAGCCAGATAGTGTCTACTCCGGTAAGTAAACGGACTCTCTCCATTTTACCTGTCGCCGGATTAATTACGTCATCAATTCCCGGAACATGCACACCACCTTTTCTAGTATTATTAACTAATTTAAAGATGTGATACTGCGTCCCTTGTTGTTGAGTACTTTTAATTTCATCTACAATTAGTGGTCTCTCAACTTCGTGTTTTTGACGGTGTTGAGGGACTGCCGGGTTTTCCCCCTGCAATGAAAACTGAACATCTGATAATTTTGCCATTGTTTTGACTTTTTAATAGTTACCATTTAAGCTCATAGGCCCCACAATATGTGGGCGGTTTTGATTTAGAGAATCTTTGTAATAAAATTCATGGCCCGTCCTTATAGGTCTGCCATTATTGTACATTGCTGCACGATTGATAGTAGTCTTGGGAATACAGAAATACTCGGATGCTTCTTGCGCCGAAGGATGCTCCCACATCTTCCCCGACAAAACAGTAACCACAGGACGTTTTACGTTTTTATTTTTAATAACGCCTACGTTAATCTTTAAAGGATAGTTGTCGGTCTTATTTCTAAATACATAACCCTTTGCGTGAGTACGTCTTCCCGAAACAGAATTATAAACATCACTTGAAGAACAACCCGTAAATTTGGCCGCTTCAACATAAGATTCAAATTCTTTTAAGAATTCCCCGTTACTATTGTAGGCTAAAACAGGCTTAATCTTCTGAAGTCTGCTTTTCTCAATACCCCATTTTGGAACCTTAATCCCATTATGTTTGTTGTATTCAGAAACTTCTTTAGATTTTTTCGTTTTAAATTCTTCGGTATGATGTTTCCCGTAAAAAGGATTACCAGCTCCGGTAAATCTTTTAGCTTGCTTTTCCCTTCTTTCAATATTATGCATCCAAGAACCATTGTTTCCGTCGCCTCCTTTTGTCATATTCATACCCATCGGATTATCATACCAATAAGTTCTAAAATATGCAATCCAATATATTTCCCTTTCGTTCAACATATCATTTGGCAACTCTTCAATAAATTCTTTTTTATGAGCATCCCATCCGTATTTACGAATACTATTGTGTATAATAATTTCCGTTTTATTTTTCTTCACTTCACTCTTGTAAGAACTTTCCCTTTTGGTAAAATTTTTTGTCTTACCAATGTAAACTTTTCCAGAAGGACTTGTTATTTTATAAATTACTCCCATATTTTAAATAACAAAGGGAGGCCCAGCACGGGGCTGGGACACTCTCCTAAGTTGTTGATTAAGAAGCTTGTACGATCACGAACTGGTTCGCGGCCGCAACTCTTGTGCCTCGGTAGGTTATCATTTCCACGTTGTCATTCATTGTTCCAGTTGTTGGATTCAATGAAGCACCACCCCACTGCCATACGCGGATACCGTTTCCGATAGTTCCGCCTTTTGGAGGGTTCTGGGACATAATGGTAATGTTCTTGTACACCTTGCTAGCGTCCTTAGAGTCGCGAGTTTCACCTTGAGGACAAATCATTCCGAAGTTACGGAACTGATCTGTAGCAGGAGTAACTCCAGTCAGATACTCTGTATTGAAGGGACGATACTTCTTAACCTTAAAGTGGTAGCCATCGATGGCGATTGATTTACAACCGTAGTTGATAGCAGCCTCTTCAGACTTTTCGTTAGTTCCCCAAACCCATGCACCAGCAGGGAAAGCGGCGAAAAGACCGTCAGAGAAGTTTTGGTTTTGGTAGATATCTTGCAACCAAAGGTTTTCAGATACGCAACCATTTACGTCCATGATACGAGTGATCTCGTGGATTTTAGCGATGTCAAGGTTTCCGGGAGTGTAACCTACTGTTTCGCCATCAGCAAGAACCTTGGGGATGATACCCTCAGAACCTACAGAGCTAGAAGTTGTTAATCCGGAGTTGTTTACGATGTTACCACGCATCAACTTCATTTCTACGTCATCCTTGAAGCGAATGTTAGATTTAACAAGGCCTTTTAGGGTGAAGAGGGAAGTCCCGGCTTGAGCACCACCAGCAGGAACATCACCAGAGAAACCACCTGTGTAGTACACTTCGGTCATTTCTGCAAGGTCAGTTGCGCTGAAAGTCTCACGCATTTCGGTAATGCTGTTAGTATACTTCTCGTCCAACTGAATCATTGAAGCGTTAGTTTGAGAAGCTTCACCAGCGTCCATAATACCACCGAAGATTAACACGTCAGTAGAAAGGAAGCTTCCGCCACCACCTGCTGATGCTAAACTTTGAGTAGAGATTTTTGGACGTACTGTGAAAGTGAAAGCGTTGGGAACTGTTGAGTTTACAGTCAAGATTTCACCTTCTACGTTTGTAGAAGCTACGCGTACAGTTTCACCTACACGAAGAGGAGACTGAGTTCCGCTGTTGTAGTGGAAGTCAGTAGCAAGAGTCAAGGTGATAGTTGCACCAGCAGCAGCGGCTACGTTACCAGCAGCCTTAACGCCAGAGATCAACTTACCACGGTTTTCAAACCAGAAGTAGTCACGGTTTTGAACTTGCTCCATACCTGCGTAAGTAGCTAACCACCATGTGAAGTCTTCGCTACCGTATTTTTCAACGTAGTTTTTGTAATACTGAGGTGTCAATAGTTGAAGATCGGACACCAGTTGTCTTGTAACACCACCGGCTAAACTAATATTACCCGGCTGTAAGATGTTAGTAGTAGGAATACCTAAAGCCATTTTTTTTAATTTTTAATTTTTGAAAGATTGGTTTTTAGCTGTTCTTCCAAATAAAATCGATTTCCTTTTCTAACTGTGACTTGTTTTCTGGATTGAAGGTTTGTTGGGGTGTGCGGGAAGTCACGGTAACGTTACTCGTTATTTTAATATGCTCCGCTAATCTCTTAGCGGCGGCATCGTTAACGAATTTTTGGTTTACCTTTCCTTCGCTCTGAAGTAATGTAAGGTCACGACTTATTTGGTTCGTGTTTAACTCATAACTTCCCTTTCCATCTTCCTTCAACCAGCGTTCTGCCAAGATTGTATTGGCATCAAAGTTAGAATCAGCAAATCTTTCCAGTTGCGCAGACACCACACTTCTCTCTTCATCTGACACGGCGTAGGATAGCGGTATTTCAACTTCCTCGTCTTTTACCGAAACCGAAAAACCATCAAACGATTTCAAGGCGGCTTGCGCATTTTGCTTGAAACTATTAATCTGAGCTTCTAGGGCTGCCAATTCTTCTTGGCTTGGCTCGTAGCTTTGATTAGCGGCTTCAAATTGTATTTCTGGGAGAACTAGCTCACTTTTATATTTCTCCAATTCGGGCTTGGCGAGTTTGGCTTCGATTAACATTTCTGTTTCGATGTCCTTTACCTTGCTGTCCCACGCGGAGACACGTTCTTGGTATTCTTCATCCGTCTCGATGTCTTTTTGTACGGGGCGGGAAGGGATACCAAAGTCTTTATTAAATTTATATTCTATTTCTGATGGCGTTAAGTCTTTATACTTTTGCGCCATATTCAGCTTGATAATTTCTGCGGCGGTAGAGCTGTTTAGGTCTGCGGCTGCGAGTCTATCAATTTTCTTTTTACTTTCAAGGAAAGAGTATAGGTCGTCTTCTTTTCCTTCTTGTAGTAGTTTAAAAAACTTTGCAGATTGCTCGTTAGCAAATTCTATGTCTGCGGGGGAAGATGCGGTTTCGCGTAATTTACGAAGCTCTTCAATTTCTGCTTTTGCAGAATCGGCGTTATCCCATCCAAATTGTGTCTTTAGCCATTCGTCTGCGTCTACTATTTCTTCTTCTGTGTCGGGGAAAGATGTGGCAGCGGCAGGCTCGTTTCCTTGTTCGGGAACAGGGTTGTTATCCGTTTGGGTAACAGGTGCAGTAGACCAGCTATTATCCGAAAAAGGATTAAAGCTAGTAGCAGGTTGTTGTACAGATTCTTGTACAGATTCTTGTACGTTCTCTTGAGTTTGTGTGTTTGTTGTTTCTGACATATAGTCTATCTTAGGTTAATAATTAGCTCAAAGTTAAACGGTAGATAGTCTTTGCTCCAAGACCGCTTACTTCTTGTGCTTTGTTTTCGATGTCGCAGAAATGCTTTTCTCCAGCCCACTCGTATAATTCGTAGGCAAAATCCATCAGTTCTTTAACAAGTTTAACAGAAGATTCGTGGCCGCCATATTTTGGCGCGGGAAGTCTTACCAGTCCGGCAAGACGTTTCCCGTCCATATAACCCATTAACTCTTCTGGAATATCGTCTGCGTAACCCTCAAGGGCTTCGTATAATTCACCAAGAGCATCATGCTCCCATCCGCCTTTTGTTTGGTGGTGAAAGTCCTGAAAAGCGTCACGGAAATAGAATAGTCTGTCACGAATTTCTTCGGGTGTAAGGGAAGACTTGACTTTCATATCTTCCCCAGACATTCTGATTTTAGCTGTAATTGCCATTATTTTTTCTTTTTAGTCTTTAACTTAATCTTCTTTTCCTGCTTAAGCATTTCCTTAGTTGGAGCTTTTCCACTTCCTTTGTTGGCACGAATATTATCCCAAAGACCTCTTTGAGAATAGCTTCCGTCAGCTCTTTTAATCATTTCTTTCATGCGTTGCCAGTTAATACGTTTTTCTTAAATAGAGCGCGCTTTTTTGCAAGAGGGCCAAGCTCACCTTTTTCGGCAGCTTTCATTTTACCAGCAGGAATTTTCTCTCCTTTCTTAACGCCAAGTTGAGCGCGCAAAGCACCTGCCTTAAATTCGATAGGCTTCTGGCCTTTCTTTTTTACTTTAAGCTTTACTTTCATAATTAACAGATTTTGTAAAGTCTAACCAAGATTTTATCTGCTGTAATAGAAGTTCCGCTTAATTGCAAGTAGCGTCCGTAGTACTGAAAGCGAACTAATCCTGAAGCTCCAAGAGAAGAAATATTACCTGCTGTTGCAAGATTTACCCCTATCAAGGCTTCAAAGTTGGTTGCAGAAACGGCACTACCGTCTGACACACCTTCAATATCTCCAGAATCGTTACTATGCTTGAAGCTTACCGTTCCAGAAGGGTTTACTAATTGAACTACTGTATAGTCAAAACCGCCTGTATCAAGCTGAACAAGTGAGTCTGCATTGAAGTCTGCGGTTACGTCTAAGACAATTTGTACTGACATTGTTTATATTTTATATGTTAAATACTACTGTTTCTCCTCCGTACAAATAACCGGGATGCGTAGGTGACGCAAAATCCAAGTTATCCTGCAAAGGACTTACCTCAAGACTTGTACCAAAGACGTCAACACGTGAAACAAATCCGTAAACGGAAGTTCCGCTAATGTAGGCTTCGGTTCCTACGGGGATGGTAGAAAGGGTAGATTGTGCTATGTCGCTGAAGGTAACTACCACATCTTCCCCGCGAAGGGCTTGAGATGATTTTTGATTTTCTACTGAGATTGCCATTTTATATTTATTTTTTTATTGTTGGGGAAGTTCTGGTTGTTGCTCTTCGGGCATAGGCTCTTGCGGCACTTGTTCCCCCGCACCCTGTATCATTTGCTCTTGTTGTGCGGCGGCAGCTTGCATTTGAGCTGCTATAGCCTGCTTCTGCTCTTCTGTTGAAACAATAGCCGCTAACCCTACATTTTCCATTACCGCCTGAACTAAAGGCTTAATTTCTGCTGGAATAGGTATTCCCGTTTCCATTGACTTAAGGTAAGCGGCGGTAGCCATCTGAAGTACAGCGGTTCTATTCTGCGCCTCTGCGGTCATTTGAGCGCGCTTAATATCCATCATTCCTTCCTGCTCCTTCGTAGCCCTTTTTTCTTGCTCTGCCACTTGAGCTGATTGAATTTGGCCCTCTATAACCGCTTGCTGATTTTGAGCAGCAGTAGTCTGATTGTAAATAATCATTTTCTTCTGCGCTCTTCTAAATAATGCTTCTGCTAATTTCACATCTTCTTTTGCTACGCGCATTATTTGGAAAGGGTCTACGAAGAGTACTAGGTCGGGGGAAGATACGAGAGCCTGTTGAAGCATAGCGTCAAAACGAGCTAGCTCATATTGATCAGGCAACATCTGTATTCTCGCATTAAAGATACGACCTGCTATATCGTCCGATTTTAGGATATTTCTATAGACGCTTGCGCCGTAAGTTACACTTGTCTTGAGCAAGGAGGCCACCTTCTTTGCGGTATCTGCCATACAAGCGGTATAAGCGCTATAGAAATAATCCGTAGCATTTTGAGCTACTTGTTCGGCAGTATTTATGTTTGCTACAGCAACACGCGGTTGTATTGCGGCTGCAATAAGGTTCGGATCTTCCCCTAACTCGTCCTTCAGGATCTGATAGTGCTTATCATAAAGAAGTATCAAGCCCTGAAGCTGGGACAAAAAGCCAGAATTTGCAAGTTCTGTAATCGGCACAGGTACAGGATTCCCTTCGGCGTCACGTCCACGATAATAAATGTCTCCTGTTTGGTCGTATAGTTTTTTAACATCGATACTCTTATTTGCGTCACCAAGACCGAAGTCAATGTTTTGAAGAGCATCCCAGTTAACAGCGGCTCCAGTAGGACGCATCTTGGCCACTAATTGCTGCATCTTTAAACGAGCAATAATCATTTGGTCAACAGGCTCCTGAATTTTTTCTGGTATTGCGAGGGAAGTCATATCGTAGTTCTGCACCATATAAAAGGTGTAAGAGAACTCCGCATTTCCAATTTCTTTAGGGTCTTGTGGACGAATCATGTTTTTCTTGATCCCCCACTCTAACATTGTATTTGTAGGACGACACCATACGCCACGATAGATATTCCACTTTGTATCCGATAACACCTCTTCGTTTTCGTCAACTTTCTCCGGACGTCCTTTTTTGACAATCGTTGACTTATTCTTCTTAGTAGTAACAACAGTATAAGGGTCGCTGTCTACGGTCTTTAACTCAAATTCAAGAACATCGATATTCCATTCATCGTAAGGACGAAGGAAAGTAACATTCCATTCAGTAAGCCAAGTAATGTTATCATAAAGCTGATACTCCTTGGAAGCTTGCGCCATCTTCCACAACTCCTCTTCGCTTATCTTGCCTCCAAACTCGGTTCCGTATTTTCTTCTTAACTCACTAATCTTATAAGTGCGAATAACTCCACGCCATGTAGTATCGCGGAAGTCTGGGAAATTTGAATAAGAGTAAAAACAGTTTTCAGGCTTTAACCAATCAACGTGAATCACTCCATTATCATCCATCCATGTATAAGTAGCTACAAATCCTGTTTCGGCAGAATCGTGTAACATCTTTTCTTTCAGCACGTCAAACCATCCGTTAGCTGCTAATACATCATTACAACCTAACTCATATTGAATCTCCTCTGGGAGTCTTTGAAACTGCGATTGCCAAAGCTTCAACTCTTCTTTATCTTCGGGAAGTTCTTGGTTTTGTGGTAAAATCTGAACACCAGACTCTTGCTGTAATTGTTCAAGCAACGCTCTGTTCTCAAGGATAAATTCAAGATTTTCGTATTCGTCTTGTTTCTGTTTTGTAGAGATAGAATCCGTTGCCGTAACGCGAATCTTTTCACTTCTTCCCATCCATCTTCCAACAAGTCCAGAGATAACACGATTAACAATGTTAATTGACTGCCAGTTAATGTTTAAGTAGTTAACCTTACCATTAAATTCAAGTAAGTCCTGAAACTTACCCATAGGTACACGACCGTTAGCGTAGCTACGGTTAGTACGCCAGCGAGCATTACGAACCCAAAAATAACTTGAGATACCACCACGAATAGTAGTGTCAATGTACTGCGCTAACTGCTTTCCATAGTTCCAGTCGGATTTCTCCTTAACTGATAGTTTGTCAAGCTGAAAGGTCTTTAATGGTTGAGCAGAATAATCCTGCATTACTTTGCCAATTTATCTTTTTCAAAGATAAATAATTTTTTTCCAAAAAAATAATTTTCTATCTTACCGCGCCCAAGCCCTGATTAGGATAGATTTTAACTAAGGGTGTTTGGGGAAGTGGTGGCTTGTAAATTGGCTCTAATCCTCCGACTAAGGCTATCATGGCGCTTACGGTTCTATCGCTTGGAGTACGCTTCTGTGGGTCGAAGTTCTTGAGATCATCTATTAATTCCAACCAGTATATTTTATCGGCATAATGTTCCACGTAGCTAATCATTGCATCGTTTTGCTTGGTCATAGCAAAATCGGTTACAGGAAACCCGTAATGTCTTTCCGTGCCTTTTTTTCTTTTTTCTGGGTCTATTGCGTTGAGGGGAAAACGTGCCAGATAGCCTAGTTTACCCCTATTTTTAAAGTAGGTGTAATAGTCGTCCGCCACAAATTCGTAGTAAATCTGGTAGCCTAGATATTCTGCGGCAAGCAGGACTTGGTTATGAAGCTCCTCTTTTTCGGTAGGTCTTCCGTATAGATGTCCGGTAAATAACCCCGTGTTATTTGGATCGCGAATATCGTATTTCAAATAAACCCAAGCAGAAGCCTTAGAGCCATATCTTTTACCGCCCTGCGAGTTTGAGTACCCGTCCACGCCGATTACCCCAATATCGGTTCTTCCCGGCTTTTTGAGGCCACCATCATAAAAGCATTTATTTGGCTCACTAATCTTGAGGTCGCTAACAAATTCCCAACAAAAAGACTGTTCGTTCTGCGAGGCGTCTCGCCACCTAACGGTTTGATTAATCTCGTCTCTATAAAAGACAACCTTTCTTTTATAGATAGGGTTATCCTTAAGCCTCTGCTCTTGCTCGTCTAGTTTTACCAAGTTGAAGATACAGTCAGCGTTTGCCGACATGAAAGCTTCATTCTCGGTGCAAGGGTTCATCCTTATCTCTTCCTCAAGATCATCACCAGTTCTTCCCTCGCGCCTCTTTAATATATATGCTTTAGCCCCTAGCTCTATATCTTCCTCACTAATCTCTGAAATAGTATTACCGTCTTCGTCCTTTACCACCCATTTATCTACTAGGTATTGCTTTTGTTCAGGTGTCGGGGAAGATATGACAGAGAAACCGTATTTGTCTATAAAACCCTCATAACCATCATAAGCAGGACTGAAATAACGAACTAATCGGTTAATAGTCGGAACTCTTTTATTGAGGTCTGCATTTTCCCACAACAGCTTAAACTCACCCCCTCCCTTAGTCATCTTATTAACTGTAGAAGGCATCTCCACAAATCCTACCCTTTTAACCCCTTTAACAAGGGTCTTTGATATAATCGCAAAAAGCTGGGATGCTTGTATCTCTTTTTCTAATTTACCAAACTCGTCCAGTAGAAGTCGGCTCATACGACCTCGGTCATAGGCGTTTAGTACCGGAGCGCGGTAGTTAATCTTTGATCTATTCCCCTCGTCTTCTTTCACTCCGGCAGCACTTCCTTCTTTAACGCTAGCAGCTTTTTGAGCAAACACTAATTCTGTTACGGTATCCTCTCGGTTAAGCTGTTTGGGCTTAAGGAAGGCCGGAAGTTGTCGGTAGCCGTATGCTACCATCTCTGTAAACGTAGCTCGTCCGTCCTCGTTAGACTTTGATACAAGACCGCAGTTTGAGTTCTTGAAAAATATAGCCTCGTAAACAAGATTTGAAGTAGCTTGAGAGGAAGCACCCTCACGGCGCTTTTTACTTCTTATAATACCAAGTGCCCAAGGAGTATTTTCCCAATGCTCTAAATAGGTAAAATAGCGTCTATCGGCATCCCTAAATTCAGGCTTAGAGCCATCCTCTAGCGTCCACCATTGCAGATAGAAATAGTATTTTTTTGTAATGTAGTAGGGTTTGCCGTTTACATAAATCCAAACACCTCTTTTACATCTTTGAAGTTCTCTAATAGCAAACTCTTCTTGCTCTTCGGTAAGTATTAAATCTCCGGCTTTGGTGTATTGAACCTTTTCAAAAAATTCTGGCAGTTCTTCCCTGACCCACATCTGCTCCTCTTTGGGCTTATCCCAATTAAGAATTTCTTCTTGCGGGGGAAGTTCTGGTAGCCTACAAGTAGTACCGTATATTATTTCAGTATTCGCCATAGACTAACAACGACCTTGACCCCTGTAGGTACGAGAGGTTCTGTCGTGCTTATTTCTTTTCTTTTTAGCTTTTCCGCCTTTAGTCTTAAAAAAGACTACTTTATTACTATTACCTGTTGCTTTTGCCATAATTTAACTTCTTGTATCTGCGATGCGGTCAAGAAATGGTTTTTTCTCTTCTTTCTTTGCTCCCGGTATGCTTTCGCTTAATGCTTTTATAGATTCGCTTACCGCGCTACTCTTTTCTAATATCTTAAAGATACGCTCAAAGCTCTTGTCTTTGGCGTCATCGATATTTACATTTTTTAGGTTAACACTATTCAGAAGGTCGGCCATTTCATTTGCTTTACGCTGTAAGCTGTAAAACAACTTAGAAACTCCGCTTTCTTTGTAGCCTTCAAGCTCTTTCTCAAGCTCGGCAATTCTGTCTTCTAGTATTTTTTTTGCAGCGTCCGTCATGCTATTGTTTTTGCGTCTGTTGGGGTAAGACCTACTAATAGTTTTCCTTCTTGAGCAAGAGTAGTCATTTCATCGTTTACAGCTATCACTTCTTCCCTTTCATGATCTTGTCCGGGGAAGTGACGAAACCTAATCAATCTTTCTTCTCTATTATGGATGCCTTGAAAAACTATTTCATAATCACAAGCCTTTAGAGTATGAACTATTTTACCCTGAAGCTCTCCGGTTGTGACGTACAATACGTCTGGAATTAACTTCGGTTCAATACCTTCTAGGATTCCTTCGTAAGGCTTAAACACTCTTAATGCAAAGTCAAACCCTTTTAAAGGCTTCCAAGTGTCTCCGTCAAGCCACGCATAACACTTGTCAAGGGGAGCTGAATAATACTTTATATCACTTCCCTCAACATTCCCAGAAAGCTTGGAATGATTAAAAATTTGATGCGATTCGTGAGTTACGTTTGGGTGAATAAGAATTTCACTTCCTGCTTTTACTCCTTCGCCATCTATTACAATAGCATTAACAGGCTGAGTCTCCCTTTGATTAAGGTTATCCCAGTTCCTTTCCATTCTTATTGTTAACCCACCTTCAAATGTGTAGCTGTTTTTCTTTTCTCTGTCTACACTAATAATAACTTTACCTTCTACGGCCTTCATATAATAGTGTTTGTTTGTTTCGGGAAGATGTAATACTACTTCTTCTTATTCTTTTCCTCTTCCATTCTTTTTCTTGCAGCTATCAAGGCGTTTGCTCTCTTAATAATAGCTTCACTACGCGCATCTGATATAGCTCTTTTACCAACTTCATCAAGCTTTCTTTTCTCAGGCTTTGTGCCGTAAAAATTTTCTTTTCCAAGCTCTTCCGCAAGACCAGCAAAACGCTCTTTTTCAGAAAGCGGCTTTTCAGCCTTTTCAGTTTTTTTAATAACAATTTTACTAACCTTCATTGTGGGCTTCTCTTTGCTTGAAAGAGATTTAGCAAGACCTGCTTCGCGCTTTTTATCGGCGGCTGTAGGAGCGTCATCTATAAGATTATAATAAGCCTTTGGTTGCATTTTATTTATTTTTATTGCGTTCAGAAATGTTTTTAGCCTTTGCTTTAGCATCTGCCTTTGAGGATGCACCCCAAGCTCTTAAAGATAAAAGTAAACGAGTTGGCTTACCGTCTTTATATTCAGGGCCGGGCATACCACTCATGCGAGCAAGAAAACTTGCTCTACGAGGATTGTCTCCTGATTTTACAGGAGCTTTTAAAGTTCCGCCTGTTTCGGCTTTATAAGAGGCACGCCCTTTCTCATTCAAACCTCCTTTTTTTGACTGTCCTGCCTTACGCTGCCAAGCGGCTGTCTTAAATCTTAATTTTGGCATAATACCAAAGTTAATAAATTATCCCAAATTTTTAAGTTCATTTTTTACCCTGTCAAAGTCGTCTCCGTTCCAAAAGAAAAAAGCTCCTAATATCTCATTTTTTGAGTTCCGAAGAGTAGGGTGCCAATTAGGGAAAACGATATAAGACCATTGTTCGGGGTACAGCTTTTCCAGTTTTTCTGGAGTCCATTCGGACTTATGCGTATCTGGATCATTGTTTTCTGGGTCAAGGGTCATGCAAAATTCACCGAGAGGTGTAAACCAAATGTTCTTTTTTGCGACTCGGGAAGTTCTGTCAACGAAAACTTTAGCATCTTTATCCCTGAAATGTTCAATCGTATCGGTACTAATGGATATATCATAGTACATGGTTTCAGATTTTAAATAGTCTAAAACATTGGCGACTATTACTTTACCATCCGGTATTACCCTATCAACAGCATCTACGTAAGTTTTTAACTTAAATTTAAGCTGGCTCGTTTGTGGGGCAGAGCCGCAGCAAAGGTCTATTAAGGTTTTATCTTCGGTTTGGCCGCAGATAGCTCTTAAAACTTGAACCTGAAGCTCACTACTTCCTGTCTGGGGAAAGATTAATTTTCTCATTGATTTCGTTTATTGCGTTTAAAACTTGATTAGTTGTATATTTTGCACAAGGGGGAAGTTCTGGGTCAATATAACACGGCTCGCTTTCGACACCAATTTGTTGATGCCAACAGAATGGTTTATCGCACACCTTCCCGTTGCTAATAATAATCTTATCAGATAAATCTGGATGCACCACTTCAGGATTAGTATTGCCAAAGAAAAGGATAGAAGGAACGCCAAAGGCTGAAGCTACGTGACTTACGCCAGAATCTATGCCAATAAAAATGTCAGCACTTCCCACTACATAACAAAGAAAATTCTCGTTTTGGGTATTAATGTAGATAGCGTTTTTAATCATCGGGACGTTTCTTCTTCCTACCTGAAACACGCTATAGCCTCTTGCTTGTAGATTGGCTACCACATTTTCCCAGTCCACCCCAAATACTCCCCTTCCAGACTGTCTTATTCCTTCAAGATGAATAACACAGCTCTTTTGGAAAAGCTTTGTTCCTTCGTTAATATGAAAACCTACGGATAGCTTAGGGTTTCTCATTTCTCCATCCTTGATACCGCAGAACTGATAGTAGCTCTTTAATCTATTTTGTTGAGGGAACGCCTCATAAGCCATATCAAGGTTATATTTTTCTGCTCCGGGAAGAAGTCGTCCGTCTATTCTTTTTATACTATGCACGGGGAAGTAGTGGCTCGCAAAGAGCATATAAAACTGATCCAGCGTATCCAGCACCACTCTATAACCTTTCTTGTGAAAATAATGCAAGACGGGTTCAACCATAATTACGTCACCCATCGCAGCGGTTCTCTTAATTACAACAGTCTTTTGATAAGGCTT
>JACCDZ011450753.1_pt1 | contig 22090 bp, 25 predicted proteins | sample 7449551 | NCBI WGS metagenome assembly JACCDZ01 (sample SAMN15323452, study PRJNA562643) | freshwater metagenome | isolation source: river surface water | place: USA:Blue River Watershed | collected 2017-08-18 | reverse complement strand
TAATAGAGAATTAGAATTTATGGTTATTGGTTTTTACAGAGAAGAATTCTGGAATAAACTAAAATTAGATAGTGTTGAATCAGAAGATAAACAAATAGAAATATTATGCTTTGCTATTAATGTAGGTATTAAACCTTGTGTAAAGACACTACAAATGCTTCTAGGAGTCGTAGTAGATGGAATTATAGGGAAGAATACTTTAAATGCTTTAAATGGATTTGATGATGCATTATTTGATAAGTTATTTGATGTATATGAAAAAGAATACTATGATAAATTAATTGCCAATAAACCAAGTTATATAATATATAAAAAAGGTTGGCATAATAGAGCAGATAAATATTAGTATTTAATTTGCAAAAATATATATTCTTAGATAAAATACAAAATTAAATTATAAAAAGGATATATTATGAACGAAACCATAGTACCAATATTAGACAAGGTATTTAGTAATAAATATTTTAGATGTGCATTTGCTAAAAAAGGTACAATTATTGTTGGTTGCGAACATAATATATCTGGTGAAGCATTTTTATTATCTGGTTCAATTAGACAAAATAATGAAGATGGTACTTTTGAGGACTATACAGCTCCATATCACATAAAAACAAATTCTGGTACACAAAGAGTAGCATATACATTAGAAGACACTATATATTGCACTATACATAGCTTAGAATATGCAACTAATACAGATGAAGCTGAAATAGAAATATTTAAACAAGTTCCACAAATAACAAGAATAAGAAATGATTATAAATTATTACTAAATCAATTAAATATGGACAAAGAACCAGAGATGCAAGATTGTGTATTTGAACATAATGATAATATATATTTTGATAAATCAGAGATACACGGAATAGGTTGTTTTAGTAATAGAGTTATAAGGGCTGGTGAAGTTATAGCAGTAGCATTAGTTGATAGTGTTAGGTTATCTACTTCAAGATATGTAAACCATAGTGATATACCTAATAGTGAGTTTGTAGATACAGAATATAATTCTACTTGTTTGGTCTCATTATGTGATATACCTAAAGATTCAGAAATATTTGTAAATTATAGAAGGAGATTATTATGTCAGGAATGATTACAGCAGTTGCAGCAACAGCAGCAGTTGGAGCTTATAGTTCGAGTCAGGCAACTAAAGCATCTAATAGAGCAAGTGAACAAAATGCAAGATTAACAAGAGAAGAAGCAAAAAGAAGATATGCATTAGAAAGTGGAATTGCTCAGCAACAAATGAGTGAGCAACAGAATTTAGCTATGGAAAAAATGACTGACATATCAAGAGCATTTTTATTAGCTAGTAGCCAAGATAAAGTTATTCAAGCAGAGACTGGAGTTGGTGGTAATGTTCAACAAAGAATGGAAGCAATAAATAGAACTAAAGCAAGTGAAGCTAAAGGTCAAGTAGCTAAAGAGTTAGATACAAATGTAATTAATATTGCAAATGGTATGTTAGCAAATAAGATAGATACAGAAGCTATACTTGCTAAAGCACAAGCAGAAAAAAGAAGCGTATTCCTATCTGCTCTTAGTGGTGGAATTAGTGGAGCATCTACTGGAATGCAAATAGGTGGAGCTTTCAGGTCAGCTAGTACAACTATGGGGTCAGCAACAAGTGATGGTTTAGCACAGGCATCTAGTAGGTATAATACATATTATGGTTCACAGCAAAACATAATGTTGGCTGCTCAAAATGCCGGTTTCTAATAAGGAGAACAAGTGGAAATAAATAAATTTGATATTAGCAAAGAAAATAGATTACAAGGAATAGGGTTTAATACTTCTGCTCTTGGTTATATGGATGTAGTAAAACCAAAAGAAGATATAGGTGTTGGTTTAGCTCAGTTAGTTATTAAAGGTGCTGGTTTATATGCACAAAAATTAACACTTGATAAAGAGTATGATGATGAACAGAAAGCATTAATAGAAAAAGAAAAACATAAGCATTCTATTATAGCTATGGCAGATGCTAAGTTGCAATATCAAAAGAGATACAATGAATATTTCAAGGATAAGCCAGAGCCAACATCAGGTGAATTAACTGAGTTTATAGATACAACATATAGTGATTTAAGTGATTTAAGAAACTCTATGGATGAACCATATCAATATGCATTTGATTTATTTTACGAAGAGCAAAGAGGTAAAGTAAATCCTTTAATACATCAAGAGAAAAAAGAATTAAATGAGAAGACAGCAATGAACTTATTACTTACTTCTGGTGGAGTTACAGAGTTTGTTAATAACTTTAATGCTATTGCATTAGAAGGTGCAGAGAAACCAAAGAACGAAGATTTATTTAAGACTTATACTAAAACAGCTATGAATGCTTTAAAGTATTATGAGAGTAATCCATCTATGAATGTAAATGGAATATATGAGCAATTTCCATTGCTGAAGCCAATAGGTAGTGGAGATGTTATATCTGATATAAACATAAGAGCAGACTTTGATGCTAAAGTTGCAGATTTAAAAGATAAAAAATCTGGTGTAGATAAAGATAATGAATTCTTAGGAATGATTATGAATAAAGTTGGAACTCCTGGATATGATTATGCAACAGCACAAAAGAATTTTATGAAGAAATATAATATGTCAGTACTTGATTATATATCATACGCAAGAAATAACTCTAAAAATATGGTTAATTATCTTGATGAAACAGGAGACACTAATGGTGCTATAAGTTTAGCTATGGCTACAAACCAACAATTAACAGATTTGGAAAGTAGAGTGGGAAATATAGATAATATGTATTATGCTGGGAATACAGACCAAGCATACAAAACATTTATTGATGTTGCTAAAGCATTTGAATCTGGTTATTCTCCAAATAATGCTGGAGTATATAACCAAATAAGTAGATTAAAAGAAGTTGGTAATCTAATTGGTATTAATCCATTTGCTAGTAAAGAAAGTTTTGCACAAGTTATGGAAGCAAATAGAAGCGATGAAGTTAGAAATAAAGTATTAAAAGAAAGAACTTCTATATTCACAAAAGAGAATAAAGAATTAATGCAAAATGTTTTATCTGAAAAGAACATTAATGAAGAATTAGGACAAAAGCTTATGTATAAATACTCTACAATGGTTTCACAAGGAAATCCTATTACTTTTGATAGATTTATTAATAACTTTGAGAAAGGTGAATATGGAAACCAAATGTTTAAACTAACAGATAGCAATACAGATGGTTACAATGATTGGAGTAAAACTTTAATTAATCCAAAGAATAAGAATTCATTAACTCACTTTGTAGAAAATAATACTGGAGATTTTTTTAAAGAGTTAGGGATTAATAATTTAGGCAATGTAGATAATGCAAAGGTTCATAGTGCATTTGTTGATAGCAAGGGAGATATAACACTTAATATAGTTGATGAAAGTAAATTTGTTGAATATGCACCATTAGTTCAATACGATAATGCTTACCCTATAAAGATTACTAGACAAAACCAACAGAAAATACTTGATAAGATTTACAACGGTGAAATCTCAACATTAACTAAAGAAGAAGTAAAGAAGATAGAGAAACTTCCTAATATTAGTGTTTATTCAAAACCAGAAGAAGTTGCAAAAGAAATAATTAAAAATGATAAGACTCTTATGAATGAAATAAAAAAGATGGATAATTCTGATACAGATATTAAAGACACAAGAGATATGAGAAAAACTATTGAAAATATATTTGGTGAAACTAAAAAGAAGATAGAAGATAAAATATACACAAGTGGTATGTCAAATATAGAACAAGGTTTATTAATAGCAGAAGAAGCAAAGAAGAATCTATCTAAAGAAGAATTAAAATTACTAGCTATGAATGATAAAAACAAACCAGTAGTTAAGAAATCTCAAGAAGAAATAGCAAAAGAAATTAGGCTTGATGATATAGTTAATTTAAAAGAAAATGGTTATTTAGATAATTTCAAAATAGTATTGAAAGATGCTAAGACTGGAGAGTATGTTTTAATAAGCAGAGATAGTGATGATAATAAAAAAGAAATTAGTTATAATGATTATATTAAGAAATATGGGAATATGAAAGGATAAATATGAGTATATTAGAAGATGTATCACACTTGCCATCTGCTGAACAGAAAGAGTTAATTGATAACTCAACAGAAGCTCTTGGTTTTGCAAAAGAAGCTACATTCTTTGAGAAATTAGGTGCTGGAATAGAAGATGAATCTTTCTTTTTTCAAGCTGGTAGCAAGTTTAAAGATGCATTAACAAATGGAATGTATCAAGACAGTATATATGCTATGGACTATGAATTTCTAAATTCACCAGATAAAGATAAATTAATATATGACATAGCAACTAATAGAGGACTTAGACCAGAATATATTAATAATATTAAAGATGAAGTTATGAGTCCAGAACATCTTGGCTACTTAATTGATAAGAGATTGGAGATGCAAAGAAATAAAGATGAAATAGATAATTCTGCATTAGGTGGTTTTGGTTACTATATGGCTGGAGCTTTAGCAGATGTTGTTCCACTAATTGTTACTGGAAATCTAGGTGGAGCAGCTGGTAGAGTTGCATTTACTACTGCAAGTTTTTTGACAAAGACAGCAGCAAGAAGATATGCTGCTGTTGGTGGATATGAATCAGCATTAGAACTAGGTAAAGAGTTTTGGTCATCAGAGAGAGATAGAACTATTGTAGAAAATGTTGCTTCTATTATTGGTGGAACTGTTATAGGTGGAACTCTACAAAGACAAATAGGTAAAGAACTTGATATAGTTAATGAAGGAATAGATAGTGTACTAAGAAACCAAATGAGTGTAAAACCTGAAGCATTAGATAAAGCAGATGAGTTTATAAAGAAAGGTGATTTTGATAAAGCAAGAGAAGAGTTATATAAAGGTAAATTAGATATAAAAGATGAATTATCTGGAATAACTCCAGATGAAATATTTAATAATTTAAAACTAAGAGAAATAAATAAGAATATGACTTTTAAAGTTTATGATGCTCTTAGATTTGATTTAGGTTATTATTTACAGCATAGTTCTTCACCTACAATGCAAAGATTTGCTAATGAACTTGTCGAAGACCCATTAATGCTTGGTGCTAAAAACATAGATGAAGCAACAAGTGCAATAATACCAGCAATGAAAAGAAAAGTAGATTTAGAAGAAGATTTAAAGATTGCATATGATGACCCAATGCTACCAATATATAAAGACTACTACAATGATGTAGTTAAAAGTACTGGAAGAAAGAAACCAAACTTAGGTAGATTTATAAATGGTGCTATTGAGACAGTATCAAGAGAGAGAAATCTATTGCAGAATAAAGCATTTGAAGTTAATTTTGATATGGGAGAGTATGTAAGAAAAGGCTATAAGTCGGAAGATGAAGTTATACAGTTTCACGCAGAAGATTTATCAAGACATTCTGGTTTAACTATTGAAGCATCTACTGAATATGTTAAGAGATTAGCCGATGCAATGAAAAAGGTAGCTAATAACCAATATGATGCATTACAGAAAGCTGGTAATAAAAGATTTCAAGGTGGTGAAGATGCAATTCCAAGAGATGAATATTATGTTACTCATCAGTATAAAAAAGGAATATTAGACGCTATAAGAAACAGAGGAATAAAAGATGACCAAATAGGAGACTATTTGGCTAACTCGTATAGAAGAGCAAACTTTAATGATTTAACTCCACAACAAATAGCTAAACTTGAAGCAAAAGGTATATTAATTAATTCAAAAGAATTTCAAGATAAACTTAGAAACTCTATGATTTATTTTATAAGAAAAGCTACTGGAGATATATATACTCAAGAATCACTAGATAAGGTTACAAGAGAAACAGATACATTTGAAGAAGCTATTAGAAAACATTTTAGTGACGATGAAATAGATATGCTATTTGCTTTAAAACAAGGAGATAATAAAGCTAAGTTTACAAAGTTCAGAAAGAATTTTGATAGAAGCCATATAGAAACAATCAATGGTCAAGAGTTTAAGTTTAGAGACTTACTTGAAACAAATACAGAATCATTAGCACTTAAGTATTCAAGACAGATGGCTGGGCATACAGCATTAAGTCAGATGAGAAGTTTTAATAAAACATTTCAAGCAGAAGGAAAAGATATATCTATTAATTTAGATAGTAGAGATGCAGTTGATAGTTTGTTTAATAAAGTTAGACAAGAGATTATGGAATCAAAGAACTTATCAGATTCTAAAAAGAATGCAGAGATAGAAAGAGCTAGACATATATTTAGACATATGCTAGGAGAACCAACAGCTGATAATCCAGTATCAAAAGCACATCAAGCTTCAAGCATATTAAACTCTCTAACTATTGGTATGAAGTTAGGTATGTCTGGTTTAGCAATGGTAGCTGAATTAAATAATGTATTATGGAGAGTTGGTTTTTCAGTATTAGATAAGAAATCTGGATATTTAAGTGCAGTAAAGGATTTAATCAAAGATGGAAAAATTAATAATGAATTTGCACAAGAAGCATATTTTTATACTCACGCTGGTAAAGATTTAAGAGATGGTTTTTCTGATGCAAAATATGATGATGCACTAAATCCATTTGCAGTTCAATATAGCAATGATGTTTATACTCCACTAGAAAGAGCAATGAATAAAGCACAAGAGATTGGTGAAAAGCTATCAAGTTTTACTCTTATGGTTTCTGGTGTTAAACCATTTACAGCAATGTTACAATTTGGTATGTCTCACGCTCTAACTCAAAGATTTATGAAAGAACCAACAGAAGAATTATTTAAAGAAATAGCTAGAGAGATGAACATAAATAAAGCTATGTATGAAAGAATAGTAGAACAGTTTAATAGACACGCAGACATTATTGACGGAGATAGAGTTTATAAAGAGGTAATCATTGATGGTAAAAAAAGTAAGAAGTTAGTTGGTAAAGCAGAGTTTGTTGAATTCTTAGAGCAATTTTCTGGTAAGAAACCAGAAGGATTAGATGATATTGGTGACAGAATAGTAAAAGAAATGTTGGTTAATGAAGATGACATTAGGTTGTATAACCAATTTAGAAATGGTGAAATTTTATTAGATGATATAATAGAACAGTATAAACCTGAGATTGCTAATATGTATAAGAGTATAACTGGTAGAGAAATTACAGATGAAATTATGGATACAGAAATAAATAAAGTTATAGATGGTGTAAACTTTGTGACTAATGAATTAGATTACTTGGTTAAGATGGGTCAAAAGTTTCCAGTTATTCAAACATCAATAGAAAAATTCTATAAGAGTAAAGAATTAGAAATTAAAAATATTCTTGGTGTATTTAATAGTGGAAACAATACTGTTAGATTATTTGAAGATGCTATGAAGAAAGATGGTTTACTTAATATAGAAGAATTCTTATCTACATTAAGACACGAAATGTTCCACGCACCAACTGTTCACGCATATAAAAGCATACCAGAATATAAAAGATTTGTTGATACAATTTATAGACAAGCAAGAAATGATATGCCAGATATAAGAGCATATGGTTTAACAGACCCATTAGAACTATTAGCAGAAGGATTTAGTAATAAACAATTTGCTAAAGACTTAAATAATATTATGCCTAATAAGAAAACCAAAGAAATATTTAATAAGTTTAAATCATCAGATAATTCTATGTATGACGAATTAGATATGGCAAAAGATTTAGGTATAGATGTAGTTCCTGATTCATTATTTGATTTATTAATTAGAGCAACTAAAATGACAGATTCAGACAAAGTAGTATTTGTTGAGAAAGAAGGAATACCTTTTGGTTCAACTATTAAGAGACCTAACTTTAAGGACTGGGATGATGATGAAGCATTCAGAGCATTTAGAAGTGGTTTAACTAGAGTTATTGATACATACATACAAAAAGGTACAGCAACAGATGAGCCTGGAATTACTATTGGTGGAAAGTTATTACAAGATACATTCTATGGTAGATTAGCATTAAATCTTAAGAACTATATGCTTACTTCATACACTAAGCAATTAGGCAGAATGTTGTTTAATATGGATACAAAAACAAAATTGACAGCATTGTCTCAAGCATTAGCAATGATGGGTACAGTAACTATGCAAAATTTAGCTCTATATGGAAATGATAAAGAGAAACTAGATAAAGCTTTTGAACCAGAAAAATTTACAACTGATGTAATTAAGAAGTTATCATTCTCTTCATTTATGCCAGATTTATATGATGCTGGTAGAGTATTAGCTACTGGTTCAGATACAAATAACCACTCTATGTCTATGTATTTAAGAAGCTTAATAGCTCCAGTTACAGTTGTAGATGATTTGACAAATGTATTATCATTACCATATAATTTAATTACTGGTGATTTATATAAAGCTGGAAAATCAATTAAGAGAGTAACTCCAAATTATTTACCAGTCTCTATGATTGAGAATTCAATACCTGATTCAGAACAAAGAAATTGGTTTGAATAATAAATTCTACATATAAAGGAACAAATATGGAAAGAGATTTTTTAGATGCTACGCCTGAAAACACTAGCGTGTTTTCTGCTTCGCATAAAAGAACAAAAAGTAAATATGAATTAGATGATACAAATAAGATAAAACCAGAGTTGGATTTAAGCTCTATGACTTTAAGAAGTAAACTGGAGTTACTAAATGAGCTGCTGATTGACACTTGTATAGATAATCTAAATAATAATAGATTGAAACCAAATGATTTAGCTAGTATAGTGGTCTTACTTAAAAATAACAAGGTAGTTGAAGAAAAAAGAGAACATAGCGAATCAGATTTAATTGATAGCTTGGTTTCTAAATGAAATATGCATTCCCATTAAAATGCACTGATACAGTTACATATAGTAAAAAGATAAAGGATTATAGAAGACTAACATTAGATGATAAAAGGTTATTAGTTAATAACTTTAAAGAGTTTTATAAGTATTGCTTTTGGCATTTAAAATTACCTTGTCCTACTAGAGACCAATTATATATGGCTAAATATGTAGGGCAATTAGCATTTAGTCAAGAACCATTAATGCTACAAGCTCAAAGAGGTTTAGCTAAATCATTAACAGCTCAAATATTATGTTGTTGGTTACTTCTTAGAAATAAGAATGAAATCATATCTGTTATATCTGCTACATCTGCAAGAGCAGAATCATTCATTACATTCATAAGAAGAATGTTATCAACTATACCTTTATTAATGCACTTAGCTCCTCAGGGTGAAGATAGAAAATCTAGTAGAAAAATAGATGTTAATGGTAGAACTCCAAATGATTCTCCTTCATTGAGTGCATTTGGTGTTACTTCTGCAAAGACTGGTTCTAGGTCATCATTTCTTATCTATGATGATGTTGAAATACCAGAGAATTCAGATACAGCAAGTAAAAGAGAAAAACTATTAGAAGGAGTTAGGGATAGTGCTAACTTAGGTATTGCTGGTGTATTTAGAGAGTTAGCTATATGTACTCCACAATCATCTGAGAGTGTATATAACACTATGAAATATTCTGATGGGTTCAAAAGATGTATTATACCAGCAGAATATCCAGAAGACTTAACTGTTTATGATGGAGACTTAGCACCACATATAGAAAGAGTATGTAAAAAGTTTTCATACAGAATAGGTGAAGCAACAGATAAGAGAAATAATATGTCTCACTTACTTAAACAAAAAGTTAAAGGTAAGGCAAGATATAAACTACACTATATGTTGGATACAGCATTAAGTGATGCAGAGAAATATCCACTTAAACTAAGTGATTTAGTAGTTATGGATTTAGATTATGGCAAAGCTCCAGTTCATATAGAATGGAGTTCAGATAAATCCGATACACTATATGATTTAAAACATAATGGTTTTAGAGGAGATTTTATTAGGAAACCAAAATATATAGATAACTCTATGAGAAAAGAATATGAAGGTATAGCTATGTTTATAGACCCTTCTGGTAGAGGTACGGATGAGACTGGTTATTGTGTTACAGCTCAATTAGCTGGTAAAGTATTTGTTTTAGATTTTGGTGGTTTAGAAGGTGGGTATAATCAATATACACTTGAGAAGTTAGCCAATATTGCTAAACAATATAAAGTAAATTTAGTACAGATAGAGAGTAACTTTGGAGATGGTGCATTTAGTGAATTATTAAAACCATATCTAAGAAGATTACATAATTGTCAAGTAGAAGATTTAAGAGCTACATCTCAAAAAGAACTAAGAATAATAGAAACTCTTGAACCAATAATGATGCAACATAGACTAATAATAAATAAAGAGTGTTTAGTAAGAGACTCTGATAAGAAAGTAGCTTATAGCTTTACGCATCAATTAACACACATTACAACAGATAGACAATCACTAGAACACGATGATATTATTGATGTTGTTGCTATGGGTGTTGGATACTGGAAGCAATCTATGGCTAGAGATGAAGAACTTGAAATAGAAAGATTTGAAGAAGAGTTACTTGAAAAAGAATTAGAAGAATTTTATGAAGAATTTAACTTAGGTCGAGAGCTAAATAATGTGATGGCTAATTACTAGCCACCACTAATTAAATTATATATGATTTAACTCTTTATTTACATCTCTTGATATAACATCTTTAAAGCCATCTTGGTATCTCTTTTTTAGCTTTTCAATATTATCTACTTTTGCTTCATCTAAAGAGTAACCAATAAATTCACATAATTGAATTAAATACCACATAGCATCACCAATTTCTTCTTTTATATTTTTTATATCTAAGTCTCTACCATACCATCTATGTTTTTTATACGCATCAAGAAGCTCAGAAGCTTCTGTTTGTAAACCAACAATAAAATGTCCTAACTTATCTTCCTGAGTGCTTAGAGTCCTTTTAGCTAACTCTAAATATTGTTTATCTGTCATACTTTATTTTCCTTTTTTGTTTCTCTTAGAGACTCTAGTACAAAATCATATAACTCTAACATTTCTCCTCTATCATCTGCTACCTTTTGTATTTCAGCAACTTTCTTTTTTAGTTTAATATTGTCATTAAATACTTTATTAAATCCTTCTTTACCTAATAAATATAAATACTTCTTTGGTAAAAACTTCAAAGACAATGCTGTCCCATAATTATTTATACATAACTTAGCATCAGATTTTGAATCAATAGTTAAGAAATCATCTCTCATTGTATCATATGGTTCTATCATTTTATTCTCCTATAAATGTATTTGATTCTTCTTTTATATCACTATTAGATTCTATTTTAGTTCTTTCATCTAATGTAATAATTGTAGTGTTCTTACCTACAACAATACTAATATCACTATTCTCTATATCCATTCCCTTTCTAGTAAGGTAACATTTAATTGCTTGTTCTAATTCACTTCTATCTAATTCTAATTTCATTTGGTTTCCTTTTATAATTCTATTTTTCTTACTATAACAATAGTACACGGTGTATCACTATATTTTTTAACAGCACTAAGCTTTGCAACCTGACTATCATCTTTAAATACACGACAACTTAAAGCATCTAAGATAGCCTTATCTAAATTATCTAAATCTGGTTTCTTTGTATGGTATGCACCCATCATAGAAGCAGTTTTCTTTGGGGACATTTTAGGTATAGGCATCTCATACACTATCTCAACTGATAAAGGCTCATACGGCTCAAATAAAAGACTTTTATCTTTAGGCATAAGTTTATCTATCTCTTCAGGCAATAATGTTTTGTAGCTCTTGTATGGCTCATTATAGTACCTACATCTTCCACTTATTCTTGGTCTCGAAGCAGATATGGGATTACCATTTATAACCAATATAAATTCATTCTTATTCATTTAGTAATCCTTTGAAGAATGAATCCAAGTCATCAATAACGCCTTCACGCTCAAACATTCTATAAAGCATAGGTTCTATCTCTTCTTTTTCATACGCAAATGATAATTGTATTTTGGTTTCATAATCATATATTACATATGCTTTTACTGGTTTGCCTTCAAAGTCTTTCTTAACAAAAAAGAATAATCTATCAGCAACTAAGAGTGAATTACTCTTAGTTACTTTTATATCAGGTTGATATTTGTTAAAATGGTGCATCATCTGGAACTGCATCAGTGTCAATATTTTCATTTTTTACTGGTGGATATGGTTTGTTTTTAGATTGCTCTCTTTTATCTAAAATATAAGATTCATTTTTAGTAGCTAACCATTTATCTTTGAAACCAGAAGTACCAGCAACAATTTCATTTCTAGTTCTTCCATCTCTTAAGAAATGTTCAACATCAAATACTTCTCTATAATTTGATTCTTCACCATATTTATCTTCTAATTTCTTAGTAACTAATATACCAATTTTCTTACCCAGCCATTCTTTGATAACTTCTTTATCAACTGGTAATTCTTTTTTCAAATCTTTATCCCATAACATTACTTTATCTTCTTCAGTTTTTGGACGTGCTCTGTCAAAACCTAATAATGCATCAAGATTTTTAATTTTATTGTAACCAGGTAAGTAAACTTTATTATCATTTTTATCCAAGTAATAGTTTTTACAACCTTTAGCTGTACCAGAACTAATATATTCAGTAACATTTAATTTAGCTCCATCTTCTCTTTTAAGAGTAAGATTAACACTAAAAGCTCCACCACTTGATACATCGCCATATGCTTTTTCAATAACTACATCATAGTAACCAGTTTTTTCAAATCTACCAAATGAACCACCACCTACTTTATCTTCTGCTAAACCTAAATCCTCTACTTCAATATCATTAAATAAACTCATAATTTTTCCTTTTTAATTTTTTATATATATTAGCTTTTCAGCAACAGCTACTTATTTAGATTGTGGAGTAATACCATAATATTCACATATAGCATCATCAACTAATCTTAAATCATTATCAATTCTGTATTCAGAGAACATACCTTCTGGACTTTTACCAGTATCACTACCACTGTTTTGAGTAGTAAAGAAATAACTATTATTTTCTTTTTCAGCATTAAGAACTATTGTAACAAGCAAAATGTTCAATAGGATTCGCTACTATCCTACCAGTTCTCTTAGAACTTCTGTATATTCCTATACAGTTCAGACTATATCTTAATCAATTAAATTGATTCCCACCACTTCCACTATCAAACGCTTATAGTGTACTCTACTAAGTTCAGTAATAATATTACTGCTTTTCGATAGTCGTTGAACGTTCCTATCTCTAGGCTTCGCTGCTGATTATCTGTCCTAGACTTCCCAGCAATTCAATGGGTTTAACGAGAGCCATTGTAAACAAAGTTATACACCTTTGTCAAATATTTTACCCTCAATAGTAATCTTTTCATCAAGCATCTTACCTATGGTTTTAGCTTTTCTTGAACCATCACTATTGGTTTCAGTATGTTGTAATAAATAGACTCTTAAATCATCATCAGCATCATTGGCAGCATTCAATAATTCCCACATATTCTTAGCTAATTCAGTAAACTTTTCAAAGCCTTTAACTGCACTCTTACGCATAAACTCATTAGCCATTAAATATTGAGCATCATCTATAACTATCACATTTTTACCTAGTGATTTAGCACCTTTAATTACTCTCTTTATAACTTCATAATCATCAGTAGAAATAACACTACCAGTTTTGGTTTCTTTATCGTAACTCTTCCAGTCTTTTGTTGGAAATGGAAATGGTTTCTTAACTGATTTAATTACTAAAGTTTCTTCTGGATTCAAATTCTTTATTGAACGAGACTTACCTCGCCCAGATTCTCCTAGAATCATAGTTGTAACACCCATTAAGCTTTTACCCCTTTATAATGTATTTGGTGTAGTACGCTGGAATCTCACCAGTTAAATCTATATACAGAATACTACATAATAAAAAAATACCTACATAGAAAAATAAGGGGAAACTATGTAGGTATGAACAGGATTAAAAAAACACGACAAAAAAATATTATAGGACTTACATATATAGAAAGCACACAAAACTATATAATGCCTATATGTAATTATACACTATTCATTTTCAAATTCAAAATTTTCTTGAGTTTCTTCTGGTTTCTTTTTCTTTAATGTTTCATAAAGTAACTCATTTAATTCAATATCTGTAAGAACAATAATTTTACCACTCATAAGATGATATTTATAAGTGTTATTTCCTAAATATATTTTAACCATTTGCATTCTCTCTTTCAATTTCTTTTCTTATTACAGTTTTCATAATAGTAGATTCTAACTCTGTTTGACTCAATGGATTATCAAGCTTATCATTAAAGTCATATAAACTATGTCTTACATTATCACTTGTCATACCATTATCTAACATTGCTAAAGCATAATCTCTAAGCATATTATTTCTACCATCTTCTTGTCTATTATTCATCAAGAACCATCTTTGTAAATTCTCAACACCTTCATACTTTTGGTTTATAGATTTCTGTTTTTCTTCTTTAGATGTATCAGGTATAAATGGTAACACATCAAATAGTTTACCAGAATTATAGAAATGTTCACCTTTGTGGCTTTGCCATTTTCTAGCAATATCAGATGTTTGTTCATCACTATCAAAAGGTAGCCAAGCAAATACATTCTTCATAAATTTCTTATAATCTTCTGCATTTAATTTTAATTCATAATTCATAGGTAATATAACTCTATATCTATTATGTTTCTCTGTATGTCTTTTTGTTGTAGCAATTAGATATGAATAATCACTTAAAAGCTTCTTACAAGTTTCTATTGGTAATCCACTATCAACATCAAGTATTAATAAATTAAATCCTTCAATTACTTTATCAGATTTTCTATATCCATCTTTAAATCTATGGTTACAGTAATGGAAACCATCAGAACATACTAACTGATATAATTTATCAAAGCTATTCTCAGCTGGTTTATATCCTTCTGTAATATCTTTAGACCAAGAACAAGAAATCTTATCAAGACTTGTTTTCTTAAGTGATTCACCTTCTAAAAACTCAATACCATCTTTTATAGTTCTTTTTATAATTATATTATTGTTATAACCATAAGCAATAGCAAGATTCAACAATTCTCTTTTTTGTTGTTCAGAACCTTTATAGAAACCTAAGTCCTCAACTAAATCAACTTGAGTAACTTTCTTATCAACATTAGCAACATATTCAGCTAATCTTTCATATGGTTTCTTTCTTGTAAGCATCTTTTTAAAACAAGTAATGCTTTCTTCAACTAAAGCTATTGCATTATATATATGCTCTTTGGTTACATTAGTAGATTTATCAACAAATGCATAAGCACCAGCTACTTTTAATGCTCTCCAGTATGCGTGTTTAATAACAGCTTTAAGTAATTCCTCGTGGTCTTTTAAACTATCAGCTAACTTATCACAATGAACTCTATATTTAATTAATTCTATTGTTGTGTCTTTGTCTAATACATATGCTATATTATAATTTGATTCATCAGATAAATCTTTGAAATAAGAACTAAATGATTTTATACTTGCATCTATCATTGGGTTCATAATAGAGTTATATATAGCTTCTGCATCATCATAACTATCTCTTGAATAATTCTCAACAAAACCAACAATAAATCTTCTTGCATATCCAGTTTCTAAGAATTCAAAGAATTCTTTTTCAACAGCTCCACCATCTAACAATTTAGATTGAGTTCCAAATGCAAATAAGTTACTAGGTACTGATTTCTTAATATCACTATTAGAATCTACTTTAATTAACTTTTGTTTTGAATCACCAGTATCATATGATTCTAGCTGAACAGTAAGTGTTTCTTTGTTATTAGTTAGGTTACTACCTATTTCATCTAATACATTGCTTGTAGAACCTATACCAGCCATTGACAACTTACTTCTCAAACCTTTAAATCCTTCTGGAGTAGAAGCACCAAATGAATATATATATTTAGGTAATGATTCAAATTCTTTTACTACTTTAAAATAAGCATCATCAGAACTAATACCCATCATAACTTCATAGTCACAAGCTAAATCAGCTAAGCTTCTATCTTTTATTTTAGGAAAAGTTTTTAACATAAATTCATCTTTAAATTCTCTAAATATTTCTTTTTCAAGAATATTCATAGATGCATTCTTGCTATAACCAGATGGAGCTAAATCTAAAGCATAAACATTGGTAGGTATATTTTTACTTCCTACATACTCTATATTAGCTCTCATATTAGATGCACATTCAGCAAATTTATATGCAACCATAACTCTAAAAAAACTTCTATCATTCATACCAGTCTTTGTTGTAAGTATATCAACTAACTTCTCTTGTAGTGGGTGAAATTCTAAACAACTATAACTAAATTCTTTTACTTCAACACTATCAGTATTAATATTTTCTACTTGCTCTTCCATTTTATATCCTTATTTTTTATTTCCAAACATTATATTTGCTTCAAGTTCGTGTATTAATCCTTCTATTGTTTTTCTATCAAGAATATAATACATTAACTTGCCTACCTCGTGAACATTATCAAAGTTAATACTACTTATACACTCTTTATGTGCTTCATATATATTTTCATTGGCTTCGTAGTAATCTTTATTCATATCTAACTCCTTATTTTAAACTAAATCTATTTATGCCTTCAGATGTAAAAACAACTTCATCTACTGTATCTAAGTTATCACTTATATATTTAGCAATGTTATTATCTTCACATTTAATCTTTTTACATAAACCATTGAATGTAACAGTAAAATCACTAATTGGTTTTGAGTCAATTAATTGTTCATCTTTGTACATTATTAAAGTAGATAGGCTTTTAGATATATATATACATTCACCTTTTATACCTTTGATAATGTCCATTCTAGCAACCTTTTTTTCTCAAACCTAATTGAATTAATTTCTCTGTTAATTCTTCAATATTTCTTCTTACAAGACTTCTTGTAAACCATCTATTTAAAGAACCAGTATATTCTGTTAAATCCTTTGCATCTTCATTCACATATACTCCAGTTATTCTTATTTTTTCTTTTTCATAAAAGCTTTTAAGAATTGCATCATCACACAACTGTCCATCTGTCATACAAATATTTTCATCAGCTTCTCTTAATTCTTTTATATAGTGCTTTAAGTTACGCCCTAATCCTTCGCTACCACCAGTATTTAACATTCTTTTAATAAAGTCTCTTGGCATAGGAAATGTTGATTTAGCTCTATTGCTACTTTCACTCCATATAACACAACCAGTAAGCTTTTTAGATAAGGCTAATTCATTAAATATATAAATCATTTCAACAGCATTCTCTACTGGTTTCCCTTTCATACTACCAGACATATCTATAATTAAATTAACTTTTAAATGTTTACCATTTTCTCCACGCTTATTTTGATAAATCTTTTCAGTAGTATCAGTTGATAAAACTTTACATCTTATCTTCTTGCTTGGATTAGAAGTATTTAATTTTGATATTCTTCCATTAAAAGACTTAACAATTCTTTTAGATAAAGACTTTAACTCGTTCTCTCTATGCTCAGTCATAGCTATATAATCTGAACAAAATTTATTATCATTGTGTGAGTTCATTTCAAATTTAGAATCAGGGTTTAACTCAGTATCTTCAAATTTATATTCTCTTTTTGAACGAGTATTTGTTGTTTCAACTTCAGAGTTTCCATAGCTATCATCTTTATCTGACATACCTCTTTCAGTAATCTTTGATATACTATCTTCAGGACTACCTTTTTTTATATCTTTTTTATCTTCTTTAGAGTCTTTATCTGCATCTCCACTTGAAGCTCTTGCTTCATATACATAATCAGACAATTCAATTTCTTCACCAGTTATTTGTTTATATCTGTTTCTTTTTGTTTCTTCAAATAATTCTATATTATCTTGTGTTGGTTTAAATTCATTAGAATCAAGAGAAGTAGTAGCTAACTTAAGAAGATTATCCATATACTCTTCAGCATCTATATCTAACATTTCAGACAACTTATCTTCAAGAGAATCAGGAAAAGATATATATCTATCTCCATCAGCTTCAAACTCTTGTAAACCACCTTCTCTATTATTAACAATTATATTTGTCTTTCTAGCTCTAGCAGTTCTTAGGAAGCTTTGGTCACGCTCTATAATTAAATTAAGAACAGAGTTTCTAATTCTGTCCTCTAATAATTGTTTCTTTGTTTTGTTGGTTTTCCATTTAGAAAAATCAATAAATGAATTAATCATACTAATCCTTTATCATCTTTTTAATTATCTTAACTATAATTTCTTTTTCAGATTTATTAACTGAACCATCAGTATTTGTACTACACCAAGTAGGTAATAAATCATACATATATGTTTTAATTTCTGATTTATCATTAGCAAGTGTTAATACTTCGCATAAATGTCTAAGATTAACTTCTTTTTCTAATTCACCAGATACAACCATATCATTTATTTGTGTATAGAAACTAACCAAACTAGGAATTACGCTTTCAAATGCTGGATTACAACTTAGTAATATTTTCTCAAGTTCAGCTCCATCAACATCTTTATTTACAATTCTAACTCTATCAGCTAATGCTTCATCAATATCATCAACATTATAACCAGCACCTACATTCGTAGTACCAATTAACCATAAATTCTCAACTGGAACTTCAAGTGTTTCTGTCTCACCAATACCATCAACTTCATTTACTATTCTATTTGTTCTAAGTCTATATGTACCTCTTGAACTAGGAGTTAAAGCACCAACAAGAATATTTAATTCTCTACTTGGCATTCTTAACATTTCATCAAAGAAAATAGCGTGTTTTTGTGTTTGAGCTTTTCTAAATGCTTTACTTAAAGCACCATCTAACCAAACTAAATTACCTTCTTGGTTTTTAACATAGTAACCTAACAAATCAGTTGATTCCATTCCTTCGTGTCCAGCAATAAAGTCATAATCAATTCCTTCATCGTGTAATTTCTTATCAACTATATATGTTTTACCACCACCTTTTTTACCTCTAATCAATAAATGTTTTCTAAAGAAATATCTATTAATTAATTCATCAACATCTACATCTCCAGTTTGTTTTTTTAGTTTAATAACAGACTCATTAAATTCAGCAGTAGCTTTTTTAGTTATAGATAATACTCTATCAAACTCTGATAAATTTGTATCAACAAGTGAATCAAAATCTTTATTATTTAAGTATTTATGTTTTTTATCTCCCCAAAAGTTATTAGAGCTTTTAAGTCCTTTAAATATTATCTCTTTGAGTTCACTCGGATATGTTTCAACAAAAGACATATCATTAGATTCAGAGTGAAACCACATACTTGATTCAACTCTCTCTCCATCTTCATTAATAATACAATAACAAATATTTTCTTTTGCATCAACACTAGCGAAGAAAGTATTTTCTTCTTCTTGTTCAGTATATATTACTTGTAGTATATTACATACTTTTACTTTTTTATCACTATCATAATATAGTGTTATATTATCATTTATCTTTTTTAAGTGCATTTTTTATCCTTATTTTTTTATTAGCAATTTTGTTTATTCATAAAACACTGGGTCTTTTGGTTTAAAATGAACAATATATTCATAGTCTTTAGCATTACCCCATCTTGTTTTAGTTCCTAATGGTTTTGTTGAACCTTCAATAACATAACCAGCATCATTGAGTACTTTAATAATAGAACTTAATCTTGTTATGTAATTACTTAATGCTTGGTTTCTTGAATATATACCAGTCTTTCTAATCTCTTTTTCTATGAAAGCAATTTGTGTTTCTTTACTCATTTTATTTGTCCTTTAACTTTTAATTCAATATATTGGCTACAAATATTTATATAGTTACAGTAACTACATCTTTTAGCACTACCTTTAAATTCAACTACTTTACCACCAACAGCTTTAGTAGATTCTTCATAATAGTCATAAACTTTAGTAGCTCTTTTAGTCGTATCACCAGTCTTGTAATGTTTCCATACAGTAGGCTCTAACCATAAATCTTCATCAGTACATTTAACAATTTTCTTTTCATCAAGAATTTTGTTTCTATCTACTTCTGCTAATTTATCAACTATAAACTTTTCAGTTTCTTCTATACTTAATAATCTAATTTCTTTAGTCATAATTCTTGACTGAGGATATTGTTTATCTTGCATAGCTTTAACAGCTGACCAATCAGTAAATATAAATTCTATATAACCTTTATCATCAGTTATAATGTCTTGGTTTAACCATTTATATATGCTCATTTGAAGTCTATAATCTTCATCTTTTGAACCAAATATATAAGACCATACTGAAGTGCTTTTAATGTCACATACAGTTCCTCTAAAGGCAATATCAAATTGTCCTGATATTATGTATCCATTAATTTCTTTCTCACTCCTACGCTCAAGCACGACTTCGTCGTACAGAGCTTCGGAGTAGCCAAGTTCTCTTAATATAGCTTTGGTTTTTTCTTCATTCTTCCAAGCTTTCTCAACACTGTCGTGTAAAGCAGTTCCCATAGAAGAATTAATTAAATCAGAAGCATCAATAACTTTTAAATTGTCTTTAAACTTCATACCTAAACATATTTGTCTAACTGGTTTCAACAATGTAGTAGCACTTATAACATTTTCTCTTTTATCATAGTTGTAGTTATCCATTAGAGTCCATACAGCTATTGGTAAAGATAATTTATTATTGTTTGTAAATCTAGTCATTACTATTATCTTTTTTTAAATTAATAACACTTATAACAATCTCAACATTTGCTCTAAGCAACCCTTCTGCTGATACTTCAATTTCATCAGAAATCAAAGTATATAAATTATCTGTCAAAAGAGACCACTCTGCTAAAAGAGTTACTGCTGAACCTTCTAATTTAACACTTTCTTTATTTACATTAATCATTTTATTACTTTATTTTTATTTATTTATATTAAATAATATATCAATTGCCACCAAGAGTCGTATATAACTTCCTCATCATCTTCCATAATAGAAATTATATTCTTTATGGTTTCTATTTGTTTATTGTGCCATTCGTCAGAATTAGCATCTTCTAAATTGCTTCCCTAAAAGAAACCACTAGCATCATAGCTTAATCTCTTTTCTTTTAAGTCATCAATTAACATTTCAAGTTCTAATTTAGTAACTGGAACTGGAATACAGTTAAATTCATCAAATTCAATACCTTTATTAATTGCTAATCCTTCAAACCAGTCGTGTTATAGCTGGTTCTTTTCTCCAGTAAGCAATCTCACTACCTTCTTTACTACTTATAAACATATCTAAACCCATAATTTACTCCTTTATTTGCATATAGAGCTATTTTCCATAGCTACTTTATCATAGTAATTTATATCTTCCATAGTAGCTTTTTCTATCTTACTTGGTTCTATAAATTCCCACCTACATCTTATTTGTTTAGTTCCATACCATCTACAAATATCAGGTCTGTAATCATATATACTACATTTACCTTCTTGAAAAAATACACAAGCTTTCTCTTGTATATCTACTGATATTTTTGTATCACTAAACCATCTTTTATCTACTATTACTACACTACCTGGAAATTTAGGTGTTTCTGTTATAGCTAAATTAGTATTACCAGATACTTCAATTAAAGCCAGTGCAATAGGAATATCTAAAGGTATATCTGCTTTACAGCAATGGTTATTTGTTTTTGTACATATATCACAATGTAACATAGAATTTCTCCTTTATTTCCTAATTATGATATTCACCAAATCTAACATTAGCTTTATCAAATAATACTTCATAGTCTTCTTTGGTTCCTTTTAGAACACATCTAACCGTACTCATTTTATATTCTCCAATACCCATTCACAAGCTTTAATTATACAATCTATTTCTGTATCTTTACCATTTGAAAAAGTCTCTATTGTCTCTAGAGAAAATGATTTAATAAAACTTAACTCGTGAGTAGAATATATGAAATAACCTTTACTTAATGCCCATTCTTTACACTTAAAAGAAAACTCATAAATATTCACTTCAAACTGACACTCACCCTCATCAGAAAAAATAATATAATTATCTTCAACATCACTAATAAAATCATATGTTAAATTTTCAGTTTCTTCTGCTAAAACTGTGACTATTAGTTCTTTACTTATTTTTAAATCTTTCATTTCTTTAAC
>JACCDZ011702760.1_pt1 | contig 22098 bp, 19 predicted proteins | sample 7449551 | NCBI WGS metagenome assembly JACCDZ01 (sample SAMN15323452, study PRJNA562643) | freshwater metagenome | isolation source: river surface water | place: USA:Blue River Watershed | collected 2017-08-18 | reverse complement strand
AGCTCGGCTCATCACTCAAGAACATAAATTTCATTCTCTATGACGAGCTTCTTGCGAACCTTAAAAATTTAAGATCAAAATTATGAAATTAATTAATGGTCCAATAACGGAAGATTTTAGTTGTAATGTATTTTGGCAACGGAGTTTTGTTGAAGGTGATGATAAACGCCTTCTCGGTAAAATTGTTGTTTGCGCATCACAAGAGTTTCTTGCCAGAGCTTTCAAGAGGCCAATAGCTGGCTTTCAAATTGACGAAGAGGTTAAGAATTGGTTTCAAGAAAAAAGTGAAATTCAATTTAAAAAGTTTAATTTAGTATTGATTTCAGAGAATATGGATGTTCTCATTGATATTTATCCGCAGACACAAGGAATGTTGTATTTTGCTCGTTCAATTCAGTAGAGAATTTGGTTAAATAAATTTTTATTTAAGTAAGGCTTTCTTGTTTTCCAGAACTATTTTACTTTTAAGGCAGGCTAATAAATCTCTTTTTTCAAATGCTGATCCTTCTTTTAATAGATATTTGGCATAATTCCGTATATCTAAATCCTTTGCTGAGTAATCCTCCTTCTTACCACCTAGGATTCCTACATTAAATTTCTTATGTCTTTCAATCTCGTGTTGAAGTTTCTTTCTTAATCCAGACTGATCGATATCTATTTTATCCATGAGTTCTAGTAACTGTTTAATCAAATCATTTTCTTCTAAATAGCCATTCTTACAATCTTTGTTCCTGACTTTTGTGCATCCGTAATAGATATAACTTTTAACACTCCCATCTGCCAAGTTTTTATATTTATCTTGTGCAGTTATTCCAGATCCGCACAACCCACATGACATGAGACGAGTAAAAGCAAATTCTTTATTTGTATCTCTGACTTTTCTTTGACACTTTAACTGTTCTTGGGCTTGATCAAACAAATCCTTTGAGATGATAGGGGTGTGCTTTCCTTGATACCATTTTCCGCTGTTCTTTGGATACTCAAAGATTCCGTAGTAGAAGTGGTTATGAAGAATGATAAAGATATTACTCAATGTAAGAGGTTTACCACTTCTTGCTGTGAATCTTAAATCGTTCCTGAGCCAGTGATATACTTTCTTACCACCCCAACCTTCATAAGCTACTTTTTCAAATATTTGTTTGATAATCGGAGCCTTGATCGGATCTGTGTGTATCACACATATTTCATTTACGTTTTTACTGTTTAGGTATCCAGTTGGGGCAGGAGCAGGCCATAATCCCATTTCACACCTTGCTCTCAAACCTCTTTTCACATTTACACTCTTGTTATCATTCTCAAGCTTTGCCTGACTACAAAGAATCATTAAGAGAAATTTGTCGTTTGGATTATTTGAAAACTTTTGTCCGTAAGTTCTTATTTCAGTTAATAGTTTCTGATCCATGAGATCCACGAGAGAACCAAGATCTCCTGCGTTTCGAGAAAGGCGATCAGGGTGCCACACAAGTATTCCATCAAACTTTTTTAATCGTATATCTTCCAGGAGTTGCTTGAAGATTGGACGTTGACCTGAATCTTTTGCTGAATGAGCTTCTTTTCTTGTTTCTACAATTTCCAATCCTTCACGTTCTGCCAAAGAAAGCATTTCTTTAATCTGAGAATCAATTGAAAGAATTTGTTTCTCTTCTTGCTCAGTTGATTTTCGTGCATAAAGACAATATCTAACTTTCGCTGTTGGTAGAACTATTGATTTGCCCATAAGGGCAGATATGTGTGTTTCCATATATTGATTAATGACAGAGAAAGCACTCCTCGCTAAGCCTTTAGTTGTTGGCAACGTGTTGGTAACTATCCTCTGTGTTTCAAGGTATGAGCGATATAATGAGATTTGAGTAGTGGTAGAAAAATGCTATTATTCAAATACAACTTAATATAAGAAGTAGCCTAACCCACCAAGTAATTGATGGTATGGCGAAAAAGTCCTGACAGACATAAAGAACCCATCATATGGGGTTTGTCTGTCAGGCCGTATCAGGAAACTGGTATGGAGGGCGCAAGCTCTCACCCATGTGGTGGGCTTTTTGTTTCTCATCACTGGGATTATTAGTTACTATCTTAATAATCTATGAACACTACAAACATCTGGCAGAAAGTCCTCAACTCTAATGAGGAAGTTAAGTATGAATTCTCTGTTGGTAAGAGATATAGAAAGTTTTGGTTGGTCTCAGGTCTCGCGTTCTCTTTGTTTCTATTTCTTTGTGGATTGTTAATTAAATCAAGTTTTGGAATTGTGATGGGACTTATTTTCCTTACTATTTCCTGTTTTATCTACTGGTATAAGAAGATTGCAAACGCGTACGCTTTTACTGATAGACGAGTTCTTATTCATCGTGGTTGGCTTTCTACTAGTACACAAAGTGTTGATTATACAAAAATTACAGAGGTTTCTGTTGTGGATCCAATTATTTCTCGGCTCGTTACAAAATCAGGTCATATGTCAATTCACACGGGAAATATCATGGATGCTATTGTGCTTAAGTACGTTGAAAACCCGTATGAAATTAAAAAGAAGCTTGATTCACTTCGACACATTTAAAGAATTACTCAGTAGATCTTAGGGGAATTCTTTGTGGATCGTCTAAAATATCTGGTTTGGATTAAAAGGTATGTAAGGACCGCGCAGATCATGTTTAGGACCAGCTGTTCCTACTTTCGGTACACCTACAGGGTGACTCTTTTTCATAACCTCGCCAATTATAAGTGAGAATGCATCCATAAGGTCATCATGTCTTTCAACACCAAAACCTGTTATTTGCGCAATCAGTTGTTCCGCTCCTTTATTTGGGAAAAATACTCTGCCGGATTTCATCCATGGACTTACAAGCACCAATCTTGTTCGTTTATCACAACGAGAGGACACTCCTTCTATCTGAACAACCCCTTCCTCTTCTAAGACTTGTATGAAAGATTTAAAGTATCCATTGTCCTCACAAAAGACTTGTGCCTTTCGATTTTCATACAAGTAGCTTTCTGAAAGCCTCTTTGTTGTTTTAAGTGCGGCTGGAAAGTTTAACCTCTGATTTACTAGATTGGGATCGATGTATATCTTTGTATTATTGCCGTAACCAAAGACATGTATGGTCACCATCGCTGTATAATCCGCTGTTTCTTTCTCGGATATTGCTAAGTCGATCCCGATGAAAGCTCCTCGGTATTCATTTGCTGTATTTTTTTCTGGTATCTTTTCGTAATATCGAATCCATTCACTTAGAATAACTTGTGTATCGTCAGAGATGGGTCTGAGTAAGTATTCCATCATCCACGCTCTATCGTTCATGGTGTCTTTTTTCAACTTTTCTATTTTATCTTCGCTATCAAACTTCTGAGGCCACAGACATTTACCCATATTGTCCAAGAGCGGAAATGATCGAAAAACACCATCGATTTCTCCTTTATCTATTTTCCTTTTCATGTGCATCATAAATGAATCTTCGTGAACAAGATTTCCCATGATAATGATACGAGTGTTTGTATCTCCCAATGGAACAATTTCACGTGAAAACCAATTAAGGACCTTTTGCCGACCATCATAGTTTTTTGCCGAGCTCACATCTTCAATGTCATCAAGAATGATTACGTCAGGACGATGTTCATGGTGCCGTACACCTCGGATACTCTGATCGATAGACGCAACCATTATTCGTGCGCCAGTATTCGTGAATACAAGTGAAGACATTGCCCATTCATTTTTATCCACTTCTTCACGGAAAGGTCCCATATCGCTTCTAAGTACAATATTGTTATCTAATTCATACTTTATGTTTGCCATATGCTGTTTTGCTTGAGTTTGAGTCTGGCAGATAATAACGACAAACTTCTTTTGTTGCACTCCTAATATTGACCATAAGGTATATGAGAGGGTAATAAGGGTTGATTTTGCAGATCCACGAAAAGCCATGATACAGGCAAGTTTGTTTGATACATCTTCGGTGATCTGGAATATTTCTTTTTGGAATTCAGCAATTTGATATTTTACATAGTGATTTAGGAATATGTGAAAGAATATAAAATGGCTTTTGGAAGTAGTTTCTTGACGAACAAGCCTATCGTTTAAAATCGCATCAGTTTCTTCTTTGGTAAAAGTTTTATTATTCATCTCTTTTAAGAATTACATTTGCTGTTAATAAAGCTTTTTTAACCATCTCTTTCTGTTCGGGTGATAACTCTTGAACAGTTTTAATTGATCCTTCTAATTCAACTCGAGTACGATACCTAGGATTCCGGTGTTTAAGCCAGAAACTTACCGCTGAGAAATTTTTCTCTTTTATCATGCTCAAGAGCTGGCTTTCAGTCATGTCGTTTACCAACGCTTCTCCTTCTATCAAAGCTTTTTCCATTTCTTGTTTGAATACAAGATCAGTATTTCGCCAACGGTATACCGTGTTTCGTGATAGACCTGATCTTTCACAGGCAACTTGAATGATCGGAATATGTCTTAATTCGTTTAGAAAAGTATCCTTGTGACTAATTTTTTTCATGTATAATTTTCGCTTTAATTCCGGTAAGTTGTTCGTATCTTTGTATTGCCAAATCGCAGAAAACTGCTTCCTTCTCACATGCGTACACTCGACGCTTTAATTGTTCTGCTGCGATCAGGGTGCTCGAAGATCCCGAGAAGGAGTCGAGGATGATATCGTTCACTTTTGTACAACGTCGAATCGCTTTTTGATGAAGTACTGGAGGTTTGGATGTTGCGTGAAAATATTCTTTTCCTGATAATCGTTTAACCATCCAGATATCAAGGTGATCTAGAGATTCTTCAAGTAGGGCATTGCCAGTGGTTAACTCTTTATTTAAGACTTCATTAAGATTATTAATGGTAGGGGTAAGATAGGGTTTTCCTTTGGTGCCGTAGGTGCAAGGTTCGTAGCATTTATTGAATGCGACTGTTGGTACCGGATTCTGTGAGTTTTTGAGCCACAGACACACTCGCTTATTTTCAACTCCTAATTCTCGATATAGTTCTTGGATTAATCCTATGTAGTTCTGGTCTGACCAATAGAATACATGCGCGTCTTCTTTGGTAACGGAAAGGGCAGAAGACATAGTCTTTTTCAGAAACTCTTTATACTCATCATATGTACGAGTATCGTTTACATTTCCACCATAGCTTTGTTTACCACCAATTCCTTTATTGTAATCAAGTGAAATATTGTATGGGGGATCACTGTATATCATTGAAGCCTTTTCCTTGCCGATCAGTCTTTGTAGAGTAAGAGGATTGGTCGAGTCTCCGCAGATAAGTTTGTGAGGACCAAGGATAATAAGATCACCCTCTTTGGTTTTTGGTTTCTTTATCTTTTTTAATTCTTTTTCAACATCAAAATCATCATTGTTAACCTCAAGCTCTTCGTTCCAGATATTTGTAAGTTCAACCTTGTCAAAACCAATGTCTGTCAGTAGTTCAAGGTTAAAGGATTTAAGTTTCTCAAAATCCCAATCTCCACCGGTAGCATTGCTTGTGATGAGATATTGATCATATTCTTCTTGAGTTAGTTTACGATTAGGAACTCTTACCTCGATCTCTTCATGACCACGTCCAAACATTTGAAGTACTTTCAATCTCTGATGTCCTGCGATGATTCTGTTATCTTTATCTATTGCAGGTATTTCTACAAGATTGAATTTCTTCAAACTTTTCTTTAAATCGTCCAATTGCTTCGGACTGATTTGTCGCGGGTTCTTGGAATAGGGGATTAAAGAGTCAACTTTACGAGATTCTGTGTGCCAAACAAGCTTAATATTTTTCATTGAAAATATATTAATTAATAAATTTAGAGTAACTCAATTTAAAAAACACCAGAGGGATTTCTGGTGTTTTTATTACTTAGAAAAGTAGCAAATCTAAATAATAAAAACACTAAACTATTTGTGGAATAGCTTTACGTAATAGATACGTCATTTGTTTTTATTTTTTAGATTTATTACCTTTGCTTGGTTCTATAAATCAAATTCGGCAATTCATCTTCACTGGATGAATAAGTTACTTACAATTATTTGTCGCACTCCTATCTTTGTTCGAAGATAGAAATGTTTTTGCTCGTTTGTTTCTGGTGTTAAATTTTCAAGTTACTCTAAGATGAATTATATGCGGCAAGGATTGTTTCGGTCAAGAGTCAGGAATAGCCCTAAATTACAGAAGTGATAGAATCTTTATGATAGACTGTATTTTGTTGAGAGTGATATACAAGGAATACTATCCAAGGTGAAAGTCTTTTCTATTTTAATTAAAAAAAGTTGTGTTTTCATTTAAGTCAAAATTAGCTGGAATCCAATACTGGGGTAAAGAAGGAATAACTCAAGAGTGTCTTGATGCGATTATTCGACTTATCCAATATGATGATCGAATTGATAATGTTCGAATCCTTACTTCTAAGCACAAGTACTGCTTACTTGTGACCATAGATAACTCGGGTGATCTTATTGCTATAAAATCAGGATTCTCAACTGGATACCCTGGTGAGGGACCTCGCAAGTTTTCATATGCTCTTGCATTGATGAGTGCTCATAAAATTGAGATTGATGAATATGAGGTCAAGAACTCTCTGCTTAAAAGACTTGATGCATCTGCCTTAACCAAGGAAGACGTGCGGAAAATACTTTCTCTCAAACCTGTTCGACCTCAACGTTTTTACGACTACATACAAGAGGAACATTTTCATTCATTAAAAGATGAAAGATTCTGGGGAGCTTTCAGATCAGTCGTGCCTTTTGCAATTATTGATAATAGAATTATGGATTTAGCCATCTCTTTCTGGGAAAGACCAGATGATAATCTTGCTAGGGGGTATAAGAGGCTAGAAGATATTTTTAGAAAAAGAACAGGTTCAGAGCATGGATTTGGGTCAAATTTATTTTTTAATAGTTTTGTAGGTCAATCACAAAAGCTAAAATGGGAGGGATTTAGTTCTAATGAACATGAGGCTAGGGCGGGTTTGTTCAAGAATGCTTACTCAAGTAGTCGAAATAGGATGACACATAGAGAGTTAGACAGTAATCGACGTGAATATTTGTCCGAATTCTTGCTTCTGAATCACTTATATCGTTTAGAAAAAGAAGCTGTGGACATAATGCCTGCCAAGTAGTGCTATCTTTTGATTATGTCCAAGGCAGATCTATCTTGTGTTCTTATGGAAAAGAAAGATGTAAGATTGAGTTATGGAAGACAGATATATTATCCCTATAACCGAAGTAAGTCCATCATTTAAGGAGGCAAAAGACCAGTATGGAAAGTATGGTTATGGCTTTGTGTTTCATGATGCAGAACCGATTCCTCTTGCTGATCTTGCACAGGGGAAGCGAAGTATTATTGTTGGCGAGCCCGGTATCGGTAAAACAGAGCTGATGAAGAAACTTCAGTGCACTTTGGACAAAGACGACTATATAACAAAATTCATATCGCTCCGTTCAATTGATTCATTGGGCCAATTGAATGTGTTTTTAAATAAAAAATCGAGAAAGTTGAAAGCACTCTTCCTTGATGCACTTGATGAGGTTCCTAACTCAGCTTTCCTTAGTGTTCTTAAAAGAATTGAAGAAGTGTCAGATAAGTACCCTGATCTTACTGTGTATATATCAAGCCGATGGGTCTTTATGGAGAAGTATTCAAGCTCATTTTCTGCATACCGTTTTATTGTGATAAAACCATTCACTCCTGATCAGATAAAGAAATATCTTTCAAGTGGTACTCGTAACACTGCTGATGTAGATGAGTTGTGTCGACATGTGATGAGTTTTCATAGTCGGGTAATTATTCAGGTGCCTCGTTATCTGTTTCTCTTTGAGAAATACATGGAGAATAGATCTATTAAACAAGTTCATGAAATTTCGCGTAATGATCTTTTTGAACATTTTGTTTTCTCAAAACTTAAAGTTGAAAGTGCGAAAAATGAGGAGGTACGAGAGATGGAGCCAATTATAAAACGTCTTTTGGAAAAGCTTGCTTTAACAATGGAAATTTATCAGACAACTACTATCACACGTGATGAATTTGTTACATTTTTCGATGATATTAAATCAGATCTTAAGCTTATGGTGCTGTCGCATGTTGGTATTGATATGCTTTTAAAGAACTCCGTTTTGCAGGTCTCCAAGAATAACGCTGATCAAATTGAGTTTGAGAATACTGAGTTTCAAGAATATCTTGCTGCAAAAGAAATAACACGTTTTGCAGAATCCCATCGTGCTACTTTTGATTTTGCTGCGGATTTAACCATGAACGAGATTTATCCATCCTGGTATAACACACTCAGCTTCCTTGTTGATATGGATCCGAAGATGTTAAATCAACTCCTTGATTTTTCGGGAATTAGAGCTGATGCGTATAAGGTTGTTGATGAATCTTTTTTTAATTTTATTAGCAGGATAAATCCGACACTGACACAGACTTCGATTAAAAAACGTTTGTTTACTGATGTGGTTTCATATCACAATACAAAGTTACAATGGATACCTGGTCAACTTGCTTCAGCATTACCCGCTTTTTATTCTACAGAATTAGAGACGTTTCTTAAGGATGCCACAGAGAAATGTGTATCGAAAGATAAAGGAAGTCAAAATTATTACGTGGTTCTGGGTAACATAGTGTATGTAATCGCATACCTTCTACGTATGGGCATTGAGATTGATAAATCATACTGGAGAGAAAAGCTTGTGCGCTTTGCATCGGAGCCATGTGCGAATGGTGTTTTGACTAGGCATGCGCTCCTCGCTCTCGGTGAACTGAAGGATTCCACTGTTATTGATGAGTTACCTGATCTGATGCAGGTGTCAGATGAGCTTATTGTGCACGGATTCGTTTCTATGTGTGCCGAACTTGATCCAAATAAGGACAAAAGCGTCGATGCTTTTATAGAACTTGTACGTCACAATGATTTGCATGGTCGCTATGGTTTGTTTGAAATTACTGAACTAAATGCTCTTAAACGTTTCCTTGAAGCTTACAATACTGATGAATGTTTTCGTAGAGAGTTTCTTGATGATTCATCGATTTTCAAAGATAAAGATTCTGAAATTATTAACCATATTCGTGCAGTCGCAGATGATGAATTGCGACAGCTTGCGATCGAGGCAATAATAAAGTCTTTTCATTATTCAATTTCGTATACTCGTGGCAAATCGTGGTTTGTGAGTGGTCTCATGTCTTTCTTAAATGAGAACAATCCTGTTTTCATAACTGATCTTATTGGACGGATTCATGCAGATGAGGGTGCTGATAGAGGTTTATATTTCTCACAAGAATTTTTTCAAGATTTGCTATCTGTTGATAATGTTGCTGTTTATATAGATGCGATGCTTTTAGCGGGTATGCAGCCATATATAATTATGCGTACTTTTGTAGGTATTAAGTCGAAAGGCGATGAATCTTCAATCGCTATATACGAGGCGGGACGTATAAAGGCTCCAGACATGTATCGTGAATATGAGGCTATGCAAAATCAGTCAGTTGTTGATCGTGATAACGTACATGATGAGCATATTATTTTGGAATTTAGAAAAGCACTTCAACCATCATCTGGGATGTATATGTGTCGTGTATTCCATGATTACAACTTGGCAACAGATAAGCTCGAAGTCCTCATGAATGATGATGATCGTGGACGTTTTGACACCTTGATTCGAGAGGAAGTACTTCGACATGATCCTTCGGCCCACGGTCTGAGAATTAATAGTGAGACGGATGGAGGGCAATCACGTAACTATACAGCAAGTGGGGTAGTATCTATTTTTGGTGATGGACTCATTGCTGCAAAAAAACGTCAAATAGACATTACTCCCTATCGTGCAAACATAGCTCGTTTTATTCCCTTTGCACACGACGAAGAATTGAAGACTGTGTTCGAGTTGGTGTCTGTTTTTACTTCTGATGAGATCGATCCGGTTATTGCTATTTACAACGATAGAAATACCCATCTTTGGCGTTGGCAACCCGATGCTTTTATAAAGGTTGCGAGTAATTATAGCCTAGTAAATGCAGTACCAATTCTTCGGGATTTTGTTCGAGAATCTCAATTTACAAAATATGATCGTCAAGAAGCACTTTCAGTCGCTGAGTCATTAAGACCAGATTCTACATTTCTCCGAGGGGTTTTTGCTGAATATCTTGAAAGTGAAAATGATGATCAGAAGATGATCGCGGTAATTGCTAATGGACTTCTCGTAACAAGGTATTCTGACTCTGATGCTATTGCTTGGCGATTCAAAGAACTTAAAGCAAGGGTTGGAGAAAGTCCTGTAAGACAAGGGTCTGGTGTCGTGCGAGACGTAACAGCGTTTGAACATGAGTTAAATTATGGTAAGGAATTTGCAAAACCTCTAATGGATCTTAAACAAGGAGGTTTTGAATCTCAGTACTTACAACTTCTAGATACCGCTCTTGAGGTTTGGGGTCGAGGAAAAACTTACTATGCTTACGCAGAATACTTGTGGGAAATTGTTTATGCATATTTTGATAACCTTAAAGAATATCGTGATTACAAACCACTGCAACTTCTTGAGTCGAAACTTGCTGGTGTTGGTGGTAAGCAAGCTGGAGCAAATTGGCTTGCTGCTCGAATGGTAAGATTACGTCGTTCATATCTTGATGCTATCGGAAAGCCTTCTAGTTATAGTGAATCAATTCGAAGATATAATCTTGCTCGTGACCATGATGATAAACGTATTGTCACTTCCGCAGACTTAGTTAAACATCTTCAAGATGCATTGGATACCGATTTACGACAATGGATTGAGGGAGAAGGAGCATATGAATTGATTCTTGCGGGTAAAGTATATGAGGCAAAGAAACAAGAATATGAAAAGTTGATACAAAAGACTCTCAAGGCACAAATAGAAAACATAATGCGGAAGCGAGGATTTGAAATAGAAGTTGATCGTGAGCCTGAAACTTTGGATGATAAGTGTGTTGATATGCTAATAAGATACGGCTTTATTGGCCCAGTTGTTCTTGAGATAAAACTTACATCGAATAGCGATCTTCAAGCTAGAAATATCACTTTTTCGAAGTCTTACAGAAGTATGGAGCATTATATGCAGGCATACGGTGCAACGTACGGCATTTTTCTTTTAATCATTAATAAAACGATTAAAACTCTCCCTGTTATAAAAGAGGCGTTCCAAAAAATTAAAGGAGTTGTTGCAATCTCGATCGATTGTACAAAGTTTGCACCTGTTAAAGCAAAGAAAAGGATTTCTGTTGTTACTAAGGTTACAAGAAAGAAAATAAAAAAACGAGTGAAATATCTTAAGTCCAGATAGTTGGGTCTATATTATTCTTTTTTAAGATCTCTCACTCCCATGGAGAAACACCTCAAATCAAAACAATACTACCTCGACCTCTACGATCGCCACACGGTTGAGCAATGTCGCCGAAGTGAAAAATTCTTTGATCAAGATGATATTCTACCGTCCGCAACTGACGAAGCCGAAAAGCAAGAAGCAAAACGTATCAAAAAAACTGCACTCGAACTCTCGCTCTACTTCGAAAAAGGAGATCGGTATTTAAATAAGGAGAAGGTGATTCGGGAATGGATGGATGCTGATCAAAAGAGAGATGAGTTATATGAATCTGCAGAAGCACCAGAAGACATTCGATGCCTTACTTGTCGCAATCGTCTCAAACCTACATTCAAACAACTCTGGTCTCACTTGGATAAACCAGATCGTATACTCTTCATGTACGACTGTCCAAACAAGTGTCTTCCTCGAAGAGCTTTCTTTTCAGATGGGGAAGAATGGAGGGTGAAACCAACTCTCTGTTTCAAATGTAATACACCAGTTAAAAGCACTTCAGATGATGATGGCAAGACAGTCATTACTACCAATACCTGTCCTTCCTGTGGATACACTGAGAAAGATGTATTTGAATGGTCATCTTCAAAAGAAGAAGAACTCGACGAACACTTTGCAAAAGACCGTGATCGCTTTTGCTTAACTTCCGAAGAAGGGGAGAAGTATCGACAAGAGAAGTGGGGACTGGAGCACATAGCAAAACTATCCGAAGAGTTGAATAAGAAGGAGGAAGAACGCAAAGAGAAACTAAAACAGAATCCACAAGGCTTTCACCTCGAAGGTCGCTTTACCTGTGCTATCTGCAACAACACTGCTTCCGAAGGCGACAACTGGTACGATACCTACGGCATAAAATGCCTCATCTGCCAAAACGCCATTGATAGAGGAGAAATACCACCAACCCTCGCACAAGACAAAGACCTCTACTACACCACCTACGACTTAGACTCCTCCTTCAACCTTAAAGCACCCACTCTCCGTAAGTGGATAAAGGAAGGTACTATCACACCCCGTACTATAACCAAGTACGGTACTGGTATACATATACAACTCTTCCTCATACAAGATAATATACACTTCCTCCCTCCAAAGAACTTAGTTAAATCAGAAGCAATAAAACAAAGAAGAGACGGTAAGGACTGGTACACCACAGCTCACTGGTACGAACTCCATAATCCAATACAACATCTTAAAGGATACAAGATTATGGATCATCTCCGGGTAATACCAACAGAAGAGATGAAAGAGAGAGGGGAGGTGGAGAAGGAAAAAGAGGATGGGAAGAGGGGACGGAGGAAGGCGTATAAAAAAAGCGACCATTGACATAATGTAGTAAAACGTGTTATTTTCTTAAAAAGTATAAATCATGAATAAACACATAATAGTAGTGTCTTATGATGGAATTCTCACTCATTACTGCGGTGTGGGAACTATTGTAATGAATACTATTAAGGCACTTCAGGAAATCTCAGAAAAAGAAAATATAAAAGTAAGTCTTGCGTGCATTTCGGCAGATCCAAAAGGAAAGGTCTTTAATAAAGAGTGTTATAAGGCAAGTGTTGATTTAGTTAATAAGACTAAAGGTTATTTTATTCCGCTTTCTAATGGTACCTTGGGTTATGATGAGTGGGATATGTGGAGAAGTTTTCCTGAATGGGAAACCGCTAGTGCGGGTCTCGCTTCTGTCCTCAGTCTAATTCTTTCTGATAAAGAAGAAAATATTGTGATGTTGCACGATACGCCTTTTTTACTTTTCTCTAAATATAAGAAACAGATTTTCGGTAAAAACATAAAATCAATCTATTTACCTCATAGTTCCGGTTTAAACCACGCTTTCGGTAGTGTTGAATGGAGAAAGCAAAGGGTTAAAATGGAGAATGAATGTTTCTCTTTAATTGCAAAAGATGTAGATTCAAAAGTCGTTGCAACGGGTGATAGTTTTGGACAACACTTGATTCGTGACTATGGGGTTGATTTCAGTAACTCTGATTATCTTAGAAACGGTCTCTATTTTGAACAGTATAAAAAAGATTTAAAAAATGTTTTCACTAATCGTGATCTTGCACGGTTTAATATAAATATTCCTACTAATGCTAAGGTTATTTTTAGTTGGGGTCGTTGCTCAATTGCAAAAGGGTTTCATGAACTCGTTGAGGCGTGGAAATTAATTGAAATGAAATTACCAAATCATTATCTTGTTTTACAGGCACCAAACAACTCCGGTGAAAATGATTACTTTGAAAAACTAAAAGAAAGTTCAATTTCTGTACCACGCGTAATTTTGATAAATGATTTTGATTCGCATATATGGCGTTCAGTTTTAAGGTGTGCGAATACAGATGTCGTATGCCTACCATCTTTAATGGATCCTAATCCTCACACGCCTATTGAAGCAAAGCTTTTTAGTAAAGACATGAATTATGTGATAGTTGCTAGTGAAAAGGATGGGGTAAAAGATACTTTCAAGATAGGTGAGTGTTTGTTGATTGATCCAAATAATATTACGAGCTTCGCAGAGACTCTTTTATCTGCTACCAATCTAAGTAGTGAAGAGAAGGAATTAATGATGAGGGGTAATAGTGAAACTGTATGTAATTATAATTACATACAAAACTTCAGAGAATTCCTAGATAATATAAGATAATCATTATGATATTCAGATGGACGTTTTGGGGTGATAATTCAAAAAATATGGAAATGCTTTACTATAGTATTTCATCTTTTAAGCATTTCTTTGGAAGTGATCATTCCTACATTGTGTACACAGACAACCTAGCCATGGTCTCAGATGAGGTTAAAGATATTGCTCATGTAAAGGTTTTTCCAGAAGATGGATTGTTTAACATCAAATCAAAAGCAACCTGGTTAAAATGGTGTCCAAATCCTAGATTGAATATCAATGAAACAGAATTCTATGTTGATTCTGATGTATTTCTTGTAAAATATCCACATGAGGTGGATGACTTCATAAAGAATCCTAAACAGAAATTTGCAATCCTCGATGAATTTAAAGGTGAGTATTGGCAACATGGGTCTATGCACAGAAAAGCCTCTCCGAGCACTCCTTATGTAAACGCTGGTTTTTTCATTCAAAAAGCGGGATGTGATATTACAGAAGATTTGTTAAAAGAATATCAATGGTGGAAAGAAAACATAAAACCAGAAGAACAAACCCATCATGATGAACAGGGTAGTCTTGCAATTGCTTTAACAAAGTATGTTTCAAACGGTGAGCTTTTTATTCTTCCTAAGACAAAGTATGCGCTTATGAGTGAGGATCAAAACAGTGATATTAAAAGTCTCGACGGAATAACACTTTTTCACGCTACGTGGCCAGAGCATCCCGCTTTCTACAAATTTTTGCCAGAATTAAAGAAAATAATTAATGATCAACGGTAAGAAAATTGCAGCTTTATTGGTTGTTAGAAATGAGCAAGATTATATTGAATATAACATTCAGTATCATTTGGATTTAGGATTCGACTATGTACTTATCACAAATCATTGCTCTACTGATGCCACTAATGATATTTTGAAAAAATATTCATCAAACCAAAATATTTTTATTCATAATCATGACAATCCTGTATTCGATCATGGGAAAATCGCAAACGAACTTTTACAACTCGGACTAAAGAAATACCCTGGTATAGAATGGATTTTTTTGCTTGATGCCGATGAGTTTATTAGTATTCCTCAGTCTAATATAAAAGATTTTGTTGATTGTTTGGAAGAAAGGGGAATTGTGTATGCAACTATGGGCTGGGTTAATTCCTTGTTTAATCATAACACTCAACAAGTAAGTGCAATTGATACTAATCAGTTTTATTTACCTTGGACAGAAAGGGGTTGGCAAGAACTAGGCCATTTTCGTAAAGCCCTTGTAAAAGTTCATGAAAATATAGAAATAGTGGTGGGTGGTCATTATTTCAAAACAAGTAATAATCCAACCTTCTTTGGTAAATATAAAAGCAATCCTTATTTGCTATCAAATGAGGAGGGTAAGATTTTGCATTTTGAAATGAGAAGCGATGCGGTTAGTCTTTTTGCCAAATGGTCTAAGCTTGCATTACATGAAAAGGATTCTTCGTCGAGTGAGTCATCGCCTTGGCTTGAGCGTATAAAGCTCATAAGGGGTTATGTTGAAAGATATAAAAATGATATTGATACTTTAAATAAGGAATGGTTCTCTGAACACAGAACAATATGGGGAACACTCATTCCTCAAGAAAAAATTATAGAGGTAAATCACTTAAGAGAATGGTGTGCGGGTTTTTTAAATAAGAAGATTAAGCAGGGGGTAAAAAATCTCTGTATTATTCGAAGGGGTCATCTGGGTGATGTGATTATGACTGAGCCTATTGCGAGAGAATTAAAAAAATACGCACAGAATGTTTACCTTGCAACAGAGCAAATTAAGGCTGGGTTGCTCGTATCAGATACTTTTAAAGATGTATTTCATTACAAAAGTCTTCATGAAGTAGGCGTTGATTTTGATGTAAAGGTAAAGCTTGTTTATGAGAATTCATCCAATCAACTTTCTTACATAGAAGGCTTTGCAGAATCTGTTGATGTTAAGCTTGGTGATAAGTTTCCTAAAATTAAGCATGATTGGTCAAGGGTTCTTGATCAGGAGTATGTTTTAATTGCACCAAACACCAGTTCTTGGTTGGAAAAAGAACGAAATTGGGGTTTGGAAAATTATCTTAATTTAAAAAAAGAAATAGAGAAATTCTCTAACATAAAGGTCGTTGTTCTAGATGATTCATATTCTTTCGGTGAGATGTTGTCACTTATCCGTCATTGTAAAATCTTTATTGGTAATGATTCTGGACCTGGTATTATCGCTCAGTGTTTTAACAAAAAGTCTTTCATTATATTTGGTGTAACAGAGCCTAAGTATGTAAATATTAGTTCAGAAATGACTCCTATTTATAATATGAATGCTCATGGTGGGTGTGCTCATGAAACAAGGCAAGAGGAGATGGATTGTCGTTCAAGGGACTGCATGAAAGAGTTTGACGTAGATTTTGTCTTTTCAATAATTAAAAGCAGTCTGCTGTAGCTAGTTTTCTTTCCGTATTAATTCTCCGTTGTATACAATTCCTTTGGGAGATTCAATTTTTTCAAAGATTTCTAGACTTTCTTCAATTTTGTTTGTGATGGGATCTCCTTTGAGATTTAGAGAGGTGTTAAGTATCACGTACACGCCAGTCTTTTCACCAAATTTTTTGATTAAATCATAAATAAATGGATTTGAGGTTCTGGTAATAGTCTGTGCTCGAGCACTATTATCTACATGTACTCCACCTACAATGTTATCAGTTTGGGAGGGTAAGACTTCGTATCGGTAGAGCATGAATGGTGATGTCTCAGGGCCAACAAAGTAATCACTCACTTTTTCTTCATGTACTATAGGAGCAACTGGTCTGTAGGGCTCACGTTGTTTGATGACCTCACTCAATTTTTTCTTCATCTCTAAACTATCAGGTCTCACAATGAAAGACCTGTTTCCTAAGGCTCGTGGCCCTATTTCAGACATGCCGTTGTGGATAATAAGCACTCCGTTATTTAGTAGTATGTCCACCGCTTCTGTAATTGTGTTTTCGGTATACGTAAAATCTTTAGTTCCTTCACCTAAGTAAGGAAAATCTATTTCTGCTCTTTCCTTAAAAACTTTGTTGATCAAAATACAGAGCGCACCAAGTGATTGACCTGTATCATCACAACAAGGGGGAATATAGTGTTGTATTGTCGTGTAGTTTCTCCAAACCCTTGTGTTTAAATCTAAATTTAAACTGGCGCCACCTACAAGTATTAAAGAATCAAATGTATTACATTTATTTAGTATATTTTCTATATCCTCCAACCTCTTTTCAATAAAAAAGTTATGAACGCTTGCTGCAAAATCTTTTGCCGCATTTGTTTGAGATGTGGCCATACCTTTAACTTCAGGAAATATTCTATCAAGGATTATGCTGCATTCATCATAATCATTTACCTCTAGTTCCTTGACGACATTTTTTAACTTTTCTAAGTATTCTTCTTTTGCCACTCCTAATGATGCGAACGCCATGAGTTTTCCTTCAGAATGTTTAGAACCGTATACGTGTCGAGAACACACACCGTAGAATTTACCAGATACAAAATTATTTGTGTCGATATTCAGCCGTTTTATTTCATTATGGGTGCCTTCGAATACCACTAAACATTCTCCAAGCTTGATACCAGGAATATAGTCACCTCCGCCATCGCAAGAAATAATAATTGATTTATTGTACGGTGTACTTAAAAAGACTCCAGCGTGTGCTAGGTGGTGGTTCACAATCAATGTTTTTGTCTTTCGGCCAAGTATTTCAAACTCTTTCCAATAGGGTTCATGAGGTGTCTGTTTTTCTAAATCAAATATGTCTTGAACGGTTAAGTAAGGATTATTAAGTGTCGTCATTGCAACATATGAAATATCCTCAATGCTTCTTTTTAAGTACTGAAGACCATACCCAAGTAACTGGTCCATCTCATTTTTATTGCACCTTTTCTTTTTTATTCTAAAGACACGCTCAGCTTCTAAGACCAAAATAATTTTATTATTCAAAGCAAAAGCTATTGATGAGTCATGTACGTTAAACGCTATTGCACATGTAAAAATTTCTTTGGACATAAGGTGTGTTTTGTACCTTAATTTTAACATATTTTGTGGTATATTAGCCCTATGGAATATACGGACGAGAAAGATTTATCAGAATTTCTAAAACCATTTAAGGGGTTCAAGGTTGATTTCTTCAGGTTTAATGGAAATTACGGTGATTCTTTTATATGGCATGGAACAATGAAGTTGTTGGAACAATTAAACATTATTCCAAATTATGTTGATATAAACAGTCGTGTTGAAAATACAACGCTTCTCATTGACGGAGGAGGAAACTTTGTTGATTACTACAGTGATGTTAGAGATTTCTTACTGAAGAAAAAAGATTTGTATCAAAAAATAATAATATTACCTCATACTATCTATGGGGAGAAACAAAAGCAGTTATTAGGTGATTTAAAACCCAATGTTACTATCTTCTGTCGAGAAAGGGTATCGTATGACTTTGTAAAGAAACATGCTTTGAATTGTTCTGTGTATTTATGGCATGATTGTGCATTTTATAATGATTTCTCAAGTTTCATTAGTAAAGGTTCAGGTGTTTTGAATGCTTTCAGAAAAGACATTGAATCTATTAGGGATGAAATACCAGACGATAACATCGATGTATCACTTAATGGATACGCAAAGAAGCCGTTGGAGATCTTTCTAAACAAAATCAATGAATATTCTGTGGTTAATACAGATAGACTTCATGTCGGAATAGTTGCAACCCTGCTCAACAAAAAAGTAAATCTTTATCCTAATTCTTATTTTAAAAATAAGGCGGTGTATGAGTACTCTATGTCAAAGTTTCCTAATATAAAACTTATAGAAAGCAAATGATAAATTTCACAATAGTTTCAGGCATATTTAATACCTATCTTGAGTCAGGGGCTTTTCATGAAAATGATCAAACTAAACTTATTTTAGATTTGATTACTACCAATAAGACAATTTGGGATCTTGAAGATATTGCCCGTATGAAGGAATTGGGTTTTGAAAAGATTGCGTCTACTAAGTCAGATATTGATAGGCATAATCAGATTAGAAATGATTTGATTCATTCAATAGATATCGTTATATCTGATGAGTTATCAAATACTGACCTGCAAGACGTTGATAAATACTATTCTGAAAGTCCGGGAATGCTTATTGATAGATTGTCTATTATGTTTATTCGACTTAGAGAGTTAAATAAGATTCTTGTTATTTTAGAAGATAAAGACCTTGAACGCGAGTATCTCGAAAAGATCTCTATTGTACAGGAGCAGATAAATCTAAATGGTATTTTCTTCGATAAATTTATTCATAAAGTTATGAATAAAGAGATTTATTTTAAGGTTCAGAAAGCTGTTAAGGTGTATAATGATGCTCGAGTAAGGTCTTATATTAAAAGCCTTAAGGAAAAGGAAAACTAATTAGTTCAATATGGATATTTCAAAATTTAGTAAATATGATGCAGGTTGGAAGATAAAATTTGAAGCTGAAAAAGCTAGGATTTTTGATATTTTCAAAGATCAGTTTGTGAAAATTGAACACATTGGAAGTACCGCAATACCAGGACTCTCAGCAAAACCTATAATTGATATTGCTGTTTTAATTGGTTCAATTGCTGATAGAGATGAAATAGCTAAGAAGTTAAATGTTCTTGGTTATGAATATAAACCCACGATGTCTTCGGGGGAAAGAATTTTTCTACGAAAAGGCGATCCTGTTGAGTATCACTTATCTATTGCATGTCCTGATCATACGTTTTGGAGTAGAAATATTCTGTTTAGAGATTGTTTAATAAAGCATCCTGAATTTATCAAAGAGTATGAGAATCTTAAATTAGAAAATCTAAAGAAGGTGAATGATAAAGATCTAGAGGATCTATCTCTTAGTGAGACTTATAATCAAGGTAAGGGTGAGTTCGTAAAAAAGGTTCTTGATCTTGCTGATCTTGAGAATGCTTCTAACGTAAAATATTTTATTGCAATACCTATCTTAGGAGAACCAAGAGATAGGATTATTAAGTTTCAGAAAAGATTTTTAAAACAGGGTTCTGTAATTTTTGCTGAACCCCATGTGACCATTAAAGCATCGGGAGGATTAACCCCTGATGAAGCTTGGATTCAGAAGGTTAAAGAAGTAGTTGCAGGGAGTAATTCATTTACTCTGTCTTTAGAGAAAATTGAAACTTTCGGAAATAAAGTTGTGATTCTTAAAGCTGAACCTTTTAACGTATTGTTTAACCTACATAAAGCTATTGTTGAGGAGCTTGATGAGACCGAAGAGGATATTAAAAAATATCATGAACTAGGTTCATATTACCCACACAGTACTTTGTTTGAGGTTGAAATGAACGAAGATCATTCAAAATTCCTAGAGGTACTTGGTGCTGCCAAAGAAGTATTCGATTCTGAGGAGGTGGTTCAGGTTAGTAAAATTAGAGTATATAAACAAGATATTCCTGATGTGCCTTATAGAAAGCTGGTTGATATTGAGCTAAGTAATTCTTAGTCTATGACCTGCCCAATCCTTTATACCGCCTTATTTGTTGAGGATACTGAATCTCTGATCAAAATGTTTCCACCAAAACATACTGTTATTTACGCACATCATTCAACTATTTCTTTTAAACCGCAAACTCTTGATGGAATTGAGGTGGGGAGAAAAACTATTATTAAAATTCTGGGTAGGGCTTTTGATGAAAAAGGGGATGCTTTGTTGGTTGAAAATAAAAAATCAAAAAATAAATTTCCTCACATAACACTTTCTTGTGCGGAAGGTGTTCAACCCTATTACTCTAATGAGCTTCTTGAGACTGCTTATAAAAATAATAAGATCGAGTATTTTCAAGTACCTATTGAAATTTCATCAATTGAATCTTACATTGAGGATAAGCCTTAGAGGATTTTGGGGTATAAAATTGTGACAATCAAAGTGTCTGTTTTTGTGTCACCTTTGTCACTTTTTACATCGCTCAAGACCCGTCGGCATGATAAGATTGGAAGTGTTATAAAAGCCTTGTGGGGTATAACCAATAGTGGTTCTATCTCAAGGAGGTCAACAAAAAGCGAAACTTTTTATTGCCGGAAGAAAGCAAAAGGTTTTGCTTTCGACTTGGAACCGAAACCCGATTGAGCATTTTTACGAGTTTGCTAATGAAGTAAAAATCCAATTGCGGGTACTAAACCTGTAAGGTTCGGTAAAGATACTCCTGGTCCAAGTCCGGCAACAAATTAAAAACCATCTCATTTGAGATGGTTTTTAATTTTCTGTATTTGATACAACAAAAAAAGCACATCCTTATTAATTTCTTATGTGATAAAATAGGTAAGATACAAAAATTTTATTGATTAAAATATAAAAAATGTTAAACCTACTATCTTGGATTGTGCCTGCATTACAAGTAGCAATAGCTTTGGGTCTTATCAATGTTTGGATTGTACGTAAGGGACGCGCTACAAAATATCGTGGCGGTAGTGCGCAAAACATGAAAGAAGAATTCATTGCGTATGGTTTACCAGTGTGGTCAATGTATATTGTTGGTTTTTTAAAAATTGTAATTGCTTTGGTTATGCTTGTTGTGGCTTTCTTACCACATTTTATGTACCCATTCGGCCTTTCAGCACTCGCACTGCTTGTTGTGCTCATGAGTGGCGCAGTGGTTATGCATATGAAAGTGAAGGATTCTTTTGTAAAGACTTTGCCTGCAATCCTGATGCTTCTTATGGCTTCTCTTGTCTTATATTTGGTACCAATTCTTAGTTGATTTTTTAAAAAAATGAAAGGCGTATCTGCAAAAAGAGATAATCAACCGTTGTGGGAGTATTGTAAAAATGAAGCAGTTGAGAAAATGGGTAAATTTTCTGCTCGTGCAATGCAGTATGCGGTGAAGCTTTATAAAGAACGGGGTGGTAGGTATTTAGGAAAAAAATCCAAAGAAAATAGTCTGGTAAAGTGGGCAAAAGAAGATTGGGGGTATACAGGTAAAATCGGTGAGAGTAGATATTTACCAAGGAAAGCCCGAGAACATTTAACAGTTGGAGAGAAGATAGCGACAGATAGGTCCAAGAACAAAGGAACAAAACAAGGGAAGCAGTGGGTAGCACAACCAAAACGTATTGCTAAAAAGACTATGAAGTACAGGATTAAATAGGTGCGTTTGAGGTAGT
>JACCDZ011087688.1_pt1 | contig 22110 bp, 24 predicted proteins | sample 7449551 | NCBI WGS metagenome assembly JACCDZ01 (sample SAMN15323452, study PRJNA562643) | freshwater metagenome | isolation source: river surface water | place: USA:Blue River Watershed | collected 2017-08-18 | reverse complement strand
CTATCTACTGCCAATTGCTTTGGTGTTCCGAAATCATGTGCTCTACGAGTATCACGACGTGTTGTAGAATGTCTTCGTTTAGGATGTGCCATGGTATTTGTTAATTAATTTTATTTTAAATCTTTTAGTTTTTGAAGTGCTGCCCAGCGAGGATCTATTGCCTCCTCTGTTTGTGATGCAGGTTTTTCATCTGCCCGATCTGTCGTGTAGATAAATACATCTTCCGATGCTAAATCTTCTTCCGCCAAAAAGCGAGGATGCAACTTTTTCATCGGCACTTCTAATGCAATGAAATCGAAAATATCCTGCGACAAATCAAGTTTTGGTTCTTTTCTGTCTAATAAAAACAGATTGTCTCCTAAATCTTCTGAATGATCCGAATACTTAAAAATAAGCTTCTCGTTTACCTCAAACGGGTAATCAAAGACCTCCAATGAACGATCACAAATCAGTTCAATCGAGCCCGTAATCCTCAGTTGTACCTGTATCATTAATGCCGACTTCGTTAAGTCAGCACTTGCTTCAAATGTGCCTTTTTCAACCCAATCCTGCTCAAAAGCAGCAAAAAACGCGTCGTCACCGCTAAATGTGTAGTGATACGATTTGTCCTCTAAGGCTATAATAGGTATCTGAAATGCTTCTAATACTTTCATGTGGACCTTGCTTGAAAAAAGGAATGCAAAATTAGGTAATTTTTTGGAAACAACAAGTGATGCGTTTACCTTTTTCATAAAATCTTCCGACCTTTGATTCTATGAAACGTTTGAATGGGGCATGGATTGCCTATTGGCTTGTATTTCTCTTGTTTGAAATCATCGTGGCGCGATTTATTGCCGTGTTTGATCGGTTTGACCAAATGCGGATCATCAATAATTGGCATGCTTTTAACTTGGATTACTTTTTTCGATTGCTTACATTTTTGGGAGAATTGCTGGTACCTGTGCTCGTGATCATGCTGTTCATCTATAAGAAACGCGCCTGGTTGAAGCCATTTTTGTTTTCCTACGCGCTTTCAACGCTTATCGTTCAAGGCTTAAAGCATTTTGTTTTCGCTGCGGCTTTGCGACCCTTCGCTTATTTTAAGGCGGTGGATATACCTTGGTATTTAGTACCTGGTGTTGATATCCATGAACACAACAGCTTTCCTTCGGGCCATACCGCAGCTGCATGGTTCTGTTTTATGTGGATTGCTTTGTACATAAATAAACGTTGGGCTGGGATTTTAATGGCTTTTTTGGCCTGTGGTGTAGGCATTTCTCGGGTATATTTATTTCAGCATTTCCCGATTGATGTCGCTTTTGGCGCTTTGATTGGTATCAGTTGTTCATCGATTTTCTATTATATATATCATGAAAATATTGCAGCGTAGCCCTTATTTGTTCTGGGTCCTTGTAGGTTGCTTGGTTTATATTCCCTGTTTAGGGTCTTCTCAATTATTTGATTGGGATGAAATTAATTTCGCTGAATCGGCGCGGGAAATGTTGGTGACAGGCGATTATTTATCTGTACAAATTAATTTTCAGCCATTTTGGGAGAAGCCTCCCGTCTTCATGTGGTTGCAAGTCTTGAGTTTTCAGTTTTTCGGAACATTTACGGAAAATGCTTGGACTTCGATGGAATTTGCGGCACGTTTTCCGAATGCCCTTGTTGGGATTGTTACGCTTCTAATTGTATTCCGAATCGGTAAGAAGCATGTTTCAGACTCATTCGGGCATTTATGGGCATTTTCCTATCTAGCTGCCATGACCCCGCATGTTTATGCGAGTTCAGGAATTATTGATCCGCTTTTTAATCTCTTTATCTTCTTGGGGATTTATTGCTATTCACAGTTTTACACACAAGCTCACTCCATCCGTTGGTCGATTTATGCAGGTCTTTGTATAGGCATGGGCATGTTGACCAAAGGTCCCGTTGCTTTATTGTTGTGGGGGGCAACTTTGTTGGTCTTCGGGATTTGGCAACAAGTTTGGAAGTCAAAACCTATTTCACGCTTGTTTTTTGGCGCGTGCTTGTCAGGAATCCTCGCGGTCTTGCTTTTCGCATCCTGGTACGCGATGATCATTCTGAAATTCGGATGGGGGATTTGGGATGATTTTGTGGCCTATCAAATTCGGTTGATGACGACAGGGGATGCGGGGCATGGGCAGCCGGTTTATTACCATGTGATCGTCTTGCTGCTGGGATGTTTGCCGATTTCCATTTGGGCAGGAGCGCGATTGCTTCGGAGAAAATCGTCGGATGAAACGATCGATTTGTCTCGTTGGATGCAGGTGCTGTTTTGGGTTGTGTTGGTGGTTTTCAGCTTGGTTAAGACGAAGATTATTCATTATTCTTCGATGTGTTGGATACCGTTAACCTATTTTTCTGCCCAAGTACTCACAGAATTCCAATTGGGCCAATGGACATGGAAGCGTTCCTATTCATTCGCGTTGGGTATTGTTGGAATGCTTTTTGGTGTGGTACTAACCTTGGTTCCCTTGATCGGAATGTATGCGGCTGAGGCTTCTGTATACATCAAAGATGCCTTTGTACAGGGAAATTTACAGGCGCCTGTGTATTGGGCGGGTTGGGAATGGCTGATAGGCTTGACTTTTGTGTTGCTGGTTTTGTGGACGATTGTACGGCGTGAAGTGGGTTTCCAACAGATCATTCGATTGATGCAGGGAAGTGTTATGCTGATGATGTGTTTTATGGCAGTTGTTTTGCCTAAGATTGCGGGATATACCCAAGCGACGCCTATTGATTTTTATGTTGCGCACGTGGGCCAAGAGGTTTACATCGAACCATTAGGCTTTAAATCGTTTGCCCATTTATTGTATTTTGAGAAACAGGGACCAAGCCCAACGGGTGAGGTTTTAATGCAAAAATCCTCGACAGACCGTCCATCATATTTTGTGATGAAGTTGGATGCCGAGGATCGTTATAAGTATCACCCTCATTTGCAATTAATCAAAGAGGAGAATGGGTTCCTATTTTACAAACATGTGAACTAGTTGCCGTTCGGGAAAAAGAATGCACTTTCAATGGCTGCATTTTCATCAGAATCAGAACCATGAATGGCGTTAGAACTTAATGAGCGAGCATAACGCTTGCGAATCGTTCCTTCTGCTGCTTTCGCTGGATCTGTTGCGCCAATTAATTCGCGGAAATCTGCTACGGCATTCTCCTTTTCCAAGATCATGGGAACAATTGGATTGGATGACATGTATTCGCACAATTCGCCATAAAATGGGCGATCTTTATGAATCTCGTAGAATTTACCAGCCTCTTCAGGCGTTAAGTGTACTTTTTTAATGGCTACAATGCGGTAACCCGCTTCTTCAATTTGTTGGATGATTGGCCCAGTAAACCCGTCAATGACTGCATCAGGCTTAACCATGGTAAATGTTCTATTTGTTGGCATTACGTTTTTTTTACAAATTTATCTCTAACTTTGCGAACGCCCAAATTTGTCGGGCGATACGTATTTTTATGTCTTCTATTTCTGCGCTCCGCGCCTTATTAATTCCTGGTCAATCCGTTGTCATTACGACGCATTTTAATCCTGATTCTGATGCTATTGGTTCGAGTTTAGCTTGGCAGAAGTATTTGACTAAGAAGGGTTTGCGGGTTGATGTTGTCGTGCCATCTAGTTTGTCAAGGAACCTGACCTGGATGCCCGGTGCTGATGCTGTGTTGGACTTTGAAAATATCTTACACAAGCCTACGATTGAATCGAAAATTCAGTCGGCAGATTGGCTATTTTGCCTCGATTTTTCCGGCATGCAGCGTTTACATGGACTTGCGAATTGGGTAAAGTCGGCCCGCTGTCAAAAAGTGGTTATCGATCATCATCTAGATCCCGAGGATTTTGCGGATTATTATTACCATCGTACGATAGCGGCGTCCACCTGTGAGTTGATCTTTGATTTAATTACGGAATGGGGAGATGCGTCTTTGATCGACGAGGAGATGGGTTCGTGCATGTATTCAGGCATTATGACGGATACGGGATCTTTCCGACATCCCAATACGACGGCTCATGTGCATGAGGTAGTTGCGGAATTGATTAATAAGGGAGTAAATACCAATGCGGTTCATCGCAAGGTATTTGATTCGGCGAGTTTACATCGCTTGCGTTTTTTGGGGCATGTGCTAGCAAACCGTTTGGAATATTTACCTGAATACCATTTGGCATTGTTGTGGATAACGGAAGAAGACCAAAAGCAATTTAATTCACAGGCGGGCGATACGGAGGGTATGGTGAATTATGGATTGCAGTTGGAAGGAGCCGTTTGGTCGATTTGTATGATTCAACGTCCTGATGGCGTGAAGTTGTCATTCCGGTCCATTGAACCTTTTGCGGTCAATACATTTGCTTCGACTTATTTTGAGGGAGGAGGGCATAAAAATGCATCCGGCGGAAGATTTTCTGCGGGAGGTATAGAAGAAGCGAAGGAAAAATTAAAGGAAGTGTTACCTTTGTATCTTTCTGAAATTAAACGAGTTAAAAATTTATAAAAATAAACAAATAATCATGCGTAAATCGATTGGATTACTAGCTGTAGCTGCTGCAATGGTAGTGGGATGTGGCAAAGACAAAGTAGAGGTCATTGAAGGAGTGAAAATTCAAATTCACGAGCACGATGATAAAGCACAAAAATTGAAAGATGGTGATATCATTACCTTTGATTTAGTGATTCGTAACGGAGCTGATTCCGTTTTGCAAGATACGCACAAAGAAGGCCAACCGGGTAAAGGGATGGTTCAGGCGCCCCAAGCGGCTCCAGGAACATTCAAAGGAACATTTGAAAATGGATTACGTTTGTTATCTGTAGGTGATTCAGCGACAATTTTGGTGCCTATTGATAGTTTAATTAAAACGGTTCAGGCTCCATTGCCTCCATTCTTGAAGCCAGGGACGGATTTGAAATATTCGGTACGTATTTTGAAAGTTCAATCAAAAGGTGAATTTGAGAAAGAGATGGAAGCGCAAGCAGCACAGGCCAAGAAAAAAGCAGCGGTAGAGATTGCGAAGGAACCGGCTTTAATTGCTGCCTACATCGCAAAAACAGGAAAAACGTTCCAAAAGACGGCTTCTGGTTTGAACTATTCCATTGAAAAAGCGGGTTCAGGTCCATCTCCTAAAATGGGAGAGACGTGGGTTGTTAATTACCGCGGTACATTCATGAATGGAAAAGAATTTGACAAAGGAAGTGCTGCAGAAATGCCATTGGGTCAAATGATTCCAGGTTTTAATGAGGCCTTAACTTTGATGAAAGCAGGCGGGAAAGCGACATTTGTCATTCCTTCGCCTATCGCGTACGGAGATCAACCTCGTGGTCCGATCCCAGCGAATTCAGTACTTGTATTTGAATTGGAAGTTCTTTCGAAGAAATAATTTTCTGATATTTTATTATCGGTCATACGAAATGCTAACCTAAATCGTTAGCATTTCGTTGGTTAAGTGGGATTCATAATTAAATCAAAGTCGATTGAAAAAGGTATTACTTGCATGTGGAATTATGTTAGGCTTGACATCTTGTTTGTCTAATGTGGAGTTAGCAGATGAGGCGAAAGCCAAAGAGAGTCAGGCGCAAATTTTGTCTTATTTTGCGAAGTTGAATCAAAATCCTATCGCGATTGAAGATGGTGCTTATTACTACGTTGCTCAGCCAAATGTAGCAGGCGAAAAAGCCTCGAAAGGGGATACCGTTAAGATGCATTATGTGTTGTCCAATATGCTAACCGGGGAGATCTTGGATAGCACAAAAACCCCATTGGTCTATCAATATGGTTTTTTGAATCCAATCTATGCTAAATTGTTGGCTTATATTAAAGAGGGAGAACAAGCTGTGATGGCGCTTCCTGGGACATCTCAGAGTTTTGTTGGATTACCTGCCTATACACCTTTGAAAGTGACGGTGAAGGATTATGTGGTACGTAGTCAAAAAGATCAAATTGAGGAATTTATTGCGAAGAAAAAATTAACCGTAACCGAGCAAACGGCAAATGGCTTACGTTACATTCGATTAAATCCTGGCACTGGCGAAATACCGGCGAGTGGTAAAGTTGTTAAGTTGAAATACACAGGTCGTTTTTTGAATGGCTTTGCTTTCGATGGCAATATGGCGCGTACAGACAGTTTTTCAGTTACCATTGGGGGGTCTTCAACGGTTGTTGGTTTTCAGACGGGTGTCGAAAAAATGCGATTAGGCGAACGTGCCATCTTGGTCTTCCCATCTACCATCGGTTATGGAGAGAAGGGGTCTGGGTCAACCATTCCAGGCTATACGCCACTAGTATTTGAAATCTATGTTGCCAAAATTGACTAATCAGATGAAATATATTTGTGGGATAATCTTTCTATTGACAGCGTTCTTAACGAGCTGTACGATGGATTCTGTTGACGAACAATCAAACAAGAATGAGCTAGACATTCAGAATTACATCAAGCAAAGAAATCTGACGATGCAGAAGTCGGCAGACGGTTTGTACTACCAATTGAATACAACGGGAAGTACAGGTAAGCTGAAGAATTTAGGAGATTTGGTTACCTTTCATTACAAAATGACCTTGCTGGATGGAACTATAATCGACAGTACCTCACGAGCTAAAAATATTAATCGGTCTAGTGTTTGGGGTTTATCTAAATCCGTATTTACGCTTCCCCTTTCTTTATTAAAAGAGGGGGAGAGCGGGCTGTTTTTGTTGCCAGCTTCGTTGGGTTTTGGAGGAACTTCTTATGGTAACATTCCTGCATTTTCTGTGCTTAAGTTAGAGTTAAGTATCGAAGCCGTACGTAATGAAGCGGAGCAAATTGACTTGATTCAAAAAACGTATGGCATTGTTAATCCCGAGAAAACGAGTTCGGGGCTATTATTTTCAAAAATTGTTGATAACCCCAGCGGGGCGTTAATTTCAACAGATGCGCCTGTCTTGGTGAATTATATTGGTCGATTGCCTTATAATTATCTGCATGCGGATGCTTCGGGTTCGTATGTTTACAATGCGATTTTTGGTTCGGGTACCTTAGGTACACCGACTGTTCCTTTTATTCTTAGTAACAATAATTTGATTGCGGGATTTACTGAGGCATTGAAGAAAATGCGAGTTGGTGAGAAGGCTGCTGTTATTATCCCTTATTCGTTAGGATATGGGACGGCGGGCAATGATGCTATTCCGGGATATTCTCCCTTGTATTTTGAAATTACCGTTGTAGCACCCTAGTATCGCATGAAGCCTTCTATCTATTTAGCGACCCAAAACAAACATAAAATTGAAGAAATAAAAGATCTCCTAGGGGATCTTTTTGACATTCATACGGTATTCGAATTGGGTTTATTGATTGAAATTCCTGAGACGGGTAATACCTTGCAGGAAAACGCTAGGCAAAAGGCTGAATTCATCGCCGAACATTTTCAGGTGACCTGTTTATCTGATGATTCGGGATTAGAAGTTAATGCCTTGGGTGGAAGACCTGGGGTTTATTCTGCTCGCTATGCTGGGGAACCCAAAGACGATGCGGCTAATGTAGATAAATTACTTTTTGAATTAAATGATTCCGCAGATCGGTCTGCTCGATTTGTTACGGTTTTGACCTTACATCATCAGGGTGAATATTTTAGTTTTGAGGGAGAGGTTTTAGGAGAAATTGTTCGGGAACCTCGAGGTACTCAGGGTTTTGGCTATGATCCTGTTTTCCAGCCAATCGGTAGCAATCGAACATTTGCTGAAATGACCATGGCTGAAAAAAATGCATTAGCCCATCGGGCACGTGCGATGCAAAAGTTTAAAAGCTTTCTCGTTGAGACGGATTTTTTTTCTTCCAATAGCTAAAATATCGATGTAATTCATATTTTTGAAAGATGTTACCCTTTTCATGATGCTCAGAATCGGTGGTCTTTTTAGGCTTCTATTTTTTGTTTTGTTGTTTGTACAGTCTGCTTTTTCGCAAGTTGTGATAAAGGGGCGTGTGACCGATGCCGCTAATGGGGATCCGATTCCATTTGCTTCGGTCGGTGTAATGGGATTAAACTACGGTACAACAACGAACTTTCAAGGGGAATTTACCTTGCATGCCAAATCCATCTCAGATTCTTTATTTGCATCAGTCGTTGGTTACAAAAAGCGGATTAAATGGGTGGATAAGCAATTGAAAACCCTTGAACTAGATTTTCAATTGGAGTCTGCGACGAAGGAAATGGCTGAGGTTAAGGTCTATTCGGGTGAAAATCCAGCATTTAAGATTCTTCGGAATATTGTGAAAAATCGCGCATTCAACGATCGTAGCAAGCTTGAATCTTATGAGTATTCTTCCTATTCGAAGATGGAACTTGATGTCGATAATATTTCAGATAAGTTCAAGGATCGTAAGGTCATGAAGGATATTTCGGAGGCTGTGAAGAAGTTTGAAAAACTCGCTGGAGAAGATGGGAAATTGGTCATCCCCACGTATATCTCTGAATCCATCAGTAAGTTTTATTTCCGGGATTCTCCTCAGCGGAAGCGTGAACACGTCTTAAAGACGAATATCAAAGGGGTCGGGGTGAAGGAAGGTAGTGTGATTTCTCAATTGGTCGGTGGGAATTTGGTCGCGAATTATAATTTTTACCAAGCATACGTTTCGTTTTTCGGCAAGGATTTCGCGAGTCCAATCGGTGATCATTGGAAAGGAAATTATACCTATTACCTAGGGGATACCGTTCATGTAGATGGGCATGTGTGCTACCAATTGGATTTTGATCCTAGAAATCCGATGGACCTTGTTTTTTCCGGTCAAATGTGGATTGATACAAGTTCATTTGCCTTGGTTCAAATTGATGCATCAGTCGATAAATCCGCCAATCTGAATTTTATTGATAAGATTAAGATTTCCCAAGAACTAGAGCAAACAGAAACGGGTGCTTGGCTGCCAGCAAAGACACGTTTTTTGGTTGATATTGAAGAGATTACGAAAAATTCAGCGGGCATGTTGTTGAAGATGTATATCTCAAACAAAGATTTTGTGGTTAATAAACCACATCCCCTTTCGTTTTATGACTTGGCCTCAGAGCTTGCCGAAGATGCGCAAGAACCTGACCCGAATTATTGGAAGTATGCCCGCCATGAGCCTTTGAGTAGACAGGATTTAATCGCTTCATCCTTGATAGATTCGGTTAAGAATTTACCTGTTGTTCGCAGTTATGTGGAGGTTGCTGAAATTGTTGTTAGTGGATTCAAGAAGTATAATAATATTGAATTTGGTCCTTACATTAACAGTTTTGCGCTTAATAAGGTTGAAGGTGCACGTTTCCGATTGGGTTTTCGGACGAATGCCAAATTTGATAAGAACTGGATTTTACGTGGACACGTGGGATTTGGAACCCGCGATCTGGTTCCCAAGTATTCAACAGAAATAGACTATTTATTCTCGAGAAAAAAGTGGACGATGGCGGGTATCCGGCATAGTTATGATATCGAGCGCGTGGGCTTGACGCCAGAAATAATTGGGGATAATAAATTATTTTATGCTTTTACCCGTTGGGGAGCGTTTTCTGGCGCATTTTTCCGTCGGGAAAGTGAAGCATTTTTTACCACAGAATTAATCAAAGGTTTAAGTTTAACGAGCTCTATTAATACGCGTTCATTTGATCCTTTGTTTCGTTTTCAATTTCGGCTTAATCCGGAGATGGGGAAAGCCTCTCCCGTTCAAGATTATTATCAAGAATCATTTGTGACTTTAGAAGCTCGCTTTGCTCGGAATGAAACGTATATCATGAACGGTAATGAAAAGGTTACATTAGCCACTAAACGGATACCTGTGATTACGTTTAAATACCAACGGGGTATCAAAGGGTTTTTAGGCGGTGATTTTGATTACGAGCGTTTCACGTTGAAAGCGTTTCAGACGTTCCGATTGGGCCAATTGGGCCGGACGGATTATACCTTGACAGCCGGTTATACGCCGTCAAATTTGCCTGCTCCCTTGTTATTTCCGCATTTAGGGAATGAAACCTTTTTCTTTGTCCGTAGTGCATTCTCTACGATGAATTATTTTGAATTTGTAAGTGATCAATATGCTTCACTGCAGCTGAATCATAATTTTGAGGGTTTGCTATTCAATCGATTGCCTTTGATTAAAAAATTGAAATGGCGTTTTATTGCGAGTTCGAATATTTTAATGGGTAGTCAGCGTAAATCGAATCAAGAAATCATGAAGGATGTCAATAATCCCTTGAAATCGAAATTTTTAGATCAATATGCATTTGATTCCTTAGACCCTAACAAACCATTTGTTGAGGTCGGCTATGGGATTGATAATATTTTTAAAATATTTCGTTTACAGGCATTTCATCGGCTGACTTATTTGGATCATGGAAATCCACAGCGATTCCGTCTGATGGCATCGATCAATTTTGCGTTTTAAGCTATGTTTTTAGTATATTATTAAGACGAAAATTTAAACATTTCAAGAACTTTTTTAGTATTCTTGATTTTAGCTGGGAACGGGCCTATATTTGAAACACGGCAATAGAAATGCCTTTTCACGAAGTATGATTTTTATAATTGCAGGTCTTTCGATTTTAAGTTACTTATTGGGTTCGATTCCAACTGCAATTTGGTATGGTACGAATTACCACGGGGTCGATATACGCTCGCAGGGCAGTGGAAATGCAGGAGCGACCAATACATTTCGTGTATTGGGTAAGAAGGCTGGAAGCATCGTATTATTTGTAGATGCATTGAAAGGATTTTTAGCTACAGGTTTAGCAGCAGTCTTGTATTACTTTCAATTAATTGATTGGCAAACTTGCGTAACCTTAAAGATTTTCTTCGGTTTTTTGGCGATCATAGGCCATCTACTTCCTGTATTTTGTGATTTTAAAGGAGGAAAAGGAGTGGCAACAACCTTGGGTATGGTCTTAGCCTTACATCCTTTGGCTGCGCTTGTGAGCATCGCTGTTTTTCTCGTTGTTTTTGGTGTATCGCACTATGTTTCCTTAGGTTCCATGGTTGCGTCGATTGTATTTCCTTTATTGTTGTCCTATGGCGTATTTGGAGAAGAGATTCCTACGCTCATCTATTTTGGGTATTTTATCGCCTTTCTTGTTGTATTTACGCATCGTATGAACATCGTGCGCATCTTTCAGGGAACTGAAAATCGGATGTATCTGATTCCTTCAAAGAAGTAAAGCCTCAGTTTATTTTTTTATATTTGTTCGTGGAAAGCTAATTCATTCCGCCTACAAAATATGACACAAACGCAACAGTTTATTGACGCAAATCGCGATCGTTTTTTAGCCGAACTTCTTGATTTTTTACGAATTCCTTCCATTTCTGCGGATCCAGCTTATGCAGGTTCTGTGCGCCAAACGGCGGAATGGGTGGCCAACAATCTTCGTCTTGCGGGAGCTGACCAGGTGCGCTTGGAAGAAACAGCTGGATTTCCCATTGTTTATGGAGAAAAATTGGTTGATCCGAATGCCCCAACGGTTTTGGTATATGGACATTATGATGTGCAGCCTGCTGATCCGTTGGAATTGTGGGACAATCCTCCATTTGAACCTGTGATTAAGGACGGATTAATTTTCGCTCGTGGAGCTTGCGACGATAAGGGGCAAGTTTTCATGCATATCAAAGCCTTTGAAGCCATGTTGGCGAGTGGCGAATTAGCCTGCAATGTGAAGTTTATGATTGAGGGGGAGGAAGAAGTAGGTTCCGATAATTTAGGATTGTTCGTGGCTTCAAACAAGGAATTGTTGAAAGCGGATGTTATTTTAATTTCGGATACCGCGATTATTGCCAATGATATTCCATCCATCGATGTAGGTTTGCGTGGTTTGAGTTATATGGAGGTGGCGGTTCAAGGTCCCAACCGGGATTTACACTCGGGAGTATACGGGGGTGCCGTTGCGAATCCGATTAATATATTATGTCAAATGATTGCCTCCTTGCACGATGAGTTTAATCACATCACAATCCCAGGATTTTACGATGGCGTTTTAGACTTAAGCGCTTCCGATCGAGCGGCCATGGCCCAAACGCCATTTGATTTAGATGCCTATCAAAAGGATTTAGGAATTCAGTCGGTGCATGGTGAAAAAGGGTATTCTACCCTAGAGCGTGCATCCATTCGTCCAACCTTGGATGTCAATGGTATCTGGGGAGGATATACGGGAGAGGGAGCGAAGACGGTATTGCCATCGATGGCTTATGCGAAAATATCCATGCGTTTGGTACCGAATCAAAGTTCTGATGAAATTACACGATTGTTTACGGAACACTTTTTAGCTATTGCTCCTAAGGGGGTAAAGGTAAGTGTTAAAGCGCATCATGGCGGTGAGGCATATTTAATGCCAACCGATAGTATTGCCTACCAGGCGGCATCTGATGCTTTAGCGACAACTTTCGGGAAAGAGCCTGTGCCAACGCGCGGTGGCGGAAGTATCCCGATTGTAGCCTTGTTTGAAAAAGAATTAGGAGTTAAGTCGATATTGATGGGTTTTGGATTGGATTCAGATGCGATTCACTCACCTAATGAGCATTACGGCTTGTTTAATTTCTATAAGGGTATTGAAACGATACCACATTTCTTCTCGAATTACCAGCAATTATCTAAGTAAGATGGCAGAAAACTTAACATTATTGGCGACTGAATCCGCATCGCGATATGAGGATTTAGATAAGCAGTCGGTGGAAACTTTATTGCGCCAAATCAATGCAGAGGACAAAACGGTGCCTTTGGCAGTGGAAAAGGTTATTCCCAATATAGAAGCGTTAGTGAATCAAATTGTTCCGCGTATGGAACAAGGCGGGCGTTTGTTTTATATCGGTGCGGGAACGTCGGGACGTTTAGGCGTCGTGGATGCATCGGAATGTCCGCCTACCTATGGTGTGCCATTTGATATGGTCATCGGTATTATTGCCGGCGGGGATGGAGCGATTCGGAAGGCGGTAGAAAATGCGGAGGATGATTCAAATCAAGCTTGGAAAGATATGGAAGCGTATGACATTGGGCCCTTGGATACGGTGATTGGCATTGCCGCTTCTGGTCGGACCCCCTATGTGATTGGCGGGTTGAAGGAGGCGAATGCACGCGAGATTTTGACAGGTTGTATTGTTTGCAATGGTGGAAGCCCCATTGCTGCGGAAGCTCAATATCCGGTCGAAGTGCTCGTAGGGCCTGAATATGTCACAGGAAGCACGCGGATGAAGTCGGGAACCGCTCAAAAATTAGTGTTGAATATGATTTCTACGGCGGTCATGATTCGCTTGGGTCGTGTACGTGGGAATAAGATGGTTGATATGCAATTAAGTAACCATAAATTGGTTTTACGCGCCATTCGGATGGTTTGCGAAGCAACGGGTGTGACTGAAGAAAGGGCGGCTGAATTGCTTGAAAAGCATGGAAGCGTAAGAAATGCGGTAGATTCTGTTCAAAAGGGATAGAGTTTTTCCGAAAAAAGCTTTAATTTGCTTCTAAATAGGACTTATCCTCAAAAGTATATACGTAAATAACATATGAAAACGATCTCTAAATTTATTATGACCGTAGCACTGGGTGTTGCTGCGTTTGGATTTCAGGCAAAAGCTGAAGATTTTCCAGCTGATATCAAGCCATTAATGCAAAAGTACACTTGTTTTGCTTGTCACAAAGTAGATGCACGTTTAGTGGGTCCTGCTTACAAAGATGTAGCAAAGAAGAAATATTCGGTGGATAAAATCGTTGCGTTGATCGCGAAACCGCAACCTTCCAACTGGCCTGGTTATCCTCCAATGGCTCCAATGACCAATGTTCCTAAAGAGGACGCGGTTAAATTAGCGAAGTATATTATTTCATTGAAATAAAGAATAAAAAAAGACCTCGATGAAAATCGAGGTCTTTTTTATTAAAGAGTCTTGGTCATCCAAATGTCACATCCATCGTGACCACTATTTCCTAAGGGGCTACAAAGTTTTTTGAAACCTTGTTTTTCGTAAATGGATACAGCTTTGGATAGTTCGGGCATCGACTCTAAATAGACTTGGGAGTAGCCGTTTTCTTTTGCCCACGCCATGGATTTTTCCATCAGTTTTTTTCCGATTCCCGTACCTCGAACATCCTGATTCACATATAATTTTACGAGTTCGCAGGTTCCTGCAGGTAGGTTTTCTGTGGGAAATATACCACATCCGCCTACAAGTTTATTATTTAGTGTCGCCACGAAATAATAAGATCCCGGTGTTCTGAAAAGTTCATACAGGGCATCTGTGGTAGGGTCAAAATATACGGTGCCGGGTTTGTTCGCTCCAAATTCTGTTAGGGCTGTTCGAATTACTTCTGCCAGCGCTTCATTATCTTGAGGTTCAATCGGTCGTATGGCTATGACATCCTCCATGTCAGTTATATTATTTAGCGGCTTTTTTAGCTGCGGGTTTTTTTGCTGCCTTGGGTTCCTTTTCTGCCGCTTCAACTTTCTCCGCTTTGGGTGCTTTCGCTGCTTTTGCTGGGAAAAGTTCTGGAACGTGTGTGAAAAGAATAAGGTACCAACTTAAGATTTTCTTAATATCAGAAGCAAAAACGCGATCTGAATCATAGTTGGGAACCACGTCTGCGATAATGGCAAATAATGCTGCGTCAGCTGCTTTTTTAGGCTCTAATGGTAATACGCCATTAAATTTTGCATGGATTTGTAAAAACAAATCAGCCAAGGGTAGGGTGCTGTCTTGGTGATCAGCTAGGTAAAGCGAAATATCCTTGAGGACAGAAATTCGTGTTTGACCTCCTACGACTGATTTTTGTTTGGCTGCGTCAAGTGTTTCTACGATAACGCCGGTACGTGTTGGTTTTAACACTTTAAATAATCCGGGTTTACCAGAAATGTGCGCAACTTCGTTTAATAATTCCATGTGTTTATAGCTAATGATGGCTGCAAAAGTATTAAGATTTCCCTATTTTATAAGGAGAAGTTTGAATTAATTCAGCGATGTTCGTTAAAATTTCTTCCCTTCCGACGTGTTTTTCTGCCGATGTGATGAATATTTCGGGTAGTTCATCCCATATTTCTAGAAGGAATTTTTTATAGGCGTCTACACTTTCGGTGATTTGCTTTTGCGAAAGTTTATCGGCTTTCGTAAATACCAAATGGAAAGGGATTTCATGTTCGACCATGCGGCTCATGAATTCAATATCTACCGCTTGAGGTTTCAATCGGATATCGATAAGCACAAATAAACAGGTTAAGTTTTCACGATGAATTAAATAATCAAAGATCATTTTTTCGAAATCACGTCTCTTTTCCTTGCTCACTTTAGCGAATCCGTATCCCGGTAAATCGACTAAGTACCATTTTTCATCAATCATGAAGTGATTGATGAGTTGGGTTTTACCCGGTGTTTGTGAGGTTTTTGCGAGGCCTTTATGGAATGTCAACGAATTTATCAGTGATGACTTACCTACATTGGAACGGCCTATAAAAGCAAATTCCGGAAAACGCGCTGGTGGGCAAGTTTTGAAGTCGGTGTTGCTGGTGATGAAACGAGCGGTGAGTTGTGCCATAGGATGTAATTGAAAGACAAAGGTAGGGAAAATAGTCGCTAGTCGCTAGTCGACAGTCGTCAGTCGCTAGTCGACAGTCATCAGTCGCTAGTCGCTAGTAGACAGTCATCAGTCGCTAGTCGACAGTCGTCAGTCGTCAGTCGCTAGTCGTCAGTCATCAGTCGCTAGTCGCTAGTCGCTAGTCGACAGTCAGCAGTCGCTAGTCGCTAGTTGCTAGTTGCTAGTTGCTAGTTGCTAGTTGCTAGTTGCTAGTTGCTTTTTAATTAGTAAAATAGATTATAAGTTACAAAATAGGATTCACATGGAATAATGTAAAAATTTAGATGTTCATTAACACTAGGTGTAAAAATATGAAAATTAAAAAGTTTGAAGATTTACTAGTATGGCAAAAAGCTGTAGAACTTACGGTTGACTTGTATGCATGTTTGGAAAAGGTGAATGACCTTGGATTTAAAAATCAAATTCAAAGAGCATCGTTATCAATATCTAATAATTTAGCTGAAGGGTTTGAGCGTGGTAGTGATCGAGATTTTAAACGTTTTTTGTTTATCGCGCAGGGTTCTTGTAGTGAGGTGAAATCTATGCTTTATGTAGGTGTTCGATTAAAATATATTAGATCAGACTCCTATATTGAATTAAATCAACGCGTCGAAGAAATCGGTAAAATGCTTTTTGGTTTGTCTAATTCACTTTCAGATGGTTATTCAAGAAAATTTAGAAGTTCGACAATTGATAGCGACTAGTGACTTACGACTAGTGACTAGCGACTGACGACTAGCGACTAGCAACTTTTTTTCTTACCTTTGCTCGCGTATGGAAAAACTACAAAACGACCTAATCCTTCGTGCAGCGCAAGGCCTACTTGTAGATCGCGTACCCGTTTGGGTGATGCGACAAGCGGGCCGAATTTTACCTGAATACCGAGATGTTCGTGCGAAAGCCGGATCTTTTATCGGATTAGCGACTAATCCTGAAATGGCCGCAGAAGTGACAATCCAACCGGTCGATCGCTTTGGAGTAGATGCCGCCATTATTTTTTCCGACATTCTTGTTGTTCCAGAAGCGATGGGTTTACCCTATTTGATGGAGGAGCAAAAAGGACCTGTTTTTCCAGATGTCATCCGTACTAAAGCTGATTTAGCCAAAATTCGGGATGCGAATCCGGAAGAAGATTTGAAATACGTTTTGGATGCGATTAAAATCGTCAAAAAAGAACTAGCAGGCCGTGTCCCCTTAATCGGTTTTGCCGGTGCCCCATTTACCATTTTCTGTTACATGGTTGAAGGAAAAGGTTCCAAAACTTTCTCTCAAGCGAAAAAAATGCTCTACGCAGAACCGGAATTAGCGCATGCTTTATTGCAGAAAATTACGGATTCTACTATTTCCTATTTGAAAGCACAGGTGAACGCCGGTGCGAATTTGTTGCAAATCTTTGATTCTTGGGCGGGTATTTTATCTCCTGTTCAATACAGCACATTTTCAACTCCCTATTTAAAACAGATCTGTGACGCCATTCAAGATGTGCCTGTCACACTCTTTGCCAAAGGGGCCTTCTTCGCCCGCGAAGAAATGGCAGCTCTGAATTGTGCTACCATTGGTCTCGATTGGAATATGGACATTGCGGAATCACGTAAATTGGTCGGCCCGAATAAAACCTTGCAAGGCAATCTAGACCCTTGTGCACTTTACGGCGATTTCAAAACAGTCGAAGCAGAAACAAAAGCGATGTTGAAGGCTTTTGGTACCCAACGCTACATCGCGAATTTAGGGCATGGCGTTTATCCGGATATTCACCCCGATAAGGTTCAATGTTTCGTGGATACGATTCAAAACTATCAAGCATAAAAAAAGGCCTCGCGATGAACGAGGCCTTTTTTGTGTCTTAGCTAAACGCTTATTTCGCTGAATAGTTCGGCGCTTCTTTTGAGATGCTTACATCATGTGGATGACTTTCTTTCACACCCGCCGACGTGATTTTTACGAATTTTGCTTGTTGCATGGCTTCAATCGAAGCGGCACCGCAATAACCCATACCAGCTTTTAATCCACCAACCATTTGGTATAGGATTTCCGTCACGGAACCTTTGAACGGTACCCGACCTACAATGCCTTCTGGGACTAATTTTTTGATATCATCTTCTGCATCTTGGAAATAACGATCTTTTGATCCGTCTTCCATGGCCTCTAATGAACCCATGCCACGGTATGATTTGAATTTACGACCTTCCAAAATGATCATTTCACCTGGCGCTTCGTCCGTTCCGGCTAATAATGAGCCCATCATGACTGTACTTGCTCCTCCTGCGATGGCTTTCGCTACATCACCTGAATAACGAATACCGCCGTCGGCAATAACCGGTACATCAAATGCTTGCAAGGCTTTTGCTGCCTCGTAAACAGCAGTCAATTGTGGCATACCCACACCCGCAATAATTCGCGTAGTGCAAATACTTCCAGGTCCCACACCCACTTTCACGGCATCCGCTCCGGCTTTCGCTAAAGCAACCGCAGCTTCGCCCGTTGCGATGTTCCCTACAATGACGTCGAGGGTAGGGAATGATTTTTTAACGGATTTCAAGGCGTCGATAACCCCTTTGGAATGTCCATGCGCGGTATCGATGCTGATGACATCTACACCTACATTCACCAATGCTTGTACGCGGTCTAATAAATCAGGTGTAACACCTACCGCAGCTCCTACGCGTAAACGACCCAGGGAATCTTTCGATGCCAAGGGATGTGACTTGCGCTTTAAAATATCTTTATAGGTAATCAGACCAATCAATTTCCCATTTTTATCAATGATGGGCAATTTTTCGATTTTGTATTCTTGTAAAATGCTTTCGGCTTCTTCCATGCTGATGCCTTCTTTGGCCGTGATCAAATTATCTTTGGTCATGATTTCAGCCACCGGGCGTGCTGTTTGCTTTTGGAAACGCAAATCGCGATTCGTTAATATCCCAACCAAATGACCTTTGTCGTCAATCACAGGAATACCGCCAATTTTGAATTCCTTCATGATGCGTTGTGCATCACCTAAGGTTTGGTTGTCTTTTAAGGTAACAGGATCGATGATCATGCCTGACTCCGAACGTTTTACTTTACGTACCTGAGCGGCTTGTTGGTCAATCGTCATGTTCTTATGTATGATTCCAATTCCTCCTTCTTGTGCTAGGGCAATGGCTAGGTCGGCTTCCGTCACTGTATCCATCGCTGCTGATACGATGGGAATGTTCAACGTGATGTTACGTGTTAAACGGGATTGCGTGCTAACCTCACGAGGTAAAACCTCTGAATAAGCAGGTAATAACAATACGTCGTCGTATGTTAGGGCCTCAAAAAGAAATTTGTTGGAATCGAGCATGGCAAATAATTTGATGGAGTGTAAGAACTACTCTTATTTGCCGGACAAAATTACAGGATTTTTTTGAATTTTTTCTACCTCCGCGAAAAAATACTTGTTTCGATAAATAGGCTGCCAAATGCCTATGATTTTTTCGTCAAAAATCTGAAATTTTAGATTTTATACAGTAAATTGCGGCTTCATTTTTTAAGCCTTTGTAATGAACTATCAACCTCAAGATTTTCTGCCGATATTCGTTCAGCTCTTGGCAGCGTTAGCCTTTATTTTTGCAACAATGTTTGCGACACATGCCTTGGGACCCAAGCGCCATTCGGCGAAGAAGGATGATACCTTTGAATGTGGTATTGAATCCATCGGAGATGCGCGTACGCCTATTTCAGTGAAGTATTTTTTAGTGGCGATTTTATTCGTGCTATTCGATATTGAAATTGTTTTTATGTACCCTTGGGCGGTTAATTTCCGCGAATTATCATGGAATGGCTTTTATGACATGCTCGTATTCATGGGTTTGTTATTGGCTGGTTTCGTTTATGTGATCAAAAAAGGAATTTTAAAGTGGGAAAAATAAACATATTGGCCTTGCCAAAGTTTATGTATTCAACAGACAAATAAGATATGAGTAATTCAACGGTTCAGGTTGCTGAAGCGCCTCCAGGAGTAGAAGGAGCTGGTTTTTTTGCAACGAGTTTAGATAATTTGGTCGGTTTAGCACGTGCTAATTCTTTGTGGCCATTGCCTTTCGCAACTTCTTGTTGCGGGATTGAGTTTATGTCTACGATGGCATCGCATTATGACATTGGTCGCTTTGGTGCGGAGCGTTTGAGCTTTTCAGCACGTCAGGCGGATGTATTGATGGTGATGGGAACGATTTCCAAGAAAATGGCACCTGTTGTTAAGCAAGTGTACTTGCAGATGGCTGAGCCTCGTTGGGTACTTTCTGTCGGCGCATGTGCTTGTTCGGGAGGTATTTTTGATACCTATTCTGTCTTGCAAGGCATTGACCGTATCATCCCTGTGGATGTATATGTGCCGGGTTGCCCGCCGCGTCCCGAGCAAATTTTGGATGGTTTTATGCAAATCCAAGAATTAGCTAAAAATGAATCGACACGCCGTAGAAACGAGCCTGAGTACAAGGCTTTGTTGGCATCTTACGGTATAGAATAACAAGCATGGAGAATCAACAAATAACAGATGCCTTAGTTGCGCAATTTGGTGCGGAGTCGGTATATGGTGTGACGGAGTCGCATGGTATCCTGCAATTCACAACGGGTGTAGGAAATATCGTACCGATGCTACACTTTTTGTACGCCCATCCTGTTTTTAAATTTCAGTTTTTAACGGATTTAGCTGGTATCCATTTTCCGGATGCCAAAGGGCAGGAATTAGGTGTTATCTATCATGTGCATAGTTTGGAAAACAATGTGCGTTTGATGATTAAGGCCTATGCGCCGATTGAAGCACCTAATTTCCCGACGATCACAGGTCTTTATGCTGCAGCCAATTGGATGGAGCGCGAGGCATTTGATTTTTACGGAATCTTGTTTGATGGTCATCCTAACTTGACTCGGATCTTGAATATGGACGAGATGGATTACCATCCGATGCGTAAAGAGTGTCCGTTAGAGGATGCGACGCGTCATGATAAAATTGATGAATTATTTGGACGATAAAAGCCACAAAGCATGTCAGAAGTAGCCTTAGTAAATAATCCTAACGTAGGTTTAGATAAGACGCAAAAGGGTGGACCTTATGTAAATGAGCTATCAACGCTTAATTTAGGTCCTACACACCCAGCCACACACGGGATTTTCCAAAACATCTTGACGATGGACGGAGAAACGATTGTGGATGCCGAGCAAACCGTGGGATATATCCACCGTGCATTTGAGAAAATTGCCGAGCGTCGTCCTTTTTACCAAATTACGACTTTAACAGACCGGATGAACTATTGTTCAGCGCCTATTAATAATATGGGCTGGCATATGACGGTTGAGAAATTATTGGGTATTGAAGTTCCTAAGCGTGCGCAATACATGCGTGTGATCATGATGGAGCTCGCTCGTTTAACGGATCACATTGTATGTAATTCGATTTTGGCTGTAGATACAGGTGCTTTAACCGGTTTCTTGTATGTGTACCAATGGCGCGAGTTTATCTACGAGATTTACGAAGAGATGTGCGGTGCACGTTTGACAACAAACATGGGCCGCTTTGGGGGTATGGAGCGTGATTTTACGCCTGTAGCCATCGAGAAAATCAATAAGTTATTGAAAGAATTGCCTGCGGCGTTGAAAGAGTTTGAAGGCATGGTGATGCGTAACCGTATTTTCATGGATCGTACGCAAAATGTGGGAGGAATTTCCGCTGAACGTGCGTTGAATTACGGATTTACAGGTCCGAATTTACGTGCAGCTGGGGTTGATTACGATGTGCGTGCGATGAATCCCTATTCTTCTTATGAGGATTTTGAATTTGATGTACCTGTAGGAACGAAGGGTGATACCTATGATCGTTTCTTGGTTCGTGAGGAGGAGATGTGGCAAAGTTTGCGCATTATCCAACAAGCCATCGATAACTTACCTGAAGGTCCTTATCACGCGGATGCACCTCATTATTATTTGCCTAAAAAACAAGATGTTTACCATAACATGGAGGCATTGATCTATCACTTTAAAATTGTGATGGGAGAAATCGATGCACCTGTAGGTGAAGTTTACCATTCGGTCGAAGGAGGAAATGGCGAATTAGGTTTCTATTTGGTTTCAGATGGAGGTCGGACGCCCTATCGTTTGAAATTCCGCCGACCAGGTTATATATATTACCAAGCTTTCCCTGAAATGATTAAGGGAACAACCTTATCAGATGCGATCGTAACGATGTCATCTATGAACGTAATTGCAGGAGAGTTAGATACTTAAGACATGAGCAACATTGTTTTCCCAGCAGAGACGCTGGAATTAGTTAAAAAAATCATTGCCCGTTATCCGGAAGGAAAACAGAAGTCGGCCTTATTGCCCATCCTGCATTTAGCGCAAGCTGAGTGGAAATGGTGTTCGCCGGAAGTGATGGATTACGTAGCTTCATTGCTTTCAATCAGCCCGATTGAAGTATATGAGGTAGCGTCATTTTACACCATGTTTCATTTGGAGCCTGTGGGCGAACATGTGATTGAGTATTGTCGGACAGGTCCTTGTTGTTTGATGGGTGGCGTGGAAGTATACGATCACTTGAAGAAGCGTTTGGGAAT